>Ga0265336_10000680_pt1 | contig 18384 bp, 16 predicted proteins | sample 42119metaG_FD_193583 | JGI IMG/M metagenome (GOLD analysis project Ga0265336, IMG submission 193583) | Rhizosphere microbial communities from Carex aquatilis grown in University of Washington, Seatle, WA, United States - 4-21-19 metaG | ecosystem: Host-associated > Plants > Roots > Rhizosphere...
ATAGCTCGTTCGTCCGGTGCGGTCGCCAGGATCGGCGGCATGGAAGAGTCCGGCACGACTCGCCTGGAGATGTTCAGCGACGGCATCTTCGCCATCGCAGCGACGCTCCTCGTGCTCGAGTTCACGGTCAACACGCGCGGCAACGCGCCGTCGCTCGGCTATCAGCTCCTACACCAACTCTGGCCCGCGTATCTCGCGTACGCGACGAGCTTCCTCACGATCGGGATCATCTGGATCAACCACCACCATGTGATGGAGACGATCGTGCGGGTCGACCGCACTTTCCTCTTCATCAACACGCTTCTCCTGCTCGTCGTGGCGTTCATCCCGTTCCCGACGCGGCTCGTGGCGCACTACCTCCAGATCCCCGGCGAACGCGATGCGGTCTACGCGTACGGCGCAACGCTCCTCCTGATGGCCATCCTCTTCAATGTGCTCTGGGCGTACGCGTCGCGGAATGGGCGGCTGATCAGTGAGGACATGCCGCCGGTGAAGGTGCGCGCGGTCACGCAGGCGGCGGCCGTCGGCGTGCCGCTGACCGCTCTCATCCTGGTGCTCGCGACCTGGACGCCCGTCGGCGGCGTCATCTTCGCCTGCGCGATCTCGGCGTTCTACCTCCCGGGCGCGGCCCGTTTCGACCGCTGAGAGGAGGCTCCGGCGGGACAGTGGCTGTGTCGCAGATGACGCGACGAGCACCGCCCCGCCGGAGCCTCCTATAGCTCGATCGTCCTCGTCGCCTCGAACGCGTTGAGGAAGCGGCGGTCGTGCGTGACGAGCAGCACGGTGCCGTCGTAGCCGGCGAGCGCGCGCTCGAGCTCCTCGATCGCCTCGACGTCGAGGTGGTTGGTCGGCTCGTCGAGGACGAGGCAGTTGACGCCACGGGCGCCGAGAAGGGCGAGCCCGGCGCGAGTGCGCTCGCCCGGTGAGAGCGAGGACGCCGGGCGGAGGACGTCAGCGGCGCCGAGGCCGAACTTCGCGAGCAGCGTCCTCGCGGTCTCCGTGTCGAAGTCGCGGAAGACGTCGAGCAGCGGCTGGTCACGCGAGAGCGCGGCGCGGTCCTGCTCGAGCTCACCGAGGACGACGCCGGGACCCTCCCAGCGAGTGCCCGCAGCGAGCGGCAGCCGGCCGAGCATGGCGTCGAGGAGCGTCGTCTTGCCGCTCCCGTTCTTCCCGGCGATCGCGAGCCGGTCGCCCCAGCTCACCTCGAGGTCGAGCGGGCCGAGCCGGAAAGCGCCGCGCTCGACGACGGCGCGCTCGAGCCGGACGACGACGTCGCCGCTGCGCGCCGCGGGCGCGAGGCCGAGCCGCAGCTCCCACGGCTCGTACGGCTTCTCGACGGCCTCGACCTTCTTGAGTTTCGCCGCGTACGTCCGCTTGACGTCCTTCGACTTCTTCTTCTTGCGGCCCTGTCCGTAGCCGCGCCGCTCCCATTCGGCCATCCGGCGCTGCTGCTCCTCGATCCGCTTCCGATCGCCGACGGACGCCTCCCAACGCTGGAAGTGACGCTCGCGCCGGCGCTCGCGCTCGGCCTCGTACTCGCTCCAGCCGCCCGCGTACTCGGTCGCGCCGCGCGTCCACTCGTCGAGCTCGACGATGCGCGTGACGGTGCGGTCGAGGAAGGCGCGGTCGTGGGAGACGACGACGAGCGAGCCCGGCTGGACGGCGATTTGCCGCTCGAGCCACTCGAGCCCCGCGAAGTCGAGATCGTTCGTCGGCTCGTCGAGTAGGAGGACGTCGGGCTCGTCGCGGAGCACGGCGGCGAGTGCCGCACGCGCCTTCTCTCCGCCCGAGCGGAGGCCGGCGTCGCGTTCCTGCGCGAGGTAACCAACCGTGAGCGACGGCGGCGAGCGGCGGACGCGCCCCTCGTCGGGCTCCTCTATGCCCGCGAGCAGGCGGAGGAGCGTCGACTTGCCGGTGCCGTTCGGCCCGACGAGCCCGATCCGCGCGCGCGGCGGCACGACAAGGTCGACGTCCGCGAGGACGACCACCGATCCATACGACTTCGTGATTCCGGACGCGACGAGCGAGCCGGCAAGGCGAGACATGCGCAACGACCTCCACGCTGGAGAGATGGACGGGGCGTGATGGACGGTTAGTCGCGCATAGAAAGGCGCCAGGCGCCACCCGCGAGTCTAGCTCTCGGGCGGCGCCTGGCGTATAACGGTTAGGTGCGCCGTTCCTTCATCGTCCTTTCCCTCGCTCTGTGCGCGTGCGTGAGCGCTGGATGCGGCGCGTCGTCGCCATCCAAGGCCGGCGGCAGGCTATCGCCGCTGCAGGGCGCGCGCGAGATTTCGAAGGAGACACTCGGCGAACCTCACCCGGGGATCAAACGTCTGGACGTCGCTCCGACCTTCCGCGGCCGGGTAGCGCTGTTCCAAATGGAGGGGCACTTCACCGCCTACGACGTGTGCGGCGGCATGGACTGCCCCATCTTTCACTGGCGCCACGTCGTACTGGCTGTCAACCTGCGCCACCCGACAACCTGGCTGGGACTATCGGGCACGTCTACCGTCCAGATGGCGAGGATCGCCCGCGCGCGGGGCGCGTCGCCCAGGTTCACGATCTTTCCCGAGTGGCCCGGGGGCTTCACGGGCGTCCGCTGCAGAATCCCCGGAGCTTCCGGCGCGCTCATCTTCGGCGATTGTTCGACGCAGGACTCCCAGTCCAGGAACGGCAGCCGCGTCCGGTTCACCGAACTCTGGCCGCACACCGGAAGGCTCTACCATCTTCGTCAGCATCGGGCCGGTTGGGTCGTGACGTTCAGCCGAAGCGGCCGCATCACGTCGGTTCGAGCCACGGGTCACCCGCCGCAGCTCGCGAACTAGCGGCGCACGGGCACGACGAAGACGCCGTGCTCGTCCTCGATCACGCGGACGTTCGCGCCGTAGTGCGCGGCGACGTTCGGCGCGGAGAGGACTTCCGCGGGGGCGCCTTCCGCGACGACCGAGCCGCCGTCGAGGAGCACGATGTGCTCGGCGTACTGGCCGGCGAGCGTGAGGTCGTGCATCGTCGTCACGACGGTGAGGCCGTCCTGGCGGAGCTCGTCGACGAGCTCGAGCACGAGCTGCTGCCGGCCGAGGTCGAGCGACGTCGTCGGCTCGTCGAGGAGCAGCACGCGCGCCTCCTGCGCGAGCGCACGTGCGAGCACCGTGCGTTGGAGCTCACCGCCGCTGAGCGAGCCGAGCGGCCTCTGCGCGAACTCCTCGAGCTCGAGCCGGCGCAACGCGCGCGTCGCGGCGTCGCGGTCGCGCTTTCCCTCGCCGCCGAGGTAGGAGATGTGCGGCGTGCGCCCGAGGAGAACGTACTCGGAGACCGTGAGCTCCGGCGGCGTCTCGGGCTTCTGCGGGACGAAGGCAACGAGGCGCGCGAGCGCGCGGCGCCCGAGCTTGCGCGCGTCCTGCTCCTCGATGCGAACCTCGCCGTCGAACGGGACAAGCCCGGCGAGCGCGCGGAGAGCCGAGGTCTTCCCGGCGCCGTTCGGCCCGATGAGCGCCGTCCAGCCGCCCGACTCCGCCCGCAGCGAGAGCCCGCGCACCGCCGCGACCGGCCCGAACCGCACCCAGAGGTCGCGCGTCTCGATCACCGCATCGACCTCGACGTGCGGAGGACAACGGCGAAGAACGGCGCGCCGAAGAATGCCGTCACCACTCCGATCGGCAGTTCCGCGGGCGACAGGATCGTCCGGGCAAGCACGTCCGTCAGGACGAGGAAGCCGGCGCCGGCCACGAGCGACAGCGGGATCACGGCGCGGTAACTCGTCGAGACGAGCAGCCGGATCGTGTGCGGGACGATGATCCCGACGAACGCGATCAGCCCGCTCACCGAAACGGCGGCCGCAGTGCCGAGCGTCGCGGCGATGACGATCGTTGCCCGCGCGCGCGCGACGTTCACGCCGAGGCTCGCCGCCTCGTCGTCGCCGAGGCTCAGGACGTCCAGCACGCGCCGGTGCAGGAGAAGCACGAGCGAGCTGAGCGCGATGTACGGCGCGCAGAGCGCGACATCGCTCCACGTCGAGATCGAGAACCCTCCGAGCAGCCAGGCGTAGACGTTCTGGAGCACGTCCGTGTGCCGCTGCTGGACGAACGTCTGCACCGCCGCGGTGAACGTCGCGACCGTGACGCCGGCGAGGACGAGCGCGCCGGTCGTCCGCGCAGCTCCGGCCGAACGGCCGAGCGCATACGTCAGCGCGACCGCTGCGATCGCGCCAAGGAATGCCGCCAGGGGCACCGACCAGCGCCCCGCGACAGCGGTGACGCTGTAGACGATCGCGAGCGTCGCTCCGAGCCCGGCCCCGCCCGCGACGCCAAGGAGGTACGGATCCGCGAGCGGGTTCCGGAACACGCCCTGGTACGACGCTCCTGCGGTCGCAAGCATCCCGCCCACGAGCGCCGCGAGGGCGACGCGCGGGGCGCGGATGAGCCAGAGGATGCCGTGTGTCTGGTGGGCGAGCGTGTCGTGGACGTGGAGGCCCGGCACGTACGAGAGCGCCGAGCGAAGGATCGCGCCGAGCCCGATCTCCGTCGGCCCCACCGCGATGCCGACGACGAGCGCGATGAGGAAGAAGCCGGCCGTGACGAGACCGGCGCGGAGACTGACGCCGCGGGCCTCGACCCGCGGCACAGCCTCCACCCTCTCCGCCGCAAGAACCATCTAGTGCGGCCTGGCGATCCTGGCCACGGCCGCCGCGAACTCGACGATCCGCGGCCCCCAGCGCGAGGCGATGTCGTCGTTCACGCCGACGACGCGGTGATGTTCGACCGCCGCGATGGTGTTCCAGCCGGGCCGTGCTGCGACGGTCGCCTGCGACTGGCCACAGCACTTCGTGTCGGCGAGGACGATGATCTGCGGGTTCGCCGCCACGATGTACTCGTCCGAGAGTTGCGGGTACTGCGTGTGCGCGCTTTGCCCCGGCCCGTCCGCGACGTTCGTGAAGCCGAACAGCTTGTAGATGCTTCCGATGAACGTCTTCGACGTCGCCGAGTAATACGTCTGGTCGAGCTCGTGGTAGACGCGGAGATGCCTACGCAAAGGCGGCACGCTCGCCACGATCTGGGCCATCCGCCGCTGCATCCAGCGGACGACCGACACGGCCCCAGGCTCGTGCCCGGTGAGCCGTCCGACGTCATCGATCTCCTTGTAGGCCTGCGCGAGGTTCGCCGCCGCGGGCTCCGTCACAACCTTGATCCCGAGCTTGCGGAGCTGGCCGGCAAAGCCCTGCGGGTTATACGAGATGAGGACGAGGTCGGGGTGGTAGCCGGCGATCGCCTCGACGTTCGGCGTGTAGCCGGACAGGCTCGTCCGAGGCGCGCGCGCCGGGTAGTTCGAGTCCTGGTCGACTGCGACAACCTGCTTGCCGGCGCCGATCCTGAAGAGATCCTCGGTGATCGTGGGCGAGAGCGAGATGATCCGGTGGTAGACGTGCGGCTTTGCAGCCGAGGCTGCCGTCGAGAACGAAACCGCGACAAGTGCCACGGCGAGAGCCACGAGGAATACAACAGCGTTGCGATGCACGAATCCTTCCTTCCGCGAGGGGTTCGAAGTGCGCGGCGGGCGACAGGTCTTCTGACTCGGGGCTCCCTCCTCCGCCGCCTTCCCGGACTCGTGTCCAGTGACGTCGTGGCGGAAGAGCGTCTCCCCTTACAGCGGCGGGACCGTCCCGGACTCGGAGCTCCCACCGAAACCAAGCACGGGCTGCCCGGCTGTGCTGGGCGGCACGATGCTTCGTCCTCGGTTGCGTCCGTAGCCTCCGGCTACGAACGCGCCCTGCGTCCTCGCCTCGCACTCGCCCATCACACCCAGTCAGCGCGTGGTGGTTCCGGTAGAAGCTCGTACACCGGAGTTCCCTCACCGCTCGCCGGTATGTGTGGCGGGAATCTAGCATCGTCGGTTGTGGCCGGACTCGCGATCGCCGTGGACCTCGACGCCGTGCTCGCGGACACGCGGCCGGTCTGGGACGCCTGGCTCGAGGATGCGTCGCGCCGGACGCGCGTCGCGCTCGCCGTGCCCGCCGACCGGGAGGAGGCCGCGGAGGTCCTCGACGCGGAGCTCGGCGACTGGCGGCCGCTCCTCGACCGGTTCGCGGCCGACCGCGGACCGCTCTGGTTCCGACCACGGGCGGACGTCAACAACGTCCTGCGGCGGCTGAAGGCCGAGGGGGCCCGGATCGGCGCCTTCACCGACGCGCCACACGCGCTCGCCGAACTCGCGCTCGCGCACACCGGCGCGGCGCGCTACGTCGAGACGATCGGGACGCTCGCGGACGTGCGTGCCGAGCTCGGACCCGACGCCGTCGTGATCACCTCCCGCGAGGCGCTTTCCGAATTACCATGACGCACGTGGAACACGATCTCTCCGACCGGCGGTTCGATCTGATCCTCGAGCGGCTCGACCGGATCGCCGACGAGCTCGCGAAGACGAACAAGCGGCTCGACAACGACGAGAACTTCCTCCGCATCAGCAAGGAGCTCGCGACGCTGAACGAGTCGCTCCAGGCGCTCGCGTACGCGGCGCTAGGCCAGCAGGCGCCGTCGGTGCGGCGCCGCCACTCGGCCTAGCCCGCTTCGAGCTCGTAGATCTGACCCTTGAGCGACAGCGCGAACAGGTCGCCGTGCCCGTTCGTCCCGAAGCCCGACAGCGCCGGGACGTTCCCGGACGGCATCGCCGGCGACGTACGGCCCCGCGGTCCGGTGGTGAAACTCGAGATCGCCCCGCTGCAGTAGTCACCGTAGAAGTAGCGGCCTTGCGCGACTGGAATGGCCGAGCCTCGGTAAACGTCGCCACCCATGATGGCGCACTTGCCGTTCACGTGGCCGTAGGCGAGCACGGGCCATGTCAGTTCGCCGGCGCTCGACAACGTGTGAGCCGGGTTGAACACGGAGTTGCCTTCGTAGTGGCTCCATCCGTAGTTCGCGAGCGTGTCGAGCTTCGCCGCGGCGCGAAAGTCGACCTCCTCCCACGTGGCCTGCCCGACGTCGCCGATCCAGAGGTTGTCGTTCGCGGGGTCAAACGAGAAGCGCCACGGGTTGCGAAGCCCGAGCGCGACGATCTTCCAGTGGCGGTCGGGCGTCGTCGTGTGCGAGCGCAGCAGTTTGCCGAGATCGGAGCTCATGTCCTGCGCGTGCTCCTGCGGGTCGCCGGACGAGCCGCCGTCGCCGAAGCCGATGTAGAGATAGCCGCGGTTGTCGAATTGCAGCTGCCCGCCGTTGTGATTCTTGTACGGCTGGTGGAGCTCGAGGAGGCTCTGTCCGCTCGAGGGGTCGCCGATGCCGCCCGAGGAGTGGTAGACCGCGACGCGCGAGTTGCCCTGGAGGTTGGTATACGAGACGTAGAAGAGATGGTTCGTGGCGTATTGCGGGCTGAAGGCCATCGACAGGAGCCCCCTCTCGCCGCCGCTCTCGACGATGTTTCTGATGTCGAGGAACGTCCCGGTGATCGTTCCGCCTTGGACGATCTTGATCTCCCCGGGCTGCTCGACCACGTAGAGCGTGTCGGGATCGCCCGGAGCGGACGTGACAAAGACCGGCGACGGGAAGCCGGTGGCGACCTGCGTCCAGGAGAAGCTGAACGGCGAGCTTGCCGCGTCGCTGCCGCCGCAGGTGGCGGCGATGCATCCGGCGACAATGACCGAAAGAGCAAACGACCGAGCAGTGCGCGGCATGAGCGTGCACCTTACCCCCGCGGGCGGACTACGGCAGGCGCCAGATGTCGAGCACGCCGGACGTGGCGTGGTCGTTCGCGCTGCCTTCCGGCTCGACGACGAAGCCGTCGGTCGCGATGGGGGTGTTCCAGTGACCGCCGCCGGCAGCGAGCGTCTTCAGGAGCTTCCCTGTCCCCGGGTTGTAGACATTCAGGCCGCCGTCGAGGTCGTAGACATAGAGGAGCCCGCCCGCGATCATCGGGCTCGTACCGGCTCGCCCGTTCTTCCACTTGGAGTGCAGGCGGCCGTTGACCAGCTCCCACGCCTGCGTCGCGCCGCCGTCGGCCGCGATGAGCCACGTGTGGCCGTTCTCGCGCCACACTGCCGGCGCGGTGAAGAGGTCGGAGCCGGACGGCGTCGAGACGATCTGCAGCTCGTGTCCCTTGTGCGGCGACGTGCCGTGCAGACGCGCGAGCGAGAGGAGCCGGATGTGCCCGTCCTTGCCGCCCTGCGCGATGAGCGTCTTCGTGAGGTAGACCGGCGACGTCGAGCCGACATCCGTGTCGTTCGCGTTGAGCTGCGCCGTGTTCGTCGGCGTGTAGTTGCCGAGCATCGCCGCCTTTGGTGACAGCTCGATCGTCGCGTCACCCCAGTACGTGTGCCCGTCCCACAGGCCGTTCCCGGTCGCGACCAGAAGGTTCCCGCTGCCTGGCATCACAACCGCGCCGGCGCGTCCCCAGATCGCCGAGTCGCTCTGCGCGCACGTCGACGGGACGATGAGCCCGTGGCGGTTCGAACAGAGCGAGTTCCAGACGTCGAGAACCTTCCCCGCCGGCGAGATGACGGCGACGTGCCCCTGGTACGGCGGCGCGTCGCCGATGTACCCGCCGGTGGTAGCGATCACGTGGCCGTTCGCGTAGTTGAGCGAGGACGCGATCTTCTCGTGCGTCGGATCCTTCGTGATCGAGAGGCGCCAGCCGACGTGGCCGTTCGCGACGGAGAGCTTCTGGATCTTTCCATCCGGCGAGGCGGCGTAGATCCAGTTGCGGCTCGGGTCGGCGACCGGCGTCGCCGTCGTGATCTGCGCGGTGCCGGCGAGCGAGGCGTAGCTCGACGGCTTGAACTGCCAGAGGATCGAGCCGCTGTGTGCGTCGATCGCAACCGTGATCCCGTACGTCGTCGTGACGAAGAGCGTGTCATGCGCCGCGCCCTTCACTGTGACACCGTGGAGGTAGATCGCGGACGCATCGACGGTGCCGGGTAGCTGCACCTGCTGCCGCACGAGCGAAGCGACGTTCGCGGCGGTTATCCCGGTCGCGTTCGGATTCTCGCTCGAGCGGCTCGCGTCGTAGCCGAAGCGCGTCCAGTCGACGTTTGTGGACGACCGCACCGCCGCGGCGCCGCTGCCGGTCGCGATGAGAGCCACGACGAGGATGGAGAGGAGCTTCAGCACCTGTCCCTAGGGTAGACGCCAGATGTCGAGTACGCCGGAGGTCACGTGGGCGTTTGCGTTGCCTTCCGGCTCGACGACGAAGCCGTCGGACACGATCGGGCTGTTCCAGTGCCCGGTGCCCGCGGTGAGCGTGGCGACGAGGTTTCCGTCCGCGGGCGTATACACGCGCAGGCCGCCGCCGAGCGGGTCGTAGACGTAGAGAAGGCCGCCGGCGATGACCGGGCTCGTCCCCGGGTTCAGGTTCTGCCAAACGGAGTGAAGGTGGTTGCGTTGCAGCACCCAGGCCTCGGTTCCGCCGCGAGCGGCGGCGATCAGCCAGACCTGACCGTTCTCGCGCCACACGGCCGGCGCGGTGAAGAGCTGCGACTTATGGGGCGCCCAGAGTTTCTGGAGCTCGTGGCCCTCGTGCGGAGCGCTGCCGCGCATGCGTGGAAGTGACAGGAGCCGGATCCGACGGTCTTTCCCTCCCTGGGCGATGACTGTCGACGTGAGGTACACCGGCGAAGACGAGCCGAGATCGAGGTCCTTGTCGTACAACCGCGCCGTATTCGTGGGCGTGTAGTTCGCAAGCGGCGTTCCCGTCGGAGAGAGCTCGAGCACCGAGTCTCCCCAGTTGATGCTCCCGTCGTATGGGCCGTTGCCGGTCGACACGAGGAGATCGCCGCTGCCGGGGACGGCGACCGCACCGGCGCGCCCCCAGATCCCCGCGTCGCTCGCGGCGCAGGACGACGGGACGAGCAGCCCGGTCCGGTTCGAGCAGAGCGCGTTCCAGACGTCGACGAGGTGGCCCGACGGCGAGATGATCGCGACGTGGCCCTGATAGGGCGCCGCATCTTCGAAGCTCGACGTTGTCGCGATCACGTGCCCCTTCACAAAGTTGAGCGACGACGAGATCTTCTCGCGGGACGGGAGCCGCGTGATCGAGACGCGCCAAGCGACGCTTCCGTCGGCGACGGAGAGCTTCTGGATCATCCCGTCCGGCGACGCGGCGTAGATCCAGTCGCGGCTCTGGCCGACGACCGGTGTGGCGGTCGTGATCTTTCGGCCCCCGGCGAGTGCCGCATAGCTGGGCGGTGTGTACTGCCAGAGGATCGACCCCGTCTGCGCGTCGAGCGCGAGCGTGATCCCGTACGAGGTCGTGACGAAGAGCGCGTCGTGGCTGCTCCCCTCCACAACGACGTTCTCGAGGTAGAGCGCCGCCCCGTCGACCGTTCCCGGCAGCTGCACCTGCTGCGGGACGAGTGAACCGACGTTCGCGGCAGTGATCCCGGTCGGGTTCGGATCGTCGCTCGAGCGGCTCGCGTCGTAGCCGAAGCGGGTCCAGTCCGCGCCCGCGGTCGACCGCACGCCCGCTGCGCCGCTACCGGCGAAACCGGCGGCAATGACGACCGAGAGCGCGATCGAGAGAGCTAGACCTACCGACGAAGCAAGATGCGGCGAAGCTCGTCTTCCTTTCCCGGCTCGAGGATCGCGAGAACCTGGTCGCCTGCCTCGAGCACCGTCGAACCGACCGCGATCTCCGCATGGCCGCCGCGCATGACGGAGATGAGCCGCGCGCCCTCGGGCAGCGCGAGCGTCTCGACGCTCCTCCCAACCGACGGCGAGGCACCGTCGATCTGCACCTCGACGATCGCGAGGTTCTCCCGCCGAAGGTCGAGCAGGCGGATCAGGTCGTGCTCAGGGACCTCGTGCTCGACGAGAGCCATCACGCTCGAGGTCGTGCAGATCGTCGGCGAGATGCCGAGGAGATCGAAGTGCGCCTGGTTGCGCGGGTCGTTGACGCGACCGATGACCTTGGGCACGCCGTACTTCTCCCGCGCGAGCTGGCCGATGATCATGTTGTCCTCGTCGTCGCCCGTCAGCGCCAGGACGACGTCGGGAGGACGCGCGATGCCGGCGCGCTCGAGGACGTACAGCTCGGTCGCGTCGCCGCGCTGCACTTGATGCTCGAACTCGTCCTCGAGCCGCTCGAAACGGTCGCGGCGCTGCTCGATCAGCGTCACTTCGTGACCGAGGCGGAGCAGCGAGCGCGTGACGTTTGCGCCGATCTTGCCGCCGCCGGCGACGATCACGTACATCAGCCGTTCTCCGCCTTTGCGGCCGCCGGGATGGCGCATGCTCGGGCGGCGTCCAGCAGACGGTCGATCGAAACGCGCGTCGGGCAGATGATGTCGAGGCCGCGCTCGGCGTAGAACTTCGCGCGCGCGGGGTCAAGGACACGGACGACGACGCAGCGGACGTCGAACCGCTTCTGCGCGACTTGGCCGATGACGATATTCGTGTTGTCGCCGTCGGTCGCCACGACGACGGCGTCGGCGTCCTCGATCCCTGCGCCACGGAGGACGTCGACGTCCATGCCGTGCCCGACGATGAACGTTCCCGGCCACCTCTCGCCGAGCCGCGACAGCGCGTCCTCGTTCTCGTCGAGCACCGTCACATCCCAGCCCTCCTGGTGGAGCTGGAGCGCGATCGACGAGCCGACGCGGCCGCAGCCGATGACAAGCCCCTTCAGCACCGCCTGAGCGTAGCGCCTCCCTCGTCTTCGAGCACGCCCTGCGGAAACGCGACGACGAGCACCTCGGCAGGCGCCCTGCGCAGGACGTAGTCCACGGTCGGCGAGAAGAAGCGTGACTGGCGCCGCCAGCGCGGAGCCGAGCCGAGGACGATCAGGTCCGCCCCGCTCTCCGCCGCGGCCTGGAGGATCGCCTCGCCGATCGAGCGCGCGCGGACGGTGCGACCCTCCACGTTGACTCCGTGACGGACGCCGAGCGCCGCTGCCTCCGCCAGCGAGGCGGCCGCCTGCTCGGTCTGCTCCGGCAGCTCGGCGTCGAGGTTCTCGTCGAGCGGCACGCGGATCACGTGCAGCGCCTCGACGGATGCCCCGTGCGCCTGCGCGAGCTTGAGCGCCGTCGCAACCATCTCGTCTCCGATCGGACCGAGCTTCATGGGGACAAGGACCTTCGTGAACCCCGCCTCAGGCCCGGACGCGCCGGAACCGGCGAACGGGCCGGTGGCGATCAGCACGCGACATGGAGTTGCGCGCAGGAGCGGCAGCAGCTCCTCAGGGAAGGGGCGCCGGAAGCCGCGCCGCGACTTGACCGGCGCGCCGACGACGAGGAGCTCGGCCCGATGCTCGGCAGCCACGCGCGCGATGTCGTCCCCTACACGCCCGGCTCGTGTGCGGACGATCTCCCGTCGCAGGCTGATCCCGCTCGAGCTCACGACCGACGCCGCCTCCGCGAGCCGATCCTCCAGCGCGGCGCGCTCTGCGTCGAAGTGCGCGTCGAGCGGGAGCTCCCGGTCGACGATAAGCGGAGCGACGAGAACGATCCGCGCACCCCGGCGCGCGGCGAGGCGGCAGGCAAGCGCGAGCGCGTGGTCGGTCTCGTCGAGCTCGAGAAGCGGCACGACGATGCTGCGGTACGCGACAGAGCCCGTCCAACGCGCGATGCGCCGTGCTCTCCGGCGGAGCGCACGTGGATCGGGGACGGTCAGCTTCATCGCAGAAGCTGGTACGGGACGGAGGCGAGGATCACGTGCCGTTCGAAGAGCATCAGCCGCTTGATGTACAGCGCGCGCTGATTGTGGAGCACGCGGCGCCAGCCACGCACGATCAACTCTGGCATCAGCACGAGCACGGCGACGTCCGGGTCCGCGGTGATGCCGCGGAGATAGTGAAGCAGCGGCACACCGATGTCCCGGTACGGCGCCTGCTCGACATGGAGCGGGATGCGCGGTCCGTGCTGCGCCCACTCCATCCGGATCGCCTGGGCGTCCCCCGCGCTGAACGCGAAGTTCACCGCCTGCGTGTCCTCCACCGCCAATGTACTCGCGTAGTTGACGGCGCGCATCGTCGCGGCGTTGACGCTCGAGACGAGAACGCGAGCCACGAGGTGCTTCGGGAACGTTCGCTTTGGGCCACGGAGAACCGGCACGTCGGCGACGACGACGCTGGGCTCGGAGAGCAGACGCAACTTCAAGGCGAGCTCTCGCGGGTGCCGCGCCTGCTGGAGAAGAGACGCGCTCTCGAACAGCTCGGGGACGATCATCGTGACGAAATCGGACTCGCTGCGCGGCTGCCGCCAGACCTGCTCCAGCACCGCGGCGGTGAGACCACCCGCTTTGTCGTACACCTCGAGTTGCGGCTCCCCCTCCCGCAGGTGGAACCAGCGGGGGCGAATGCCGGGATCGGAGCCACGCACGGGCACGTGCATCGCGCGGAATCCCGCCGGCGAGATCTTCTCGGCGAGCCAGACCGCCGCTTCCGTCGCCTCGTCCAGCGCCTCGACGAGGACGATCGAGGTGTTTCGCGCCGCGGGCGCCGCGACGACGGCCGCAGCACCGGCCGAGAGGCGGCGATGCATCCCGTCGTAGTGGCGGCGGACGCCGTAGAAGGCGACCACCATCACCGGCACGGCGACGATCACGAGCCACGCGCCCTCCGTGAACTTCGTCAGGATCACGACGATCGCGACGATGCCGGTCGCCACGGCGCCGACCCCGTTGATCGCCGCGCGCCAGCGCCAGCCGTCACCGTGCGTGCGCTGCCAATAGCGCACCATTCCGGCCTGCGAGAGCGTGAACGCGGTGAACACACCGACGACGTAGAGGTGGATGAGGTTGATGACGTTCGCGTGGTAGATCCAGATAAGGAGCGCGGCGGCGCCGGCGAGCACGACGACGCCGTTCGAATAGACGAGCCGGTCGCCGAGATTCGTGAACTGGCGCGCGATGAAGCGGTCCTTCGCCAGGAGCGCCGAGAGCCGCGGGAATCCCTGGAACGACGTGTTCGCCGCGAGGATGAGCACCGCGAACGTGAAGATCTGGACGATCCAGAAGAGGAACGACGTCGCACCACCGGCCGGGAAGATCGCCCGCACGACCTGCGACACAACGGAGACGCTCGTGCTCGGGCGGGCGTGCGTCGCGACGGCGAGGTACGAGACACCGATGAACATCGTGATCGCGACGACGCCGAGCACGCCGAGCGTACGCGCCGCGTTCTTCGACTGCGGACGCCTGAACGCGTTGACGCCGTTGGCAATCGCCTCGACACCGGTCAGTGCGCTCGCGCCCGATGAGAAGGCCTTCAGGATCAGGAAGAGCCCAATCGCCGCAGTTCCCGGAGGGATCGCGTGCGGGCTGACCGCGCGCGGGCAGCCGGTCGTCGCGCACTTCGCGACCCCGACTCCGACGGCGATGAGCATCGAGACTATGAACATGTAGGTCGGGAGCGCGAAGGCGATTCCCGACTCGCGGACGCCGCGGAGATTGACGAGCATGATCAGGACGACCGCGAAGAGCGACAGCTCCGTGTCGAGGTGGGCGAGCGAAGGAGCAGCGGATGTGATCGCGAGGACGCCGGACGCGACGGAAACGGCGACGGTGAGGACGTAGTCGACGAGCAGCGCCGCGGCCGCGACGAGACTCGGCAGGGTGCCGAGGTTCTCCCGCGCAACGACGTAGGCGCCGCCCGAGACCTCGTACGCGCGGACCGTCTGCCGGTACGAAGTGATCACGATCGCCATCAGGACTGCGACCGCGATCGAGATCCACAGCGCGAGATGCATCGCGCTGAGGGAAACGGTCAGGAGCACGACCATCGCCGCCTCGGTCGCGTAGGCAACGGAGGAGATCGCGTCCGCGGCGAAGATCGGCAGCGCGAGCGGGATTGGCAGCAGCTCGTCCTCGAGCTGCTCCGACGTCATCGCCCGGCCGAGTAGGAAGCGGCGAACGCCACGCTCCGGCTCGAGGGTCACGTCGCTTCTCCCGGACGGCGCCACGCCGGGAAGCTACAGCGCCCCGCGGCCGGACGGTGAGGCGAGGTAGGCGTGACGGGCGCGAGCGCGGCGATGGAGGCAGTTGCCCGGGTGAGCGTTTTCACCCGGGCACTTGCACTGCCGACGACTCAGCTGTGGATCGAGATGATCAGCGGAATGATGAGGATCGCGACGATGTTCGCGATCTTGATCATCGGGTTGATCGCCGGGCCGGCGGTGTCCTTGTACGGATCGCCAACCGTGTCGCCGGTGATCGACGCGTTGTGCGCCTCTGAGCCCTTCCCGCCGTGGGCGCCGTCTTCGATCGACTTCTTCGCGTTGTCCCAGGCGCCTCCGCCCGCGGTCATCGCGATCGCGAGGAAGAGGCCCGTGACGATCGTGCCGATGAGGAGGCCGCCGAGCATCCGCGCGTTGATCACGCCGACGATGATCGGAATCGCGATCGGCACGAGCGCGGGAAGCAGCATGCTGCGCAGCGCCGACTTCGTGACGATGTCGATCGCGCGGCCGTACTCCGGGCGCGTCGTACCTTCCATGATCCCGGGGTTCTCCCGGAACTGGCGGCGTACCTCCTGTACGACCTCGCCGCCGACGCGGCCGACGGCCTGCATCGCGAGCGATGCGAAGAGGAACGGCATGAGCCCGCCGATGAGGAGACCGGCGATGACCCAGGCGTCATTGAGCTGGAAGATCGTCGGCAACCCCTGTTGGGCGAGCCCATCGGAGTATGAGCCGAACAGCACGAGCGCAGCGAGTGCGGCAGAGCCGATCGCGTAGCCCTTCGTCACGGCCTTCGTCGTGTTGCCAACGGCGTCGAGCGGATCGGTGATCGCGCGCACCTCCGGCGGCAAGTCCGCCATCTCGGCGATCCCGCCCGCGTTGTCGGTGACCGGCCCGTACGCGTCGAGCGCGACGATCAAGCCCGTCATCGAGAGCTGCGCCATCACGGCGACGCCGATACCGTAGAGGCCGGCGAAGTGGTTCGCGACGAGGATGCCGGCGGCGATCACGATCACCGGGAGCGCAGTCGCCTGCATGCCGATCGCGAGGCCTTCGATGATGTTCGTCGCGTGTCCGGTCTCAGACGCCTTGGCGATCGCCTTGACCGGGTTCCAGCGCGTGCCGGTGTAGTACTCGGTGATGCCGACGAGCAGGAACGTGACGACGAGGCCGACGAGCGCCGAGCCGTACAGGTTCCCGAAGCTGAAGCTCCCGGGCGAGTCGAAGCCCATTGTGATCGGGATGAATCCGATCGCGCTGAGCACGGTCGCAACGAGCACGCTGCGGTAGAGCGCGTTCATGACGTTGCCGCCGTCTTTCACACGCGCGAACTGCGCGCCGATGATCGAGGTGAGGATCGACAGGCCGCCGATCGCGAGCGGATAGAGCCACAGGTCAGGGCCGCCCGCCGTCGCAACGGTGTTCCCGAGCAGCATCACCGCGACCGCGGTCACCGCGTACGTCTCGAACAGGTCGGCCGCCATGCCGGCGCAATCGCCGACGTTGTCGCCCACGTTGTCCGCGATCACGGCCGGGTTGCGCGGGTCGTCCTCGGGGATCCCGGCTTCGAGCTTGCCGACGAGGTCGGCGCCGACGTCGGCGGCCTTCGTGAAGATGCCGCCGCCGAGTCGCGCGAAGACGGAGATGAGCGACCCGCCGAACGCCAGGCCGATCAAGTCCTTGATGGCCGAGTCGTGCGTGTGGCCGAGCCACCCGGTCAGCGCCCAGTAGTAGCCGGCAACTCCCAGCAGGCCGAGGCCGACGACGAGGAGACCCGTCACCGAGCCGGCGCGGAACGCGACATTGAGCGCCTGCGGCAGGCCCGAGCGGGCCGCTTCCGCCGTCCGGACGTTCGAGCGGACGGCGACGTTCATGCCGATGAACCCGGCCGCAGACGAAAGAACCGCACCGATGAGGAAGCCGACGGCCGTCCCCCACCCGAGCTTGTTGTAGAAGCCGAGCAAGAGGAACGGCACGATCGCGACGACGGCGATCGTGATGTACTGGCGGCGCAGGTACGCAGCGGCGCCTTCCTGGACGGCGCGCGAGATCTCCTGCATCCGCTCGTTGCCGGCGGGCTGCTTCAACAGCCAGACAGTCAGGTAGATGCCGTAGACAACGGCCGCGGCCGCGCACAGCAGCGCGAACAGCACGGCGTGATGCATGAACCAACTCATCGAGGCTCCCTCCGAGGCGTTAGGACGCGTTACAAAGTCAGCGCCGAAGCTCTCCGGCGCGGCCTGTTTGTATCAGATGCGGCGGACGAGTCGCGTCACGAAGTGGGCTCAGACGAGGCCGCCGGAGTAGCGCCACGGCCCGGGAGCGAACCGGATTCCGCGTTTGCGGCAGAACTCGCGCACCGAGTCGCACAGCACGCCGCCGGTCTCGCCGTGCGCCCGGCGAGCGAGCAGATCGAAGACCGTGCAACCCGCCGGAGCCTCGCCCACCAGGGCGAGCGTGAGCACGACGGTCTCGCCGTCTCCCGGCTCGATCTCGCCGCCGGCAAGCGATTCGAGGAACAGGACGCGCCCGGCTCCGGCGACGGCGATCCCTTCGGCGCCGGTAAGCGCCTCGACCTGCGAGCCGCGCAGGACGAGCGTCTCGTGGAGCTCGTCGAGGATGCGGCGGGCGAGGGTGACCTGCCGCGCACGCGGCACGGCGCGGCTCGCCGAGCCGGCGACCTTCGCCGGGACGCCGACCGCGAGCATCCCTGCGGGCACGTCGGCGACGACGTACGAGTTCGAGGCGACGATCGCCTCGCGGCCGATGCGGCAGCCGGCGTAGACGACCGCGCCGAGCCCCACCTGCGCCCGGTCCTCGACGACGATCCCGGCAAAGCGGTTCTCGAATCCCTCGAGCACGGAGTGGCCGATGTTGTGCGTGACGAGCATCGAGCGCATCGTCGTGAACGTCTCCGAGCCGAGCAGCACCGGCCGCGCAACGTTGATGGAGACCTCGTCGCCGATGAAGGCGTCGTCGCCGACACCGAACGTCGCCCACGGGTCGCGGTGACCGCCGCCGCCGATCACGACCCGTACGCCTGCCCAGAGGCCGGAGCCGATCCAGGCACGGCGGCAGGCGAGCTGGAGCGAATGGCCGAAGCGGCTGAGCGCGCCCATCACGAAGACCTCGGCGCATTCGACGCGGCCGCCGTCCTCGATCCGCACGCCGTCCCCGAGCAGGATGCGCGGCGCGATGACCACGGTCCCGCGGCCGAGATGGACGCCTTCGCCGATGCTGGCACCCGCCGCGCGGTAGGCGACGATCTTCTCCTCCGACGGCTTCGCGCCGAAGGCTTCGGGATCGGCCCGCAGCTCGGCGAGGAACGCCTCGTCGAGCGCGCCTTCGGCGTCGTCGCGACCGAACGACGCGGGAAGCGTGACGTTCTCGGTCGAGAGGCCGCCGAGCACGGGGTCGAGCTGCAGCGGCCCCTGCTCCTGTGCCCGGATCAGAGCCTCGACGTCGGCAGCGGTGATGAAGCCCGACTTGTCGAGCGCGGCGAGATCGATGCCGTG
>Ga0265336_10000684_pt1 | contig 18305 bp, 18 predicted proteins | sample 42119metaG_FD_193583 | JGI IMG/M metagenome (GOLD analysis project Ga0265336, IMG submission 193583) | Rhizosphere microbial communities from Carex aquatilis grown in University of Washington, Seatle, WA, United States - 4-21-19 metaG | ecosystem: Host-associated > Plants > Roots > Rhizosphere...
CGCACCGACGGATGAAGAAATAAAAAGATCGTCCTTGATCTCACACTGCAGATAGGGGCTCTCGATCCAGTATTCCGGGTTATCACGGGGTTCGCCCCAGCAGGAAAACTCACTGGCGATGGTTGATGGGACCAAAAATTTGCCGAAACGCTGTTTCTCCCAAGGCTGGTCAATAAGCTTTTTAAAATAAAATTTTTCTTGGGCTATCAACTGCCGTTGGACCTGTGCGGCAAAATTATTGATAATCTTGAAATCCTTGGCCCTGGTCCTTTTCCAAAGGGCTTTCAGGCATTCAACAGGTACCAGAAAACTCAGTGAATTCCCCGCCGTCATCACATTGATCCCAACCACGGTGCCGCCTTCGTCAAGGGTCGGCCCTCCGCTCATCCCGGGATTTAAAGGCAGGCTGGTCAGGACTTTTTTATACAAGGCCCTGTCCATATATCCATTGGATTCTCCCTCAATGATCATCATGCCCACATCTTCAGGATTGCCGATGGAAAATAATTTATTGCCCTTATTGATATTGGATCTGCCTAAAGGAACAACGACCCCTTGGGGGACCTTGATCTTGATGATGGCCAAGTCATGGACCACATCAAAATTAATGATCTGGGCTGATTGTTCCTTACCGTCGGACTGGATGGTCTGGATCCTAAATGAATCCGGGAACATGACCGCATCAGAAACAACGTGATAGTTAGTGGCAATATACCCGTCCCCGGATATTTGAAAACCTGACCCGATGGAATATTTTTTGTTGGATTGGATACTGAGGGATTGGACTTGATAAATAGCCGGAGAATATTGCTTGAAAAGACCTTCGGCTTCCGAGCTTAGCTCACCGGCGCGGGAAACCTGCCAAGGCAGGAAACACAATAACAGTGTTAAGGTCAATTTATTCATCGGCAAATTATAACACAGCAAGCCATTATTCTTTATTCAAAAACTTTTTAGATCTAAGCAAGGTATGGTATTTCAAACCAAAGCGGTGCGCTTCGTCCCTTACACGCATGAGCAGCTTTAGACCCAGTGAATCGGGGCTCAGTTTAATGGGATTGCGCTTCTTGGGGACGAAAACTTCTTCTTCCCTTTTAGCCAAAGAAACCACCTTCAACAACAAATTCAATTTCTTTAATTCCTGGCAAGCGGCACCAAGTTGGCCTTTCCCCCCGTCAATAACGACCAGGTCCGGAAAGCCCAACCCCTCTTTTTGAAGTCTTGTGTAGCGCCGCCGCACGATCTCAGCGATCATCTGAAAATCATCGATCCCCTGGACTGTCTTGATCCTGAATCTTCGATAATTATTCTTGTCCGGTTTACCGCTTAAGAAAGACACCATGGACCCAACGGACTGATTGCCCATGATATTGGAAATATCAAAACATTCAATGCGTACCGGCGGACGTTCAAGGCTTAAGGCCCTTTTCAGTTGTTCCGCTTCCTTAAAATAATTAACATCCCCAGTGCCCGAATACAAGGCCCCAATGGCCCGGATCTGATCACGCAAACGGGCGGCCCCTTCGAAATCTTTATGACGGGCCAATGCCTCCATTTCCAGACGCAGATTGCGATAGAGATCGTCCTTTCTGCCATCCAGAATAAATTTGATGCTCCTGATATTGCGATGATATTCTTCTTTACTGATCCTGGCTTCACACGGCCCCTGGCAAAGCCCCAGGTCATAATAAAGACATAACTTATTGGCAAAAGGCTCACAAGTACGGAAAGGGAAGATCTTACGGATGATCTGCAAGGCTTCGCGGATCAGCGTCGGATTGACATAAGGACCGTAAAGCTCCGCGTTGAGCTGTTTATGCTTGCGGGAATTGATCCGTATGACGGAAACTAAAGGAAACTCTTCTTTAGTGATCTGGATAAACGGATAGGTCTTCCCGTCCTTGAGCTCAACATTGTATTTGGGCTGGTGCTGCTTGATAAGGCTTGCTTCCAGGATCAGGGCCTCTGCTTCCGAAGCCGTTTGAACGATGGCGATATCCGCGATGTGCGTGACCAGCAGGTCTGTTTTATAGCTCCCGGTATTGGTACGGAAATACGATTCAACCCGCTTGCGTATATTGACTGCCTTGCCGACATAGATCACCGTGCCCGCCGCGTCCTTAAACAAATAAACCCCGCTGCTGGTTGGCAATCCCTTGATCTTTAACTTGATGTCCATACCGGCCATAGTTAAATGGTGACGTCTACCATTTAACCCCATGATAATTTCTTATTAAGCTTTTTCCATAATAGCAGGCAGTTGACGACGCCGGAGATACTGCTGGCCAGGGCTATACCGCCGATCTTCATGGGGAACATCAGGGTGGCATTCAATAGTACATTGATCAACAAACAAAGTGTTGCTATCTTGACCGGTGTCTTGGTGTCTTGCAAAGCATAGAATGCTGATACCAGGATCCTCGAAGCGCCGAAAAATGGCAGGCCTAACGCGGCATAGAGCATCACTTGGGACGTGATCGTCGTTGAATACGCGTCAAATGCCCCGCGCTGAAAAGCTACATGGATGATCCATTTCGAAAAAATACCCATGACGGCTGCGGTAGGGACCAAGACCAGCATCAAATTGCGCAGTGAAAATAACAGGGTTGATTTAAAACGGACCATGTCCCCTTCCTGGGCAAACTTTGACAAAGAAGGTAAGGCCACGGATGAAAGGGCGTAACCAAAAACCCCCAAAGGAAACTGGATCATGCGATTGGCATAATAGATCGCGGCAATACCCCCTGTTCCCACGATCACGGCCAAAGAAGCGCAAAAGGTATCCACGAATATATTCAACTGATAGACCGTACTGCCCCAAAGACGCGGTAATAATAGCTTGCCGATTTGCTTGGCCCCGTCATGGTTAAGAAATTTTGGCTTTTTCCAATATATGCCCCTGCGGCGCAATGCCTCCCATTGGGCCCAAAACTGCCAAACACCACCCACCAAAACACCAACGGAAATCGTATAAGCCAATGGCAATGAAAATAGACAGGCTACCCAGACACTTAAGATCATGGCTATATTCAAAAGGCATGGCCCGAACGCCGGCGCAAAAAAAGCATTTACGGAATACAATATCCCTGCCTGAAAGGCCGTTAACGCGATCAAGATCAAATACGGGAACATGATACGGGTCAGATCGACCGTTAATTGCAATTGACCACGTTCACCGGCAAATCCCGGTGCGATGAGCCTGACGATCCATGGGGCTGTAATAATACCGATGACCGTAATACTACCCAAAATAATAACACCCCAAGCCAAAACCGCGTTAATGCACTCCTGCCACTCTTCCTTTGTTTTTTTCTGGGCATATTCTGACAAAACCGGAACAATGGCCGCGTTGGCAGCCCCTTCACCCACCAAATCCCTGAATAAATTAGGGATCCGCTGGGCTACAAAGAACGCTTCGGCTAAAAAACCGGTCCCTAAAAAACGGGCAATGATCACATCCCTGATAAATCCCAGCGCTCTTGAGGCCAATACTCCGCTCGCAACAATACCGCTGGACTTTAAAAGGGCGTGATGCTTATGCGGCTGGTTTGAATTATCAGTTGACATATCAGGGGTGGTTTGTTATTATTTCAAGCTTATTAAGATTCCCGTTTAAAGACTTTGGGAATGACCAATTACAAATTTTGGAGAAAATATGCCACAACGCCGTACCGCCATTAAAGATCTTCGCAAAGCCCATACCAAGCATCTGCATAACCAGCAGATCAAAACTGACCTTAAAAAGACAGTCAAGAAATTCATGACCGCGGCCAGTGATAAAAAAGCTGATGTCAAGGACATCCTCAAAGAGATCTACAAAAAATTCGATAAGGCCGCTAAACGTAACGTCATGCACAAGAAAACAGCCGCCCGTCGCAAATCACGCTTCGCCAGACTATTAGCGGCGAAGTAAGATCCCTAATTCCACCACTACCTTTTCCACGGCATATTGAGCATCAAGACGGCTGCGCTTGATATTAAGGTCTGCTTCTTCCAGGGCCTTAAGCCCCCGCTCAAAACGTTCTTTGCCGCAAGACTTCCCTTCCTTGCCCCAATACCAAACCAAAGCTCCCATGATCTTTAAAGGATGCACGTTGTCCTCATAGAACCCATTTAACATTTTCAACGCATCGCCGCTGCGATGAGCGGTGATCAATCGGGTCATATCAAAGGCATTCGGGCCTTCCGACTTGCCCATGACAACACCTTTGGCATAAAGAGGCAGATCTTTAAGGTCCCCTTTAAGCATACTTTCAGTCGACTCCAGGATCAGATCACAATGCTTGGCCGGTTTTTGGCAAAAATTGATCAGTACCTGAATATCCGCGGACTTTAATTTATGGACCTGACGCAAAACGATCAGGCGATGCGGGGCGATGACAGGCAGAGTCAAAAACGCCTGTTTGAGCGTATTTTCTCCCAGCTCCTTGGCGTCGAGATTATCGAAATCAAAAGCCAGGGCTTCCTGGGAATCTTTGAAGAATTTATTCTTGATCTCGGAAATTTTGGCGTCTTTGGCTGGCAGGTCTGCGCCGAGGAAAAGATAGATCATAACTTACCAATTCTCAACGGTACGCTCAACGACACGGGTGGCAAGGTCAGTCAACGCGGCATCTACCGCGGCCCCCTGAGTGGAAGCCTGGGAACCTGAAAGAAAGTATGTTGTCTCCCCGGTAAAAGAAGGTTCACGCCAGAGTATCTTGCCGGTGGCCTTGTCTGTCAAGGTCATGGAAATAATGATACGGATCTGGTATTCCTGGACATTTTGGTTCACGTCTTGCCGTAACGTGTCCTGGGCAACACCGATCAAATCCCCGCTCAGCACAAGATCTGCCTTGTCCGGGTCCGCAATATGCAAATTCCCGTCAAATAAAAATCTGTCGATGATGGCGGTGCGGACATTGCTTTCCAGGGCCGGGATATAAAGGATATTATTGTCCTCTTCCAAATTATTGACCTTGTTAACGAAAGGCATGATAGCGATCTTGCGGTATTTGGCAGGCAATAAGGACCCGGTCGTATAACCGCAGCCGGAAATGGTGAAGATCAGCAATGCAGACAGGAAAAATCGAGCCATTTATTCCCCGATAATTTTTAAACGCGCCACGGCCTTGGCCCCCCAGGAAGTGTCTGCATAATTTCGGACAACTTCTTTATAATAGATGCGGGCGGCTTTCTTATTTTTCTGCTTTTCATAGAACTTGGCGATGACAAAATTATTCTCGGCTTGTTTTTCTTTGAGGCGGACCATCTGTGCCTTGGCTTCCGGTGTCAATTGGCTGTCAGGATGGTCTTTGACAAATTCATTGAACTCCTCCATGGCAACCGTAGACACTTTTTGTTCATGCTGGGCATCCGAAGCCCTGCTGGTGTCCGCCATGGCGATCTGAAATTTGGAGGCTTGGGCCCATTCACTTTGGGGATAATCATTCATGGCTTTTTCAAATTCATCCCGGGCTTCCTGGTACTCACCCTTTTCCTTCAAATAAAGCCCGATCTTATACTGGGATATCGCCGCATATTTGCCGTAGGGCGCGTCCTTGATCACGGTGCGGAAAATTTCAATGACCCTGTCATCACTGCCGACAACCACTTGGGCCCAATTACTGCGGCCTTTGTTCTCCAGGAGATGATTGGCGATCTTGTATTCCAGGCTGACGATCTGCGCGGCGCGTTCGCTGAAAGGATATTTATCAATGACCAATTGATAAGCCTTATATGCCTCATAAGGCTTGTCCATGCTTTCCAGGCATTGGCCTGTATAATATTCTGCTTCCGGGGCTTCTTTAGAGCGGGGATAAGACTTGATCAATTTCTTGTACTCGGCCATGGCTTTCTTGCAATTGCCCTGGTCCCTGAAACTTTGAGCAAATTCCAACTGGTCCTCGGGGGTTGGTTTTACTTCCCATTTGGGGTTGATAAATCTGCCTGTTTCTGGTGTCCAAACCCAGTCAGCTTGACTAAAGGGTGGGGCTAAAAATAAAAATAAGGACCATGTGAGTACTATTCGACGGAACATATTTTCTAAATCTAACATAGTTAACTACTTTTGTCAAATCTGCTTAGAACTAAGGATGCCTGCAGTTTTCGCCGGCAAGGAAGCCTTCAGACGTATCCCTTTGCCCAAGAATTTCACCTCATGCACCTGCCCCTGGCCATGGGCCATATTGACCAGGTCCATGCGATCAGAAGGCAATACAATATCAATATCCACGGTGCCTTGGGACAATAGTTTCTCGATCATCAAATATAATTGCTGGATATTCTCCCCCTTAAGGGCGGAAATGCCGATGCTAAAAGGAGCTACCATCTTAAATTCGTTCAAACACTGCCGGTCTTCCAGTTTATCAATTTTGTTTAGCACCATGATCAACGGTTTGTCCAGGACCTTCAGCTGATCCAACACAGCGCGGACCGCGTCATAAAATTTCCTGTGATCATGATGGCTGATATCAATGACATGCAATAATAGGTCTGCTTCCTGGACCTCTTCAAGGGTGGCCTTAAACGCTTCGATCAGCCCATGGGGCAGGGCATGCATGAACCCGACCGTATCGGAAAAAACGACTTTTAAATGATTGGGCAATACCGCCTGCCGTGAAAGCGAGTCCAGGGTCGTAAAAAGTCCGTCGTGGACGAGCGTATTGGCATCGGTCAATGTGTTTAAAAGGGTTGATTTACCGGCATTGGTATAACCCACAAGGGCGATAGTAGGTATTTTTTGGTCCTGACGTTTTTTACGTTTGACCTGCCGGCTTTGGGTAACATCCCTAAGGTCCCGTTGTAATCGGGTGATGCGCTCACCGATACGCCGGCGGTCGATCTCAAGCTTGGTCTCGCCGGGCCCGGATGTACCGATACCGCCGCCTAATCGCGACATCTCTTCTCCATGGCCTGTAAGCCTGGGAAGCCTGTATTGAAGTTGGGCCAACTCCACCTGCATTTTACCTTCCTGCGATGTGGCACGTTTGGCAAAGATGTCCAGGATGACCTGAGTACGGTCCAAGGTCTTGACCCCGAAATCTGATTCAAGATTGCGCTGCTGTGTTCCTTTAAGGTCACAACTGACCACCACAGCGTCGATACCACCCGCTTTGCACATGAGAGCGATCTCTTCGACCTTACCCTTGGTCAGCATATGCGAAGCTGTCGGCGGCTGGGTTTTACAGAAAACCGTATGCACGACCATCCCGCCGCAAGTCGCGATAAGCTCCTTCATCTCCGCTGCCTCATCCTCCGGCGACCAACTGCTATGAGCATGCTCAACGACTAAAGCCAATATAATTTTTTCTTTAGAAATCAATTTGCCTTTCAATAATTTCTGCAATATCCGCGGCGGACTGGTTTGGTTCTATATTAACCCATGTTAGACGTTTGTCACGCCGGAACCAGGTCAATTGGCGTTTAACATAATGACGGGTGTTGAGTTTCATCAGGTACTTGGCACGCTCCAGGTCGTATTGGCCGCTTAAATATCCCATGACCTCAGGAATGCCGATGAGTTTGCAGGCGGTAGTGCTCAAAGGAAGTGCTGAAACTTGCCTGACCTCTTCGACCAATCCCTTGGCGAACATTGCTTCTACGCGCGCCTCCACCCGACGGTAAAGCTCCTGACGCGGCCGATCAAGAGCAAAGATCTTGATAGGCAACTTGCCCCATAACCCTTCGCGCTTGGGCTGTTGATCAGACAAGGGCTCTTTGGTGGACATGACAACTTCCAGGGCCCTGACAATCCTTTGAGGATCATTAGGGTGGATCTTGGCTGCTGCTTTCGGGTCCAAAGCTTTCAGGCGTTCATGTAAAAAAAGAGCCCCTTGGGCCTTAAGCTCCTGAGTCAAGTTGTCCCTAAGATCTTCCTCAACAGGAGTTCCTTCAAAAATCCCATCCAATAAGACTGACATGTACATCCCGCTGCCGCCGATGACCAAGGGAATTTTGCCGCGGCCCATCACGTCCTGAATCGTGGCTTGGGCAAGCTTACGATAACGCGCCACATTAAAATCTTCAGTCACTGATACCACGTCAATAAGATGGTGCGGGACAAGTAAACGCGCTTGGGGCAATGGTTTATCGTTCGCAATATTGACCTGACGGTAAACCTGCAAGGCATCGCAGCAGATGATCTCGGCATCCAGGCGCTGGCCCAGGGACAGCCCTATTTCGGATTTCCCGACAGCGGTTGGCCCGACGATAAAAATAAGAACAGGTTCTTTCAAGAGGTTAAATCAATTCCTACGGGTATATGAGGGTTGGATATCCCAACTTATCTAACCTTTTTTTCAGGTCCTCGGCATCGTTGAGCGAACTTATTTGCCCCACCCGCACCCTGTAATAGGTCTGCCCGTCAGTGCCGGTGGATTCAACAACATAAGCATACTCTTTACTGCTTTTAAGCTGGTCGATGACCGTAATGGCCCTGGCTTTATCCAAAAAGGAACCGACCTGGACCGCAAAATATTGCTTTTCATCCAAAAGCTGTTTGGCTACCGGCGCTTCAGGGCTTTGGGGGAAATCCTGGAGCAGCTTGTTTAAATATTCATGGGCCTCTTCCCATCGCATCAATTTCAGGTCTGCTCCGGCGATCTTAAAATAGATCAGGCTTAAAAAAGAAGAATACCGGCTCTTTGTTAATAATTGCTTGGCCGTATCCAGGGAGTCGGTATAAAGCCCTTCCATATAATACGCCTCTGTCAGGCTAAGCGCCGCTTTGTCATAAAGGTCCTGGGTCGGATGGGAATCCATCACGGCTTGAAAAGCACTGCGTGCTTCACCATATTGATTCAAGCGCAATTGCGCCAAACCATAATAATATTGGGCTTCAGTACGTTTGGCTGGGTCTGTGCTTTGTTTGATCATCCCTGAAGCCAGGTCCCTGGCTTGCCCATAGTCTTTGTTCATGATGGCCGCTTCAATATCCGGCATTGCCGCAAATGCGGGGGCAACTCCACCGACGATCAAAAAAGCACACAACAACAATGATCTCATGTCATCCTTTCAGGGCCTGATTCAAATCAGCGATCAGATCTTCGGCATCTTCAATTCCAATGGAGACGCGCACAGTTTCTTTGGTTATTCCGGAAGCTTTCAGCCCAGCCTCACCCATCGATGCATGGCTCATGAACCACGGTGATTCGATCAAGGACTCGACACCTCCCAGGGATTCAGCCAGGGCAAAATATTTTAATTTTTTGAATAATTTATTTAAAGGCACCTTACGGGTATCCAACTCAAACGCCAGCATGGCCCCAAAACCTTTCATCTGCTTTTTGATGAGGGCTTGCTGCGGATGACTTTTTAGGCCGGGGTAATAGACTTTCTTGACGTTCTTATGCTCCTCGAGAAATTGGACGACCTTAATGGCATTGGCTTGATGTGCTTCCATACGCGTTACCAAGGTCTTGACCCCGCGTAATACCAGCCACGCATCATACGGGGACTGGGACACGCCTAACGCATTGACCAGATAGCGGCCGCGCTCCTGCAGTTCCTTGCGGCCATAGATGATGGCTCCTCCGACAACGTCTGAATGGCCGTTGATGTATTTGGTCGTTGAATGGACCACCATGTCCGCCCCAAACTCAAAAGGCCGCTGAAAATAAGGAGACAAAAAGGTATTGTCCACGACACTAAGGGCCTTGATCTTGCGGGCCACGGTGATGACAGCTTCTATGTCCACGATATTAAGCAAAGGGTTTGACGGGGTCTCGATCCAGATCATCCTGGTGTTTTTCTTGACCGCTTTTTTGACCGCGTTTAAATCGCGCATATTGATAAAAGAAAAATCATAACCCATAGGTTTTAAGACCGCGTTAAACAAACGGTAAGTACCGCCGTAAATATCATCCCCGGTAATGATGTGGTCTCCTGCTTTGAGAAAAAACATTACCGCGGTGATGGCGGCCATGCCGGTGGCCGTGACCGAACAATCAATCCCGCCTTCCAGGGCCGCGATATTGGCTTCCAGGGCCGCGCGGGTGGGATTGCCGGAACGGGTGTAATCGTAACCCTTGTTCTTGCCGATCTCATCAAAGAAAAAGGTCGACGTGGGATATATCGGTGTTATTACCGAATTAAAAGTCTTATCAATATTGACGCCGGTATGCACGGCCTTGGTTCGTATTTTCATAAAAGTAGTATAGCAATTCCCCTGCCTTTTATGCAATCTTAATTTCCAGCATATCACCAATGAACGTATCAATGGCTTTAATGCCTATCAGGGAATTGGCCAGGAAAGCGGCATCTGCTTTTTTTAGGATCTTTGGTGTCAGGTCTTTTTATTTAACGGTGGTCCTCAATCTCTTAGCATGCTTGATGATCTGTTGCCGGGTGATCCCGTTCAAACAGCCTGATCTTAACGGCGGCGTATAAAGAACACTGTCTTTGATCCAGAAAATATTAGCCCGGCTGGCTTCAAAAATATGTCCGCGTCGATTGAGCAATAGCGCCTCGTCAAAACCTTGATTCCTGGCCATCTCATAACATTTGGCAAATAATCCATAATCTAATGATTTAACATTGGCGAACCGGGCACTGGCTGCACGATCTGTCTTGACCAAACAAACACGATAAACGCACTCTTTGGGCGCTTGGTACGGCAATGCCGCCGCCATCACATGCACCTGCAACGCGGCCTGCCCTGCCTCAGGCGTGGATTGCCAAACCATCAGCCTGACACGGGTAGAAGTATGATGATTGCTTCGTAAAACTTTCTTTAATACCGATGGAGCGATCGTCGGCAGCTTGATCTCCAAAGCCTTCAATCCCTGACGCAAACGTTTTAAATGCAAATCAAGGTCCAGCACCATCCCGTCTGTGCCTAGCATGGTTTCAAATACACCTTTAGCTTTAAATGACCCTGGCGTAAATGCCTCAACGATCTGCGCATTGACTTTAAGGAATTTACCGTCGAGATAAATAGTCATCATGACAAGGAACGCTCCAGTGTTTCGATCAAAGGTTTCGCCTTGTCCCAGGTTTCCTGCCATTCGTCACCGGGCTTGGAATCCGCAACGATCCCGCCGCCAACATGAAAGGTTATCTTCTCATGTTTAAGGAAGATCGTGCGGATCATAACATTAAAATCCATGTCACCGGAAAAACTTAAATAGCCCAAGGCACCGGTGTAAAGCCCTCGGGAGACATTTTCTAGATCATTGATGATCTTCATAGCCTCGATCTTAGGACATCCGGTGACTGATCCGCTTGGAAAGGCTGCTTGCAGTAAGTCAAATTGGCCTTTTCCCTTGCAAAGCCGCCCTTCGACCGTTGAGGTGGCCTGGAAAACAGACGCGTAGGTCTCAATGGTGCGCATGGATTTGACCTTGATCGAATTATATTCACAGACGCGCCCCAGATCATTGCGTTCCAAATCAGTGACCATCAAAAGCTCAGCGATCTCCTTGGGACTTTTTAGCAATTGTTCTTTTAATTTTTTGTCCTGAACCTTGGTTTTTCCCCGGGGCCTTGTCCCCTTCATGGGCTTGACCTGAACTGTTCGATTTTGTAATCTCAAAAACCGCTCGGGCGAAGCGCTTAAGACCACTTGCTTGCCGTCGTCGAAATAAGCACTAAATTGAGAAGGAAACGCCCTGCGTAAATGCTGATATATGCCTGCCGCCCCGATCGTGCCGCGCCAACCCGGCACCTCCAATTGTATTTGATGAGAAAGATTGATCTGATAAATGTCCCCCCGGCGGATATGTTCCAGCGCCTGACGCACGGCTTTCATATACCCGGTTTTTGTAAAATTACTTTGAAAATCCAGATGGTTTTTGTAAAAAGATCGCGTGCTGCTGCGAGTGTCCGGCGACTTATTAGGGGTGTCCGGTTTGAAGTCCATGAGGATCTTCGTGGTTTTTAATTGTGTCATTACATCTTTGATTCGGGCTTTAGAAAAACCGGAAATGATCAAATTCTTTTTCTGGTGGTCTAGGCATAAGATCGTATCGTAAAACCCAAAGAACAATGTGCCGTCGTAGCCCAAATAACCGACTGCTCCGGCTGGGAAAGGCAGTCCTTTGGCAGAAATGCGGTATTTATCAAATCCCTTCTTAAGGCCTGACAAATTTGTATTTTTAATTATCTTAAAAGGTGAAAAACCGATGTATGAAAATTGCGGTCCTGATGTGCGCAGGCTGCTGTCTAAAAAGAAAACGTGCGGCTCGTCCTTAAAAATGGAAAAAATATCAAAGGCATCACCGTTAAAAGGAACGGTGTGATGATGGATGCTTAACGGCATAGCTAATTAAAAAAGAGACGCTTGGGATTTCTGATTTATTTTGAAGCTGGGCTTTTCAACACCGAATTGGTTTAAAAAGACCGCCACTTTCTGAAGGTCCTTGTCACCCGCCATTTCCATGAGGCGCAAAAATACAGCGACGGTGATCTCAACGTCTGCCATGGCACGATGGGTCTGGTCAACCACCACCCCCAGCGAGCGGGCCAAATAAGCCAATTTATGATTGCTTAAATAAGGCAGCAGGTCCCTGGCCATTTTTAAGGTATCCACCGCCGGTGTCTGGTCATTAAGCTTGCGGCCGATCAGGGCCAGTTCATAGCACAGGAAATTAAGGTCGAAACGCACATTATGCCCGGCCACACAAGCACCGCCGATGAATTGGATAATTTGAGGAAGAACATCAGCCGCCAAAGGAGCATCCAGAAGCATGTCATCCGTGATATTATTGACGAGGGTCGCTTGCGAAGGCACGGACCTTTGAGGATTGACCAGAGAATAGAATTTATCCACCACCTGTGCCCCTCTGACCTTCACCGCGGCGATCTCAACGATGCGATCGCCATCTGTTGGGGAAAGACCGGTTGTTTCCACATCGAAGATCACAAATTCAGTCAGCTTAATGTTCAAGGTTTTCTGTCCCTTCTTGGGCTTTTCGCCCGTTGCCATCTAAATTTTTAATGATACTGAATAAGAATCTACCATTTCCGAAGGATGATACGATTCTTTTGCCCTTGCCACCTTAGGCATCGCGAAATCATCCATGGTATTGATCCGGCTGAAAATCTTTAATTGTTCATCAGCACAAAAACTTCTGAACATATACGCCGCCGTTCCCGGGATTTCTAGATCAACGATCTCCGCGTATAGGCAAAATGTATTGTCATCCAAAACAAATCCAAACGTATAACCAATGAGGCGCTTGTCCTTCTTTAAGACCCTGACGATAAGCCCCAGCGGCTCCCAAAACTTCAAGAGCCTTGCATGCACCTGGCGATTTTCAATTAACATGGACCGGTATATTTCGTCGCTATTTGTTGATGCCCGGTCATCCGCCCATCGTTCGTACAATTCCATACAGGCAAATAGATCGTCGTTGGAATACGGCTCGAGAGCCAGTTGTCCTTGTTTGGCCATGAAATTATTGCATTCATGCCGTTGGGATTTATAGGCATTGCCTTTGAGCGTAACCAAGTCTTCTTTGCGATAAACGTATTCTGCCGGCCTTAAATATTGATTATAACTACCTTGTGGGAAAGATGACAATAAATTTCCCGGAATATTTTCGATCCGGTTAACCGGCTTAGGGTCCCCGCCTTGGGACATGTGCTTGAAGGCAAGATATATGGTCGATGCGGCTAAATTTTTCCCCAAAGGCGGCAAATATAAAAAGCATCCTGCCTGGCCATGGGCAAAGATGCATAGGCAATTGCCGATCGTTTTAAATTCGAAATCAAAATAATCACACCAGGCAAATATACTGACAAAAGAAAAACCGGACAAAGACCTGTCCCCCTGATTAAGGAATGCGTCTACCAAAACTTTTTGATCAAGCAGTTGGAGGTCCTTCATAAAAATGTCAGGTCAAATAAATGCAGTAGTTCAGGGGCAAAAGGGCTGTAGTCATGCCACATAGCTTTATTGGCCGATAAAAATCCCCTGACATCTTCCCGACGGAAAAATCCTTTCAGGTACGCCACATACGCATCATAATCTTCATGGGACAAATGGTCCTGGACAAAAGGACAGCTTAAATGCACATAGACTTTTACCGCCTCCGGAGTTTGGGAAATGATAAAAGGATACAGCAGGCATTCAAACGGCCGCTTGGCATAAATGCTACAGGTGTTGTCCCCTTGATTTAAAAACCTGCAAAAATGCTGACCGCAAGCCTGGATGGTGGTGATATAGCCTTTGTCCAGAACATCCCCGGCAGTTATCAGTTCAGCCAGGCTTTCCTGGTCCCTCAACCCTAATTTCGGACGCCACGCCGAAGACGGCTCCTTATAACGGCAGCAGCCGTCACATTTAAGACAGATCTCAGAGGGGACAAATTGCTTGAGGGATAATCCGGTCATATCTTCGATAGCTTACTTGACAATACTGCCTAAAGGTAATTCCTTATCAGGAGCCAATAGAGCCATACTGTCGGCATTCGACGCTGCCAAAAGCATTCCGTTGGAAACCTCACCGCGGATGACCGCAGGGTCCATATTGGCGATCAGGATGATCCGCCGGTTGATGAGCTGTTCAGGAGTATAGGCTTTACGTACCCCGGCAACGATCTGGCGCACTTCCTTGCCGGTGTCCACCTGCAGGACATAAAGGCGGTCAGCGTTGGGATGTTCCTTGACCTCTTTGATCTGGGCCACGATCAACTCTATTTTCTTAAAATCTTCAATTGATGCCATACTATTGACTCCTTCCATTAATTCCCTTGAATTTTACGCGGTACGGCCGGTATTATAACAGGTTATGCTTTACTTTACATCCCCGCTCTTTTAAAATGCCTCTATGCCATTTTGGAAAGATCACTCTAAATCCCTCACCTTACTGCTGGTCCTTGTTATCGGTATCATCATCACAGCGCCCTACTTAGATTTTCAGGTATACCTTGCTCAAGGCGACCATGGCCGTGACCTGTATGCCGCTCAAGCCGTTTATCGAGGGGAGCTTCCCTACAGGGATTTCTGGTGGGTTTACGGCCCCTTGATGCCTTATTATTACGGACTCTTCTTTAAAATCTTCGGCGTCAAGATCAGCAGCATGATATTAGGGAAAATTGTCCTACAAGTTCTAAGCGGCCTTCTGATGTGTTTGGCCATGATGGAAATATGCTCAGCAACAGCCTCATTCCTTTGCGCCTGCTGGTTCATGTTTTTCCTGCATGATTTTTTCTTCACCTATAATCATATCGGCGGCATTGTCATGATCATAGGCATTGTCCTTTGTCTTTTATCATATATCCAACGGAATTCAACAAAATCGGCCTGGTGCGCTTTGGGCTTGGTCTTTGCTTTGTGCCTGATCAAGATCAATTTTGGAGTAGTTGCTTTGCTCATGACCATACTCTCTGTAGGGGTGTCTGACCATATACGCAAAATCCCTGTCAACACATCCAAAAAATTATTTTATGGCACTGCTTGCTTCGGCCTTCCACTCTTGCTAATGATCATTTACTGGTCCCTGGTCAATGGATTATCCATCATGGAAATACGGCAATGTTTCCCTTATATAGAAGGTGACCAGCCTTTTTCCACGAGCCCCTGGCTTGCGTTAGGCACTTTTTTTAAATTGATCTGGCAGGAGATCTCCTCGGACTGGTTTAATTTTATCCTTGCCCTGATCATCAATGCCAGTGCCCTTCGCTGTTTATACTTATTTCTTAAAAATAAGCTGCCCGAGCCCTGCAAAACCATCCTGCTTTTGTCCTTTGGGTTGCTTGGCCTTTTCTACGTCTTGAACTTTCATGAATACCTTAAAAGCGGGATCTGGTATCGGGCCATCTGGTCACAGCCTTTTAGCATCATGCTCACCTTTCTATTGATCGATATCGCCGCTCAAAGCATCAACAAAATCGCCCGCTGGGCGGCCTTTATTTTCATTGCCTTCATGCTGATCTGCTGTATCTTTTTTGCCAACAACCAGATCAACGATAAAAAGACCCAACAACAATTCCTGTCCCTGCCGCGGGCAGGAATTTATATCACGAATTCCCCTGCATGGATCGCAACTGTTGAACAAACCACCAATTTCTTGAATGATACGTTAAAACCCAATGAACTTTTTTTCGCCCTGCCCTATGATTGCATTTATTATTATCTTACCGGCAAAAAAACACCGACCCGCCAACTGATCTTTTTTGAACATATCAAGATCCCTCCTGAGCAGGAAAAGTCGGTGATCGTCCAGCTCGAGCGTAACCATGTTAATTATATCCTGCTTTCCAACCGGGCCTTTTCCCACCGGGAAACCGGCCTTGGCGTATTGGGAGCTGATTATTGCCCATTGATCGAAGATTATATCGAAAAAAAATTTTACCCCCTGGTCCATTTCGGTGATTGGAGCGATGAGCCGGGATGGTCATGGAACCACGGCACCTTTATCCTTAAACGCAAATGAAACTCAATTCAAGATCCCTCTTTTTGCTTCTGACCTTCCTCACAGCGGCCATCTATGTCTGGCCCGAACTGAACTTTCAAGACCATCTGGCCCAAGGTGACCATGGGCGCGACCTATATGCCTTTGATGCGGTGACCCGCGGAAAATTAGCCTATAAAGATTTCTGGTGGGTCTATGGTCCTTTAATGCCGTATTATTACGGATTATTCTTCAAGATCTTCGGCGTGCATATTTCAAGCGTTCTTTTAGGAAGGGCATTGTTGGGCATTGCCTGTTCGGTATTCATGTATTTATCCGCTGTCTGCCTAATGCCGCCGGGATTGGCTTATCTTGCAACCGTCTGGTTCACCCAAAGCCGTCAGGAATTTTTCTTTACCTATAATCATATCGGCGGCATTGCCGCTGAATTGGTCATCTGCTGGTGTCTTTTGTCCTACTTGCGGATCGGGACCATCCGTTATTTGTGGATTGCTGTTATCACCGCCTTTGTCCTGTGCCTGATCAAGATCAATTTCGGCCTGGCGGCCCTGGCAGGCATTGCCCTGAGCGTCCTGTGGATCGACACTTCTAAAAAATATCGCTTTGATGATCAAAAGAAAAAAATATATTTAACAGCTATCGTTATTATCCCTTTGGCCGTCGGATTTATCTATTGGATATTATTAAAAGACCTGCCTCTATACGCTATCCGCCAGTGCATGCCTTATTTTGGCGATGACCAGCCGTATCATGCCTCGCCTTTATTGGTCATCCCTTATTATTTGACCCAGCATTGGCTGACCTTGGTCCGTACCCGTTTTGGCATCCCTATCGGCCTTGTGCTGCACGGATGCACCCTGGTCAGTCTATATATTTTAATATTCAAAAAGATCGATAGGACTTACCGGCAGGATATTTTATTGGGACTTGCCGTCATCGGTATTTTTTTCGTCGCCTATTTCAATGAATTCATTGTCAGCGGCGTATGGTATCGCACCTATTGGTCTATGCCTTTTTTGAGCCTTTTTCATTTTGTGATGATCGCCGTGGCCTTCACTATCTTTCCGAAGTTCTTACGTATTCTTATCCTGATATTTCTGGGAGCAGCGTCCTTGATGGGCGTCGTGGCGCATATCGGTGTCATCCAAAGCCAAAAGACCCCTGACCGTTATTTGAGCATGGACCGAGGGAAGATCTACGTCGGCAATGAGACCCCATGGACAGACACCGTCACCAAGGTCAACGGCTTTTTAACTAACGGGCTTCGCAAGGATGAGCTTTTCTTTGCCCTGCCCTATGACTGCCTCTATTACTATTTAAGCGGCAAAGACAGCCCCACCCGCCAGCTGATCTTTTTTGACCATATTAAGATCCCGCCGCAGCAGGAGATTTCCGTGATCAGGGAATTGGAAAAAAATAAGGTAGGCTATATCCTGATGTCCAACCGTTTCATATCCCCAGAAGTTGGTTTAGGGATATTCGGCAAAACAAACTGTCCCCTGCTTGGCCGGTACATCCACGACAATTTTACGGCCATAGGCCGCCAAGGCGGTGACTGGACCCAGCCGCCCGGCACTGCTGAGAACCACGGTGTGATCATCCTCAAAAAGGCGATATCAAAGGCCCTAGTTCACCAAAATGCTTGATCACTTGTTCCTGGGAGAGATAATACAAAACAATGATCGAGGATAAAAAGACCGCTAGGAAAGAAAACCACATGACCGGGGTCACTTGATCAGGGGGAAGGAATATCATGATAGGGTTTTCACCTAACCACAGGATGAATAAAAAAGCGATAATGATCGACGTTGAGCATGTCACCGTGATCGTCAAGCTAAAGAACAGGACCTTCCAATAAAACGGCTTCCCATTAAGCACGCCCATGCCCATGAAGAAAAACCCGATGGAAAGCAAAAAAGCGATGGGCCCGAAGATCCAGGTGAGGATATTGGGATTAGGGCAGAAAATT
>Ga0265336_10000687_pt1 | contig 18228 bp, 18 predicted proteins | sample 42119metaG_FD_193583 | JGI IMG/M metagenome (GOLD analysis project Ga0265336, IMG submission 193583) | Rhizosphere microbial communities from Carex aquatilis grown in University of Washington, Seatle, WA, United States - 4-21-19 metaG | ecosystem: Host-associated > Plants > Roots > Rhizosphere...
TACAACGCAGTCGATGGAGTTCCGGCTTGCGCAAGTGATCTGTTGCTTAAGACCTATTTGCGGGATGCATGGAAGTTTGATGGCTTTATAGTCTCCGATTGCGATGCTGTCGCCGATGTCAATCGCGGGCATCATTTTGCATCAGATAATGCCAGCGCTTCAGCCGTATCAATGCTGGCTGGCACCGATCTGGATTGCGGTACTGCCTACAAATCGCTCATCGACACCGTGCAAAACAAGCGCATTAGTCAAGGCGAATTGGATCGCGCGGTAGAGCGGCTCTTTGTGGCGCGCATCCGGTTGGGAATGTTCGATCCTCCGAATACCGTTCCTTTCGATAAAATCAACTCGCAGCAGATCGATACCGCGGCAAGCAGGCAACTTGCGTTGCAAGCAGCTCGTGAATCGATTGTTCTGTTAAAAAATGATGGCTTGCTTCCGCTGAAAGTCGGACCAGGAAAAATCGCTGTCGTTGGACCGACCGCAGATCTTCTGGAATCGGTGGAGGGCAACTATACCGGCGAAGCGGCCGCGCCGATAACACCTCTGGACGGCATCCGGCAGCAGTTTGGAAACGATGCGGTTCTCTTTTCTCCAGGGTCGATTGTGGCCGGTGGGACGCCAGCACCGATTCCATCTATTTATCTCCGCCCGAACGAGCAGAGTCATCTATCGGGTTTGAAAGCGGAATTCTTTAACAACAGCACGGCGGGCGGCACGCCTATTGCAACCAGAATCGATCAAAGAATCAACTTTGACTGGAACCGAGTTTCCCCTGCCAAGGGTGTGCCCGCTGAAGGGTTTTTGGTTCGCTGGACGGGACAGCTTTTACCGCCAGTAGCCGGGCAATATCTGCTTAGTTTTCGTTGCATCAAGCGCAACACTGCCTATGATCCGGTTCTGGCGCAGAAGCGAGGAAATCTCCCTCCGGTTCGTTATCGTATGTTTGTGGATAACGACCTCGTGCTCGATAACCAGATGATCGAACAAAGTTATAAACTGGTTGCTTCGGACACTCGTCCGCACGATATTCGTATCGAGTATCAACATAGCAGTGAGGACCGCTTTGCAAATTTCGAATGGCAGCCCCCCGCGGAGCCTCTGCTGGATGCCGCGGTAGAGGCAGCGAAGAAGTCCGACCTTGTGGTTGCCTTTGTAGGACTGTCGCCAAATGTCGAAGGCGAAGAAATGGCCGTGCACTCTTCTGAATTTGATGGAGGAGACCGCCTGGAGATTATGCTGCCCAAGGTACAGGAAAAACTACTCGAGGAAGTGGCCAAGACAGGAAAGCCTCTTGTGGTGGTTATGACGGCGGGAAGTGCGGTGGTTTCACCTCAGGCACAAGAACATGCTCGTGCGATTCTGATGGCATGGTATCCCGGAGAAGAAGGTGGACAAGCTATCGCCGAAACACTGATTGGAGAGAATAATCCCTCGGGACGCCTGCCAGTCACCTTCTATCGATCTGTGGCGGACCTTCCGCGGTTTAACGACTATGCCATGGCGGGAAGAACCTATCGGTATTTCAACGGCAAGCCACTGTATGCCTTTGGGCATGGACTTAGCTTTTCTTCTTTCCAATACAGTCCGGCTGCTTCTTCAGCAAATGTCATTCAAGCCGGCCAGAACATTGAAGTGAAGGCCAGGGTGCGGAACGCGAGTATGCGAGATGGAGATGATGTGGCACAGCTCTATTTGGTCTCACCGCACACGCGGGTTTCCCCGCGTCTTTCTCTCGAGGGTTTTCAGCGGGTACATCTGGCGGCCGGAGAGGAGAAGGAGATCATCTTTCATTTGGGTGCAAGACAGATGAGTTCTGTCGATGAAGAAGGATCAAGAGCGGTTATTCCCGGGACGTATTCGGTATATATCGGCGGCGGCCAGCCTGACGGCGACGCCACGACGCGCTCCGCGTTGATCGAGGTTCAAGGGAGAATAGAATTGCCCAAATAGTGCTGCTGGTCAACAGCAACGCATGTGAGATGGAGGTTTTCGTCATCTGCAGCGGGACACTTCCAAAATAATTCACATCGTTGCAGTTCCAACGAGGAATTTTAGGGAAAGGCCAACGGAGAGAACAGAATTGGATGCAGCAGGGCAAAGAAGTGACCGATCATTTGCGTGAGAATTCCAGAGTAGCTAACAAATGTGATAATTTCGGGGAAGGCTACTTGTACGGGAGGCTTCGCGGTATTCGTGCGCTTTATGAGGGCCATGGCGAAGACTTGGCCGATTATCTTTATATGCCGCTGCCGTCATGGATCGCAGACCGGCCGCACAAGCACAATTTGCAGACCGTGGCAAAACTAAGCGCCCAATCCTAGACAGCTAACTCGAATTCCAGTCATGAAGCGATAGTTGTGGAAAGGTCGCTCACCAATGCCTCTCAAAGGGACAGTCATCACGATTTTTGAAAGAAGCTTTCTTTTGTAAAAGCTATCCGGCTCCAACCTTTACTTCTACGTTATAACCAAGCCAGCGGTCTTGTTCCGGCCAGTGCAGAGTCCAGGACAAACAGCCAGCTTGGTTGGGCGCTGTGGAAACGTCGGCGCTAAATCCTGCATTGCCCAGACTGCGGCTGTCAGCGGCGCGCGTTGTCTGCCAGCCATCATGGGACCAAATCAGATCGAAGTGGTTATCATCCAAAATGCGCAATGTGTCGCCAGCAGCGATCTTCTGAATGGGTCGCCGCAGATTGTATATCTCGAGGTTTTGCCGCATCCGGCTTCTCCCCTCGGTTTTGCAATATCGCTCATACACGGGATCGATGCGATCAAATACTTTGCCATCCAAAGCCGAGCGCAGCAGCTTCAAATATTCGGCGTGTGCCCATACCAGTGGAACTGCCGAGCCAGCTGGCTCTCCCAACCTCATACTGGTATTCGGTAGGTCAGCCTCGTCCCAAACCTGCTCCGGCAGCATCTGTCCACATGTGGCAAAGCGCTCGTATGTTTTGATGAGAGCGGCAATATCTTTGCCTGCTGCCAGCTCATAGTGCGCGCGCTCGCCTGTCAGCAGCGGCCAAACACGACCCTGGCCCCATCCCTGAAAAGGCCCGCCGTCTGGCCGTTGCCCGTAGCCGTCCCAGTTATAACGCAGCCAACCCGGTCCCTGCGGCAGCTCGCGCTTGAGTACCGCGTCAACCACCTTCAACGAATCCACAATCAGTGGATCGTCGGCCCGTCGCACGCCATAGCGCACCAGTTCCAGAAAACCGGCATCCACAATCTCTCTCGCCGCGAATTCTGTGCGTTCGCCAGGAGGCCGATTGTTCAGTCGAATCATTTCCGTGCCGCAGCTTTCGCACGCATAAGCCTCGCCTCTCTCTGGCGGCCGGATGCGCATATAGTACCGCCGGATTTCCGGGTGCAACACTCCTTCGTTGGTTACGGTCCAGTCCTCAACGTGATGTTCGATCCAGTCAGCAAACTCCTCAAGAAATGTTGCCAACTCTGCCGACTCACGGGTGCGAAGAATCTCTGCCGCGCAACATAGTCCTGCAATTGCCGCTGCCAGCGTTGAGGGTGAATAGCCTGCATTTTCCTCCCATCGCTCTTGGTGCGTGATCGGTGCATGACGAACCAGGAATCCAGCTGCCCGCTCCACAAACGGGAATATATCCATCTCGCCCAGCCCATCTGCCTTCCACAATCGCCAGGCAAGAATCAGTGGATACGCCACCTCATCCAGTTGCACACCAGACCAGTAAGGCGTCCCATTAATCCAGAAATTCTGAGCAAAGCCTCCATTCGGCCGTTGTGTGCAGGCCAGATAAACTAGCGCCCGCCGTGCCGTTTCCACTCGTCCGCAGGCTAACAAGGCCGTGGCCGTCTGCACCATGTCGCGCGTCCAAACCAGGTGATAGCCGCCAAGATCGTCGTCGCCCATCACCTGCCCCCATGGAATCGAAGCCGAAGCGACAAACGCTCCTGAAAATGTCTTGTCTTCATGGGCCAGCAAGACGTTGTGGCTAGTCCGCATCAGTTTGCCGCCGTCGCCGGCCTCTGCAGCCAACCACTCAGGATTGGCGGCTCGCTGCCACTGTGCGATGAACCTGCTGCGGTGGTCCTCGAATGGCGTGGCAAGCGCACTGACTGTCTTCTGCAGCGCCGTGTGATGCCCCTCGCCGATACCGATGGCGAGCGTGAACTCCAGCCCATCGCCTGCCGGTTTCTCCCCTAAATCCAACTCTCCCATCACCGCGATGTTTCCGTCTACGGCAGAATCAAACTCCCAGTCCATTTGGAAGTTTTCCATCAGGTCGCGCCAGCCGTCGCTCGCGCCTACAAACCCGCAGCTCAAACGCGAAAAACCGCAACTGGCCGCCACCGCCAGTGACCACTCGTTCTTCCAGGCCAGTAACATTCTGTGTCCGGCAATCTCCAGCGCACGCGCCGTGTTGCCTGCCCCGCCGCCATCCAGATGCGGCGCCAGCAGTGCGTAGACTTTGAGCCGGGGTAACAGGCTTTCGTGTCCTTCGAGGCGTACCCGCGTCAACACGACCGAATGATGCGGATCACAGATAATCTCTTTGGTGAGCGCGTACCGGCCTTCTGGGTCGCGATTCACATAACGGACGCCAAGCGCCTCAGGATGAATGTACTCGAAGCTCGATAGCAAGTCGCGTTTCTCTTCGTGGACGAACGTCTCCCCGTCAGTTACCAGGAATTCCATATCCCGAACCTGAGCCCGGTCTATTGTTGGGTGATAGATTTCGTTCAATATTCCGTGCGAAGAGGTGAACCACACCCGACTTGAAGCTGAATAGGCCGTACCCACCGCGTCCTTTACGCTCGAGGTCCAGCGTGGTTCCATGCCCGGCGTGCCGAAGGCCTCTCCCTGCTGGACAAGCCAACGGTATTTGAGCCAATCAAAGTGGGGCTGCTCTTTCATCTTTTTTAGCAAACAACTGAATCGGGGAACGAAGGCGCTTTCATCTCTTCCAATTTCGATGCTCACGAAATAAAAAAGTTTCTTGTGACGAGCGCCATGAACGCTCGACCGCGACGTTAACTGATCTTTGTATCAGGCGACTACGAAATGCAACGTAGATTTCACCCAACCATCGTGGGGGGCGACACTGAACACTAACACCCGAACGTGATCATGCGTGTTATATAGCGGATATTCCTCGTCAACGGCATATCCCCAGCTGATACGCGGCGATATCAGCGGCGAGTCGCCTCGAATAAGAACCAGCTGCGGCGCTGTGATTGGTCAATCCAGTTTTCGAGAAGACTCGCCGTGGCAACATCACCCTCATCGTCACAGAGTGTATGGACTGCGCGCATGCTCAGTGTCAAGACCTTTTCGTCCTCGTGAAGTTCGCTCAACATGTCGGCGGGAGTCACGAAGTCTGCGTCGTTGTCGGGGATTCTTCGCAGACGAGCGATATGCCCGATAGAGCGAACCGTTGTCCCGCCGATTTTTCGAACGCGCTCTGCGATATCATCCGTCATGGCAAAGAGTTGATCTGCGTGCTCGTCGAGCAATAAGTGGTAATCACGAAAATTAGGTCCGCTCATGTGCCAGTGAAAGTTCTTCGTCTTGAGGTAAAGGCTAAAGACGTCTGCGAGGAGAGCGTTGAGTCCTCCAGTAATGTCCTTGACCGCTTTTGGTCTGATGTCAGAAGGCGTTGTGAGAGGAGCTTTCTGTCGAGCAATGCGTTGATCGGTGGATGACATGAGGATTCTCCTTTCAGTGGTTAAATTCGTTGGTTTGTGAGAACAGGTACTTGCAACCGTTCTACCAAATATGCCGAAAGGCACAGACGCGCCGTAGGCAGTGCAGCACTTCATCCAGACAGCTGACCATCGACCGCGGATAAGGAGCCTGGAACAGCCGCGAGAACACTAGCGGGAACGACGGCCTCTTCCGCAAGCACAGGGTATTGGTTCATCGAAACACCGGGAATGTTGCCGAAGCGCTTGCCGACCAGAGCGGGATCGACCTCGGGGCCAACAGCGATGACCTTTCCGACCGCCTCGTATCCAAAACCGGAGGGCAGGTTCACCTTTTCCATGTAAAAGCCGTGGTAGTACATGCTTTCGGCCCGGTTAAACCCCACTGCTTCCACCTTGAGCAGAACTTCACCACGACCGGGTTGATGTTCGGGCAGATCTTCCATATGAAGGACTTCGGGACCACTGAGCTGGTTGAAACGAATGGCTTTCGGCAGGATACGAACCTCTCCTCTTGAAATGGAGATGCGGTGTGCCTGAAGCGCGGTGCAAATTTTAAGCAGGTTCCACGACGCTTCTGTGACGCGAGACGGCGATCCGCAGCCAGCAGCGACCTGCTTCCGAGCGTTGGCCAAGAGATTTCCGTCGCAAAAATGGCTTTAAAGGACGCATCTTGAAGGGCATCTGTGCCAAATAGAAAATCTCTAGTTACCCAGCATCTCGTTCTGCAACATGCATTGAGTTACGAGATTTTGTTGAAAATCGATTTTGTTTATACGCTTCTTCTTGCCAGGGAAGGCGACAGCAATTGGCTCCATCACATCTGGCGGATCGATGAAACGCCAATCGCCGCAGTTCAAATTGCAGATTATTGATGGGTTCTTTATGGCTTTTCCGGCAAAATTACGCGATACGGGTGTTTTTCCCTGTTGTTCAGCTCTACAGGCCGCAGTTTTTTCGATATTTCGACGGATGTCGGTTGATCTGACGAGATTAGAAGACGCACTGGAAAGCAGTCTCTGATATTGAACGAAACAAGAAGGGAAACGGATGACCCTGTTCAATGAAGTAACAAATGAAACTCTTGTCCTGACTGCGGAAGAAGTAAAAAGCCTTACCGAGGATGGAGGCAAGCCGGCGGATACCCTCATGAACGTTGTGGCATTGATCGCTACGCGCTTCAGAACGGATGTGTGCTCCGCCTATCTGCTGGAACCTGATCGATCAAATCTGGTCTTGGCGGCTACTCTCGGTCTTCATCCGCGATGCATCGGCACGTTGCGAATGCCGCTTAATGAAGGTCTCGTCGGTCTGGTTGCCGAGCAGGTAATGCCGGTGGCTGTCGATGACGTGACCAAACACTCCCGCTTCAAGTATTTTGCGGATTCAGGAGAAGAGAATTACCATTCGTTTCTCGGTGTACCCCTCGTAGATCGGGGCATTTTACAGGGTGTTCTCGTTGTCCAAACCAAAGACTCGCGCATCTTTCGCGAGCACGAGATTCGCTTGTTGGTCGAGGCGGCAAATCAGGTTGCGCCTGTTGTCAGCGAAGCCCGAAATCTCGACCGCTTTATTGGACCGGCCCAGGAACGCCTTTGGGCGCTGGCTCGAAATATATGGTGGAGCTGGGACCCGGATTGTATCAGCCTGTTTCGCGATCTCAATCCGACCCGTTGGCGACAACTGAATCAGAATCCCATCTCCCTGCTCAGCGAAATTCCGCTGGCCGAGGTTGAGCGACGCGCTACTGAACTCGTGTTGCACAGCCGCATCAACTACGTCTACCGCCGCCAGCAGGAGTATCTGAACGCTGATCGAACTTGGGGAGCGGCTCACGCCGGTGTGCTGCGGCCGCGGCCTGTCGCCTATTTTTCCGCTGAATTCGGTCTGCACGAGTCGCTTCCAATCTATTCGGGTGGTTTAGGCGTGCTGGCTGGGGACCACATCAAGAGCGCCTCTGACCTTGATATTCCACTCATCGGAATCGGCTTGTTTTATGGTCAGGGATACTTCCTCCAGCGTCTTGACCGAAGTGGATGGCAGCAAGAGGAGTACCTGCAAACCGACATCAATCAGTTGCCAATGCAACCGGCTATCGGCCAAAACGGCGAACCGGTTGTTGTCGAGATTCAAACCCGCAGCGGCTTCATTCGCGCCAAGGTGTGGCAAATCAAAGTTGGCCGTTGTGACTTGCTGCTACTTGACTCCAACGTAGCTGGCAACGCGCCCGAGGATCGCGAACTAACCTCGCGTCTCTATGGCGGCGATGGGAGAACCCGCATTCGGCAGGAACTGCTCCTTGGCGTCGGCGGCTTTCGCGCTCTGAAGGCGATGGGCATCTCGCCCGGAGTGCTTCATCTCAATGAAGGACACAGCGGCTTCGCAGTCTTCGAGGCTATTCGTTCTCGCATGAAAGAAGAGGGTGTGGACTTCAATACAGCCGCGAGTTCTATACCGCGCGAGGTCATCTTCACCACGCATACTCCCGTGCCGGCCGGTCATGACCGTTTCAGTGCCGATCTCATCGAAGAGCATCTTGGCCATCTACGCGGCCAACTGGGGCTTTCTCACGAAGCTCTGATGAGCTTTGGCCGGGAGAATCCCACTGACCACAGCGAACAATTCTGCATGACCGTTCTCGGACTCAAGCTCTCACGCCGTGCCAATGCGGTCTCCTCTCTGCACGGCGAAGTCTCCCGCTCAATGTGGAGAGGTCTTTATCCGGGCAAGACTGAAGACGGCGTACCCATCGGCCACATCACCAATGGGGTCCATGTTCCTTCGTGGCTCGCACCGCAAATGTGCAGGCTCTATGATCGCCACCTGGGCGTTGGTTGGCAGAGCCACAGCGGAGCCGCAAAGACCTGGGAGGAGATTGAAAATGTCGACGATGGCGAGCTCTGGGAGACACATCTCAGCCTCAAATCTCAGCTTCTCGATTTCGTGCGCCAGCGTGCTCGCGAACAGGCTAAACTCCGCTCCGAGCCCGATGAAACTCTCTACCGCCTCACCAAAATTCTCTCTCCCGATGCGCTGACCATCGGCTTTGCCCGGCGCTTTGCCACATACAAGCGCGCCAACCTGATCTTGGCCGACATGCAGAGGCTTGCTTCGATGGTCAACGATCCCAAACGGCCCGTGCAATTCCTCTTCGCCGGCAAAGCTCATCCGCATGATGAACCGGGAAAGAAGGTTCTCCAGCAGATTGCACAGATGATGCGCGACTCGGAATTCGGAGACAAATTCGTCTTCATTGAGGACTATGACATTAACGTAGGCCGCCATCTGGTCCAGGGTGTCGATGTCTGGCTCAATAATCCTCGTCGCCCTCTAGAAGCCTCCGGCACCAGCGGGCAGAAGGTTGTATTGAACGGAGGATTGAATCTCTCTGTCCTCGATGGCTGGTGGGCCGAAGCCTATGACGGGCTCAATGGCTTTGCCATCGGCACTGGCAGAACCCATTCGAACATGGATATACACGATCAACTCGACGGCGAAGACCTGTACCGCGTTCTCCGCGACGAATTGATTCCCCTTTACTATCAGCGAGACCGGGATGGACTGCCGCGTGGTTGGATCAAGCGGATGAAGAGAACCATCCGCACCCTCGGCTGGCGCTTCAGTGCTGACCGCATGGTCATGGATTACACGCTGAAGTGTTATGTGACAGCAGCCGGAGGAACCTCAAGCGAAATCCGCCAACCCTGTTGATCGCCGTCAACGATCAGGCTCCGAAAACATCATTCGCGGCTGTCCAATCCAAAACCGATTACTGGCGTGGATGAAGGCATTTACCCGACGGCCCATCAGGCAGCTCTGCGCTTCCTGTAGGGTCCCACAAATCGCAACGCCTCTGGGAGTCGCCGGTAAATCTTCGGAAGCCATACGCGCGCTTTGGCCGCCGCAAGATTTTGTGGTTTGCCGAATGCCATTGAGAATTCGTCGCGGAAACGTTCCGGCATTGAGGCTGTGGTAAGCGCTCGATACCAGTGCGGAACCGGCACCCATGATCCGCGACCATGCAGGATACGTTGCGCCAACTCACGCCCGAGCGAGCCCACCCTCAACATATCGGAGGCCAGCATGGACCGCATGTAGCCTTCAAATGCAGGCCAGTTCGCAGGCAACGCTGTCGGCGGAATGCCGAAAAGTGCAGCCATGTTCTTGCTCTCGGCGTAATAAGCCTCCCGTTCACTATTTGAAAGCAGAGGGAACACAATTTCGTACGCCAGAAGCGCGCTGTCAATCGGGGTGGCGTAGACCCAGAGAAGCGCGCTCACCTGATTCGCCGATAGCGTGAACCTTGCGTATAAGCGGCAACGCTCGCGGTAAGTTCTCCTTGAATTCGCTTGTGTAAATGATAAAGATGACGAGAAGCAGCCAGGGCTTGATCGAGTGTTCCAAAGATCATGGTGAAGACAACGCGGAAGGTATTATGGAACCTGGCAAGCGGATCATTTCGCAGATTAGAGTGTTGATCGAGCGCAGTTGCAACCCATGGATGCGCCAACTGCAACAGCGCAGCGCGACCAGCCCCGAGAAACAAAGCCGATTCGCGATTGACCTTCCAACTGGTAGAGGAAGGCCCGAAGATGCCCGTCTTCGGACCGTCCGCGTGATCCGCGACTGATTTCCAAAGATTCTCCATCTGCTCTGGCGAGACAGTCTAATCGTTAACTTCCATAATCTGATTTGACCACTGAATAGGTTTGAGTGAAAAGTATGACGTGATCTTGATCCGGATGCCACAGGCCGGTGAGAAACCGCCCCTTTACTCGGACAAGCCGAGATGTTCTGATGCTGGCAGGCAAAATCATCTTCTGACTGAAGGACAGAATACCTGCAAGTAATACCAGACCGCAAGAGGGCAGATGGCTACGGTTTCTTGGTCTCAACCGTCTCCCGAGTGAATGTGCCGTTGATCAGGCGCAAGACGCCCAGCGGATTCTCGTCCTTCAATTCGTCAGGCAACGCGGCTTGCGGAAAATCCTGGAAGCAGACCGGGCGCACGAAACGAAGAATCGCCTGGGTGCCAACGGAAGTAAAGCGGCTATCGCTAGTGGCCGGATAAGGGCCGCCATGCACCATGGCGTGACAGACCTCTACGCCGGTCGGATACCCGTTGACGACGAGTCTTCCCGCCTTGCGCTCGAGGATATCGATAAGATCGGCGAAGGCTTCAATGTCGGCATCGGTTCCCTGCAATGTCGCAGTGAGTTGGCCTTCCAGAGCTCGCGCCAGCGCGATGAGTTCCTTTCGATCCGTATAGCGGACGATGAGCGTACTGGGTCCGAAGATTTCCTTTGCCAGTTCGCCATCGCGGAGAAGATCGCTGCCGCTAACTTGAAACAAGGCTGGAAGGGCATAGCCAGCGCCGACGCCGTCTGTGGAATCAGTTTGCGCGAGTAACTCGACAGCGCTGTGCCCTTGCCGTTGCGTTACTCCAGCTTTGTAACTCCGGCATATTCCTTCGGTAAGCATCGGTGAAGCTGTTGCCTGATTTACGCGAGCCACAAGGCCTGCCACCAGATTGTCTGCATCACCATTGTGCGGCAGATAAACCAGTCCCGGCTTGGTGCAGAACTGCCCGACGCCCATGGTGAACGAACCGAAGAGACCTTCGGCGATCTGCGCGCTGCGCATTCGCAGAGCCTCCGGAAGCACGAAGAGCGGATTGGTGGCGCTCATTTCAGTGAAGCAAGGGATCGGTTCGGGACGGGTGGCAGCCAGTTGCATCAAGGCCCTGCCCGCAGACAAAGAGCCAGTGAAGCCGACGGCCTTCACATTGGGGTGTTTCACCAACGCCGAACCGATTTGAGAGCCCGAGCCAAAGAGCAGCGCGAAAACGCCTGCAGGCAGGCTGCATTCGCTTACGCTCCGACAGATGACTTGTCCGACCAATTCGCTTGTGCCGGGATGTGCCGAGTGTGCTTTGACGATGACGGGATTACCGGCGGCAAGAGCGGAGGCGGTATCTCCACCGGCAACGGAGAAGGCGAGAGGAAAGTTGCTCGCTCCAAAAACCGCGACCGTGCCCAGCGGACGCAGCATGGAACGGAGATCGGCCCGGGGCAATGGCGTACGGTCGGGCTGCGCCGGATCGATGCGGGCATTGACCCATGAGCCCTCTTCGACAAGCTGAGCAAAGAGCCGGAGCTGGTTTGTGGTACGCGCGAGTTCACCTTGAAGGCGCTTCTCCGGCAGGGAGGTCTCGCGATGCGCTCGCTCTACCAACACGGCCGCAATGCCTTCGATACCCGTGGCGATGTGGCGCATGAAGCGGCCTTTGTCACAACCAGATAACTTGCGGTAGATCGCGAAAGCATCGTCGGCAAGATTCGTCGCAAGATCGACATCTTCGGCAGATGCGGAATGAAAGGCTGGATCTAGACGAACCCCCGTAGCAGGATCGAAGCCCGCAAACTTGGCTCCGGCTCCCTCTCGAGACTCGCCACTCAGAAGTGAATACCCACGTAACATGATCATCCGCAATTCTAACAAACATTCACGTTCGTCCGACTTCTTTGCGCCTTCATTTCGTCATAAGTGTTTTCCAGGAACCGTCCGGTATGTCAGTACTTTGGCAGCGTCCTGTCAATCCGGTCGGCCCAGGCAAGAATGCCGCCGGTCAGATTGGTTGTGCGCTTGAAACCGGATTTTCGCAGGAAATCAACCGCCTTTGCACTGCGCATTCCGCTCTTGCAATGCACCACAATCTCGCGGCTGGGGTCCAGTTCATGGACGCGTGTCGGCAGATCGCCCAAAGGGATCAGGTATCCCTTGATGTTGGCGATCTGATACTCGTGCTGCTCACGAACATCGAGCACAAAAATATCTTCCTGGGCATCCAGCCGCCGTTTGAGTTCCTCAGGTTGAATCTCGGGAATCTTCGCGCTCGGTCTTGTCCCGGACTCTTCTCCGCGAATGCCGCAGAAATGATCATAGTCGATCAGTTCCTTAATGGTTGGATTCGTGCCACAGACTGGACACTCAGGATTCCTGCGCACGCGCAGTTCGCGGAAACGCATGGCCAGCGCATCCACCAGCACCAGGCGGCCGATCAAAGGCTCACCCACACCAAGGATCAGTTTGATGACTTCAGTAACCTGAATAACGCCTAGCAACCCCGGAAGTACACCGAGCACTCCACCTTCGGCGCAGGAAGGAACCAGCCCCGGTGGCGGCGGCTCAGGATAGAGGCAGCGATAGCATGGACCGGCCTCGGTGGCAAAGATACTGGCCTGGCCCTCAAAGCGGAAGATCGATGTGTAGACATTGGGCTTGTTGCTCAGCACGCACGCATCGTTAACCAGATAGCGCGTGGCAAAGTTATCCGTACCGTCGGCGATAATGTCGAAGCCGCTGAAAATATCCAGCGCATTTTGGCTGTTGAGATACATATCAAAGCGCTTGATCTCGACAAATGGATTGATCGCGGTCAACTTACCGATGGCCGAGTCCAGCTTCAGGCGACCCACATCGCTGGTGTGATGAAGAATCTGACGCTGTAGATTGGTGTAATCCACCACATCGAAATCGACCAGGCCGAGAGTACCCACACCCGCAGCGGTCAAATACAAAGCCAGCGGCGATCCAAGCCCTCCCATGCCGACGCATAAGACGCGCGCTGCCTTCAGCTTTTTCTGACCTTCGTGTGTTACTTCAGGCATAATGAGGTGCCGCGAGTAGCGGGGGATTTCTTCGTTGCTCAGCGTTGCTTGACTGCTATAGATCAAATCAGGCACTGATTTTCTCCAGAAATGAGTTCAGAAACGCTTCCAAATTGGCGCGTCTGCCTTTATCCGATCAATCGCAGCCTCAATCATGCGCAATGCGGACTGTCGATGCCTCGATCGAACGCGAATGAATAGAGCCGTTTCCCCGACCGGTACGAAGTCCAATCGATGAATCAACCAGACCGCCTCGCATGGATACAAAACAGCGAGTTCGGCGACTATCTTTTCGATTGTTGATTGCGCCATTGGTTCATGCGCTTCATAATGCAGTCCAGCAATGGCCTGACCATCTTCCAACTCCCGAACAATGCCCAAGAACTCAACCTGCGCGCCAATCTCATTTGCGCCGGCCAGTATCCGGGGAGGCACAATTTGCGAATGAGTAAATTCAATATGAATTTTCATGCTTTTTAACCGCCGCTTACAGGTGGAATGAGAGCCAACTCATAGGCCTCGCCTACGGGTTTGTCCCAGTCCGCATACTCCCGATTCACGGCAACACGGATGCTTTTATCTGGAGCAAAGTCGGGCGCGATCCTCCGTAAGATAGCCCGTGGAGTTTCCGTCGCCGAAGCCTCCACTGTGCGTTCGCTGAAACCAAGTTCGATACGCGTTAGCGCGAAGGTAAGAATGTTGATTTGCATATCATCCACCAATAGCCGTCATTACACGCAATGGCACGAAATGATCGCGAAAGGAGTGCTCGGCCGGCTTTTCGGCCAGAGTCGCGAGGAACAAATTTCGCAACTCCTCCTCGTTGACCGATGGACGCAACGCCGGCATTAAATCCGTTTCCAGATGATTGCCGAGGCAAGGGCGCAACTTACCGTCGCAGGTCAGGCGCATCTTATTACAGCGCTCGCAAAAATGCAGATCGCTCATTGCTCCAATCAAGCCAACAGTCACGCCGATCTTAGTTAGTCGATAATATCTTGCCGGCCCATATCCCAACGGCTCATCGAGCGGCACCAGTTCGCCCAGCCGCATCAGCACAGACATGACTTCGGCTATAGGTAGAAAGATATTGCCGTTCATCATTTCCGTCGAACTCACCGGCATCAATTCGATGAAGCGAATCGCAAAATCATGTTCCGCCGCAAACGACAGCAACGGCAGAATTTCATTCTCATTTCTCCCCCGCATCAAGACCGTATTCAACTTGACCGAAGGGAATCCTATTTCTTGACGAGCCTTATACCGCGCAGGACGCTATTCAGATCGCCACCCGTAATGGAGCGATAAGTTGTCGCGTCCATGGCGTCGAGGCTGATATTCATTCGCCTCAAACCGGCATTGAAGAGCGGCTGTGCAAGTTCCGGAAGGCGTGTGCCATTGGTCGTTAGCTGTACAGATTCCACACCAGGCGTGGCAATGAGTTCGCGAATGAAATCCACCGCGCCAGGGCGGATGAGCGGCTCGCCGCCCGTAACGCGAAAGCGCTTAAAGCCAAGCGACACCGCTGCTCGAACGATTGCGAGCAGTTCCGCATCGCGCAGGATTCCCGCCCGCGGCATCCAGCCCGAATGATTTTCCGTCAAACAGTAGAGACACCGCTCGTTGCACCTGTCAGTCACAGAGATGCGCAGGTAATCGACGGTTCTGCCATTTGGATCGATCAGCTGGTTCATTTCAAGTCTTCCCGCGAATTGACGTTACGGTACAAGCGCCGGTCGGCTTCTCTAATAGGATAAATGCAGACGTTATTCCGTTCCAAAAGATTTTCGATCAGAGATTGCATGGACAATTCGCCGATTGCCAGCGCGCTCTCAGCCGTCGATACTGCGTTTGCAGGATAGATTGCAGCCAGCGGCTCGTAAAATCGGTCACATTGCGGAATCACCCCAACGTCAGGCCGTGCAAGCTGCCAGAGTTCTATCAAATGCTCGGCGTTCATCTCTGGTAAATCAACCGCCAAAGCAAGTAGATGTGTCGTTCGCGAATTTCGTAATGCAGCGGAGAGTCCGCTCAGCGGACCTTGCGATGGCGGCTCGTCCAGCACTACTTCTACATCGGCTGGGGTCCAAGACGGCCGGACGCGCGCGGAAATCACAAGTTTATCGGGCTGCAACTCCCGCAATGTTTCTAACTGGCGCACCCACAAAGGAGTGCCTGCGATCATCAGGGTTGCCTTGTCCGCACCCATGCGCCGCGATTCTCCACCGACAAATAAAACAGCCGTCAGCGTCATACGAAACCCATCGTTGTTGCCGGTAATAGCCAGCGAGGCGCAACGCGGACCTTTGTCCAATCATACAGTTAACCGGACATCTGTCTTTGACATGCGCTTGGAATTTTTGATCCGTCTAACATAGAATTGCCTCAATGATTTCGTTGTTAGAAGCTCGCGCCCTAATCTGGGATAAGACTCCCTCGCTATCGCCGCACACCGAGCCATTGGCAGAGGCTTATGGTCGTATTCTGCGCGAGGATGTGCATACAACGGATGATCTCCCCGCCTTTGATCGCGCAGCGATGGATGGATATGCGATCAATTGCGATGATGGCTCAGCGCGCTTCCGTATCGTAGGAGAAATTCAGCCGGGCAGCACTCCCGAATTCAAGATTGGAGTTGGTGAGTGCGCCCGGATTTTTACAGGCGCGCGGCTTCCTAAGGGCGCATCGCAAGTCCTGATGCAAGAAGACGCCAAAGTAGAAGACAATTTCGTCACCCCCGTGCAACGAACATGCACCACGTACATTCGTTATAAGGGCGAGGATGCGCGGAGCGGTGATCTGCTGTTGACCGCTGGCACTATGCTAGGCCAGGGAGAACTCGCATTGCTTGCCGCCATCGGAATCACAGAGCCGATGGTCTCGCCGCAAATTCGGGTTGCGCACCTTGTTACCGGAAACGAACTCATTGCGCCAGAGCAAACTCCGCTGCTCGGCCAAATCCGCGACTCCAACAGTACACTCGTCGCGGCGTTTGTCCGGCAAAATAACGGCAGCCTTGTGAAGCAGGAGCGGCTGCCTGACGACTTCAATTTGCTTTTGAACAAAGCTCGCTCATGTGATGGCGATTACGATCTGCTCCTCGTATCTGGCGGTGCCAGCGTGGGCGACTATGACTTCGGAAATAGACTGTTGAGCGCGCTCGGCTATGGAATCCATTTTCAGAAGGTAGATCTTCGTCCTGGAAAGCCGCTCATCTTCGCTACGCGCGGCAGTAAAACAGCTTTTGTTCTGCCCGGTAACCCTGTTTCTCATTTTGTGACGCTCCACGTTGAAGTTCGGCTAGCGTTGGAGAAGCTTACGGGAGCAAAAGCATCATGGCCTATGTTGAAAGTCCGGCTTATGGAGGGTTTCTATCACCGTTCGAGCAAACGTGATAATTTCTTGCCGGCGCAGCTGATTGCTAAGAACGGTGAGGTTACGGTGCGCGCTCTGCGATGGAAGAGTTCCGGCGATGTAACGGGACTGGCAGGCGCGAATGCACTCTTGCATATGACCGGAGAGACGGAATCGCCCAAAGCCGGAGATATAATACCCACGTTATTGCTAGGTGCCTTATGAATAAATTCTCTCATCTCGACGACAAAGGACGCGCGAAGATGGTTGATGTCGGTCATAAGACCGCACAGTTGCGCATTGCGGTTGCAGAAGGTTTTATCCGTTGTTTGGCAAAGACGGTTACCGCGCTGCGCGCAAAGAGCTTGCCAAAAGGCGATGTATTCACCGTGGCTAAGATTGCCGCGATTCAAGCGGCCAAGCGCACGGATGAGTTGATTCCACTCAGCCATTCTCTGCCGTTGGACGCGGTTGAAGTGACGTTTTCTCTGAAGAAAGATGCGGTTCATATCGTCACCGAAGTGCATACGACGGCGAAGACAGGTGTGGAAATGGAGGCGCTGACGGCGGTGAGCGTGGCGGCGCTGACCATATACGATATGTGCAAGGCCGTGGACAAAACGATGGTGATCGAAGGCATCAGATTAGTATCCAAGGAAAAACTTTGAGAGTCGGACGCATCACTGCAAGCGACCGCGCAAGCGGAGGAATTTACGAGGATCTCAGCGGGCCGGAGATCGAGAGATTGCTGCGCGATCTGCTCGCTGAGCCGATTGAATTCGAGAGAGTTTTGCTGCCTGACGAACAACTGCAAATCTCAAAAACATTGACGGAATTGTGTGATAAAGGTTGTACGCTGGTTGTCACGACCGGTGGAACAGGACCGGCAATTCGCGACGTGACGCCAGAAGCTACGCAAGCAGTCTTGGAAAAGGAACTTCCTGGCTTCGGCGAAGCAATGCGTGCACTATCATTTTCAAAGGTGCCCACGGCGATTTTGTCGCGTGCGACGGCCGGTGTACGCGGCAAGACTTTAATTGTGAATCTCCCGGGTACGCCTTGCGCCATCGCGGAGTGTCTGCCGCCCTTGATGCCTGCAATCGTCGAAGCGATCGATCACATCGCTGGTTTCCGTCCGAAACTGAAGTGAAGTGTAACGATTCATTTATCTACACGAAGAATTCCATCGGTCAGAATTCGCGCTCTCAAGCCTCCGCGGCCCTGCAATAACTTCTCTGCACCCGTCGCAATCGCCAAATCCATCCAATAGCACGGGCTACATTCAGAAACTCCCGCAAAGCGCACGCCTTGAATTTCGAACTCAGCGTCCACCAATGAATTCAAATCCACGCCTGCCGTAATGACATTTCTCCGAGTCAAACCAGGAGACTTATCGGATACTCCAAGCTGGCCGCAAATCTCAGCGAAGACCTCTGACGAGAAGAACGTTATTTGGCCCTTGTAGTTATCCTTGTAATCGAAGAAACGGTCGCCTTCAATGCCGTGTCCGGCTACGCAAGACA
>Ga0265336_10000690_pt1 | contig 18147 bp, 12 predicted proteins | sample 42119metaG_FD_193583 | JGI IMG/M metagenome (GOLD analysis project Ga0265336, IMG submission 193583) | Rhizosphere microbial communities from Carex aquatilis grown in University of Washington, Seatle, WA, United States - 4-21-19 metaG | ecosystem: Host-associated > Plants > Roots > Rhizosphere...
GTAGTCAGGGTAATTGCGGTCATACAGGTAATACCCATCATCCGTGTTCTCAAGGTACACATCATCGGTCTCGTACCAGTCCGGCCCCCAGCTTTCTGGCCACGGATCGACGATCGTGATCCAGTATCCGTCGTATTGGAAGCGCGGCTGCCCTCCGACGAAGACCAAAGGAAGACCGTAGATGCGGAAGAAGTGGTCATGGCCGAAGTAAAGCCTGAAACGGACGTCGGGAATGCGGTAACCGTTATAGCCGCCGCGCTGGCGCCAGGATTGATGTTCGTCCTTCCACGATCCGGCGCGAGACTGCCCAAAGCCTGAGTGCACCTGCTGTTGACGCTGCGGAACTCCACTGGGGTGGACACCACCATATGTAGGGCCGTTTGCTTGAACGCCGCCGTGAAAAGCGCCTCCGTACGATGGCTGGTTCTGTTGAGGCCTTCCCTGACGTTGCCCCTGGCCCTGTCCGCCACCCTGTTGTTGATGTCCTTGTTGCGGTTGCTGCACAGGACGCGCCTGTTGCGGTGCCTGTGCTTGAGGTGCAGGCCGTGCCTGTTGTGGAGCTTGTGCTTGCGGCGCGGGTCGCGCTTGCTGAGGTTGCTGCGCCTGTTGCGGGTGGCCTTGGCCGCCTCCCTGCTGATCGTGTTGGGCGATGGCTGCGACTCCGAAGAGCAGCAAAAGAATTGTAGTGCTGACAACGCTGATTTGTTTCATATGGGGAAGCTCCTTCTGTGATTTATTGCGTGCAAAGTATTGAGTCAAATCAACTGCTACCGACAGGAGCAGAATACACCCGGCAAAAGATAGAGCGCTGATCTATGTAGCACAATTTGAATAAGTATTGTTGAAATCCACGGCGGTTAACCTTACGGGGGCTTACCCCTTGTGCGGACAACTCTTGCTGTTCAAACATTCGTCGGCCACGCGCAGCCGCTCCACCGGCCGGCCGGCAATCAGATGCTCGGCAACAATCTCCGCCGCATCTGCAGGGCGCACATTGCCGTACCAAACAGCTTCGGGATAAACCACCACCATAGGCCCGTGCTCACACTGGTTTAAACAGCCGGATTTATTGATGCGCACTTTACCGTCCAGTCCGGCTGCCCTTGCCCGCTGCTGTAACTGCGTGTGCAAATCACTTTTGCCGTCGCGCGTGCAAGATGGACGCGGCGCACCCTCGGGCCGCGCGTTGCAACATACAAAGACGTGGTGCTCGAATGCGGGCAAGTGGTTTTCCTCTATGTATCCAGAGTAACGTTCCAGCCCTATTCTCAGCCGTCAAAATCAAACTTTCCACAATCCCGCTGCTTCCCCCGCCCTCATCTGCGAAAATAAGACTTGATATGAGCACAGACAACCTCCTCCCGCTGAAAGACGATATGGTGGCCTTCATTGAAGGTCACGGACTTAAACGACTCCCCGGTTACATCACCGAGGACATCCCCTCCATCGTGTGGGAGGGCGCGGACAACCCCGACGCATGGAAAGATTTTGTGGAGATGGCCAAACATGTTGGTGCTCCCTTTGTCACCTTCAGCGAGATGACGCTGGAGCCCGAGGAACTCGACGCGCTGATCGAGGAAGCCAGTGAGATGAACTTCCCCGACGAAGAGGCCACCGAATTGATCGAGGCGCAATGGCTGCGCAAGTATGCCGGCAATCTCGGATACATTCAGTTGGGCTTTGTCCATCAGGGCATCGTCTTTCTGCACGAAACCACCACTGAGTGGTATGAGCGCTTCCAAACGCTTCTCGAAGACATTGAGACTTTCCAGGACATCGTCATCGGCGACCACGAGCACGATCACGACGAGGACGAGTAACCCTGGTGATTCCGGTGGGCGCTGAAGACAGCGGGGCAAGTCCGGCGCAGGATCAAGAGCGGAAACTCCCCCGCCAGCGCTGGAGTTTCGTAGAACCGCATCCGGCCGAGGCCACCGAGTTGGCCAAGGCCGCACGCCTGCCGCAGGTGCTGGCTGAGTTGCTGGTGGCGCGCGGAATCGTTAATTCATCCGCCGCCTTCGCCTTCCTCAATCCCGATATCGCTTACCTTCACGATCCGCTACTCATGCTGGGCATGAACGAAGCCGTTGTCCGGCTGGAGCAGGCCATCGCCCAGCGCGAGCCGGTGCTGCTCTATGGCGACTACGACGTAGATGGCACCACCGCCGTCGTATTGCTTAAGACTGCCATCGAGATGCTCGGCGGCATTGCCCGCTTTTACGTTCCCCATCGGCTCAACGAAGGCTATGGACTGCAATCCAGCGTGCTGGAAGCTGCGTATGCCGACGGTGCTCGCCTTGTGATCACCGTGGACACAGGCATGAGAGCCTTTGAGCCCGCAGAAACCGCGCGTCGCCTCGGTCTCGACCTCATCATTACCGATCACCATCTGCTTGAGGCAAGCGAGGCTGTTCCCCACGCTCTCGCCATCCTCAACCCTAACCAGCCCGCCTGCCCATATCCCGAAAAGTTCTTGTGCGGCGCGGCCATTGCGATGAAGCTCGCCCAGGCGCTTCTTGAACGTCGCAACCCAGCCCGCACCCACGAGAAAACTCTCCCCAGCTTTCTCAAGATGACAGCCATAGCCACCATCGCCGACGCCGTACCGCTCAAGGGGGAGAATCGCGTCATCGCGGCTTTGGGCTTGCGCGAACTTCGCCGCCCAGCCGGAGCCGGTCTGCGTGCGCTCTTTGCCGCCGCGGCTCTTGATCCTGCCGCCAAGGCCATTACCGCCTTCGACGTTGCCTTCCGCCTTGCTCCGCGCATCAACGCCGCCGGGCGCATGGACGTGGCCTCTGAAGTGGTTGAGCTCTTCACCACTCGCGACGCACTTCGCGCCGCCGAGTTGGCCGCCAAGCTGGAGCGCCTGAACCGCGAACGCCGTGAGACTGAAGCCGCTGCCCTCGTAGCTATAGAAGCCCGCCTTGCCACGGACGACGAATTAGCCACCGACCGTTTGCTCGTCATCGACGGTGATGGATGGCACCGCGGCGTCATCGGCATTCTCGCCTCGCGCGTCGTCGAGCGCACGGCAAAACCGGCTCTCGTCGTCAGCATCGAAGACGGTATAGCTCAAGGCTCCGGTCGCTCGGTTGATGGCTTCCAACTCCTCAATGCAATCGAAAGCTGTGCCGATCTTTTCACGCGATTCGGCGGCCACGCCTTTGCAGTCGGCTTTGCCCTGCCCGCCGAAAAGCTGCCGGAACTTAAGCGCCGACTGCGTTTCTACGCGGAAGAACATCTGGCTGTCCGCGAAGCAGAGCAGATTCTGCGCATCCACGCCGAATTGCCGCTTGACCGCATCACCTCAGTGATGGTCGGCTGGCTACGCAAGCTGGAGCCCTTCGGCCACGGCAACGCCGAGCCGGTCTTCGTCGCCCGCCGAGTCCGTATGCTTACTTCGCCGCGCATCATGAAAGAACGTCACGTTAGATTGGAACTGGCCCAGGATTCTGTTCAGCCGCGGCCCTTGCCCGGATCAAGCGGTGCCCTTCGCGCCGTCGGCTGGAACCTCGCGGCTCGCGCTGCTGAACTTCGACTTACGCAAGGCAGCCTTATCGACCTCGCCTACCGCATCCGCGAAAACCAGCACCCCGAATATGGCGGTTTGGAAGTAGAAATTGCGGGAATCGAATTAGCCTGACCACCTGCGGTCGGGCCAACTGATAGAACGGGGTTCAACCTTCGCATAGACCCATTTACGAGCTTTATGAAATTCGACCTCGCGGCAAAGTCCATGGTCATGATAGTTACACTAATAACCAGCATGACCAGCTTTTTCTCATCGCAGCCAGGTTATCGCGGCCGTCTCGCGCCCTCGCTTACCGGCTATCTTCACCTGGGCCACGCGCGCACCTTCTGGACCGCTTATCAGCGTGCAATGACGGCGGGCGGTACGCTGGTGATGCGCGTGGAAGACCTGGACCCGGAGCGCAGCCGCGCCGAGTACTCCGAAGCCGCTTTAGAAGACCTGCGCTGGCTTGGAATTCGCTGGCAAGAAGGCCCAGAGATTGGTGGACCATGCGCGCCGTACGAACAGAGTAAGCGGCGAACTATCTATCTAGAGGCGTGGCAGAAGCTGCTTAAAGGCGGCTTTCTCTTTCCCTGCCGCTGTTCACGCAAAGATTTGGAAGCCGCTCTCAGCGCGCCCCACGAAGACAATTCGCAAACCAATGCTGAGCATGATCCGTTGGATGACGAACCCGTTTATCCCGGTACGTGCAGGCAGTTCCAAGACGCACCTTCGCAACCGGATGGCTTCAACTGGCGCTTCCGAGTCCCCGACGGCGAAGTGATTGAGTTTGAAGATTTGAATCTTGGTCCGCAGCAGTTTATCGCTGGTCGCGATTTTGGCGACTTCGTAGTCTGGCGGCGCGATGGCGTTCCGAGTTATCAGCTTGCCTGCGTGGCCGACGACGCTGCGATGAAAATCACTGAAGTCGTGCGCGGCGAAGACCTGCTTAAATCCACCGCACGGCAGATTCTGCTCTATCGCGCCCTGCAACTGGAGATTCCCGACTGGTTTCATTGCAGTCTGGTAACGGATTCCAACGGCTTCCGCCTTGCCAAGCGCCACGACGCACTCAGCTTGCGCGCGCTGCGCCAGCGCGGAGTGACGCCGATGGAGATATTCCAAGGCAACGCGTTATTCTAAGCTCAATGCAATTCCTTCGTCTCTCTCGTTTCTTCTGGCTGCTGGACGCTTTTCTTCCAGTGCTTGCGTTGTGCAATGCCCAGGCGCAGTCCTCCACCGTTACGCTCACTCCCGCAGTGGTCGTGGCCGGCTCGCCCGAGCTGATTCGCGTAGACGCCCGCAACGCAACGGCTATCGACGGCGAATGGCTCGGCCGCAAGCTGCAATTTTTTCGAGCACACAACGCCTGGTTCGCTCTTGCCGGAGTCGATGTCGAGGCACCCGCTGGTCCTTCTCCATTGGCAATTCAGATCCATGATGCAAAAGGCATCCACGACACTCTGAGCCGCAGCATTCAGATTCATGCCGCACACTATCGCACCGGTTCGCTGACCGTCGCGCCGAAGTTTGTTGCGCCGGACCCCGAGGCGCTCCAGCAAATTGCGACGGAAAAACAGCTCAAGGAAAAGGTCTTTAGCGCAAGCAATTCCGAGCCGCTCTGGTCGGCCAACTTTCGCGCCCCCGTCACCGCCCCGCCCACCGACAGCTTTGGCACGCGCCGCACCTTCAACGGCAAGCTAGCCAGCATTCATAAAGGGATGGACTTTCGCGCCACAACGGGCACGCCGGTCAAGGCAGCCAATAGCGGATTCGTTGTGCTCGCTCGCCCTCTTTACTACGAAGGCGGCTGCGTGGTTATCGACCACGGCCTGGGCATCTACACAATTTCCATGCACCTCAGCCGCATCGACATTAAGGAAGGACAGCGCGTCGCCACCGGCGACCAACTCGGCCTCAGCGGAGCCACCGGTCGCGTCACCGGCCCCCATCTGCACTGGGCCGTCCGCTGGCAGGGCGCGTACCTGGACCCCGCCAAATTGCTGCGGCTGGATTTGAGCGGGGTGCGTTAGCGGGAGACCACTTCTTCTTGCGCCTCGGTCTGAAGCGCGTGAACCGGCTTGACACTGGCCGCGCTCAGGCCCGCGGCCTTCTCTTTTCTTAACGCCTTGAATGCCCGGTAGACAAACGATCCCATGTACCAGCCGTCGATGTACTTGTACGGCGTTTCGCCGGTGGTGTAGTGGCCGCAGGGCAGCACCCGCGGCTCAAAGTTGAGGCCGATGCTGCGAAAGGCTTTCAGCACCTGCTGCGAATACTCGAGCGGAAAGGTCAGATCGTAGTTGGCGTAGACCACCAGGATTTTTTTGAGCGATCCATCAACTTCCGGGCGAACCAGCTTGTCGTAATAGCTGCACGGGCTGACGGCTGCCCACAGCGCGCGGATGCGCTCTTGCGTAAGTCCCGCCTCCTCCAGAGCTTGCTTCACGTGGCGCGTGCTCTGTCCCGCCCAAACCACATCGCCAAAGGCAGTAGACGCATGGTTGAAGGCATTTACGCGAAGCCGCGCATCGTGTGCGCTGGCCAAAAATGCGTAGCACGAACCCAGGCTAGTTCCCAGTACGCCGAAGTGCTCGTAGCCCTGCTCCTCAAGCCAGTCCAGACAGCAGCGAATGTCCACCACCGCCTGACGGCAGGCCGAGAGCGTGCGCCCGATGTTTGCGCTGCACGTGTAGTCGGAACGCTCCAACTCGGCTGGCCGGCGAATGTCGTGATAAGGCTTGGAGAGCCGCAGCGCGGAAATTCCCATCTTGTTGAAGATGGTGCACAGCGAGTTGTGACTGAAAGCGTCGGCATTCCACTGCGGCATCACGATGATCGCCTGCTTCGGCCGCTTGGGGTCTTTGTGTTCGGGCGCAGGATACCAGCGCGCATTCACCAGATCGTTTTCCGGATACGGCGTCCGCTCCGGTGAGGTGAACCGCAGATACTGCGCCTTGGCAATCTTTCCCTCGACCGCCTGCTGCTTCAGCGCCGCGTCCTGAGCCAGCGTCTCCGGGCGAACATTGGTGGGAAACAGCTCCGGATACCGCTCTTCCAGCCTGAAATCGGTGGGCCGCTTGTAATTGAAGAATGTGTCGCTGTGACGAACGAGAAACTGGTTAATCCGCACCATTGCCGCTTCGGCCAGCGTCGAGTCGGCCACAATCTCTGGGCCCGGCAGCGCTTCGTCAAATCCGTGTTCGCGAAGGAACGGTTCAATCCACTCAAAGCCCCACTCCAGAGGCCGCACCACGCGATTTTCATCGCGCGTCGTCAGCCGCGTCTCCCACTCGTACATCCACTTTGCATATCTCTGCTTAATCATTTGTATAGTTTCAATTTTAGCAGCGCTGGTGCCGCGACGAGTTGAACGAGTGATGAAGCCCGGTAGAGAAGCTCATGCGAGTGGACAACGAGCGTTTGGCCGCACCGCAGGTGCTGGGCTACCATGAATACGTGGATCGGCCCATATCTCGCGGACCTCGCGTAGCCTTCTTCGGTGGCAGCTTTGACCCGCCCCACCTGGGCCATATTGCCGTCGCACTGGCTGCCCAACAGGCGCTCGCCCTCGATACAGTTCTCTTTGCCCCGGTCGGCGCGCAGCCGCTCAAGCCGCAGGGTTCGGCTGTTTCGTATGCCCACCGTCTGGCCATGACCCGTCTGGCTATATCCGCGCATCCCGGCTTTGCCGTGTCGCTCGCCGACGCGCCCAAGCCCTCAGCCGGACCCAACTACACGGTAGAGACGTTGCTCAGGCTGCGTGCTGAGCTGCCGTCGGAAGGCACTCTGTTTTGCCTGATGGGCGCCGACTCCTTTGCCGCGCTCCGTCATTGGCACCGCGCCGCAGAGATTCCGTTTATCGCGCAGCTGATCGTTGCCTCCCGGCCCGGCCAGCAGCTCAATGACCTAAGTTTCGCGCTCCCCGACGGCCTGAAGACCACAGCACAGCCTGATTCAATCGAAACACACTCCGGCATCGAGCTTCAGCGCTATTTGCTAAGTAACTGCGAGAGCAACCAGACACCCTTCTACCTGCTCCCCGGCCTGCAAATCGATATCAGTGCCTCTGACATTCGAGAGCAAATTTCCGGCGGCTTCGAGGCCAAGACAAGAGAACGCGAGTTCCTCCCCGTTCCCGTTTCGGAGTATATCCTCGCCCACGGCCTCTATCATTCATTTGCCGCAACTTGATCGAGGGACTACGATTAGGCTTGGAGAACTTTCTTACCGAATGACGACTGAAGCCAAGCAACAAACACGCATTCTCGTTCAGGCCGCAGCCGCAGCCTGTGTAGACAAAAAAGGCGAAGAGACCCGCATCCTCGAGCTCGACCCCATCGACTCCGGCCTCTCCGACTTCTTCTTGGTCACATCGGCCACCAACGACCGCCAAGCCATAGCCATTGCCGATGAAATCGAGCACCGCCTCAAAAAAGAGTTTGGCGTTTTTCCAAACTCCGTCGAAGGCCGCCGCAAAGGCGATTGGATTCTCCTCGACTATGTGGACTTCGTCGTCCACGTCTTCCTCTCTGAGCGCCGCGCCTTCTATGACATCGAGCGCCTACGCAAGTCCGCCCGTCCGCTCACCCCCACCGAGTTCGACGCCGAACTAAAAGCCGAGCTCACCGCCAAGACTCTCGCCGTTCGCAAAAACGCGACAACGAAGTCGAAGCCGGTAGCCGCAAAGGTAACACCCGCTGTCAAGACTCCGGTGGTCGTTGCAAAGACCAAGCCGGTCATCGCCAAGGTCAAGCCAAAAGCCGTTAAGGCCAAGGTTGCGGCCAAGAAGGTTGTCGCAAAGACCAAGGCAGCTAAGCCTATAGCAAAAAAGACCGCACCCGCTTCTAAACCTAAAGTTGCAGCAAAGAAAGTTGCGCTTAAAAAGGTTGTTGCGAAGAAGGCGGCCAAGAAGATTCCTTCTGCGAAAAAGGCTGTTGCCGTAAAAGCCAGAGCCACCAAGTCCACCGCTAACAAATCTGCAGTAAAGAAGATTGCCGTGAAGAAAGCCCCCATTAAGAAGTCAGCCGCAAAGAAAAAGAAGTAGAGCAGTAATTTTTTTCAAGGGCTTCCGGTCAACAACTTCATCGCATCAAATAAAAAGGCCGCGGCGTGAGCCGCGGCCTTTCATATTGTGTGGGCAACCTACTAGAAGATGAACTTCAGGGCAAGTTGCATATTTCTCGGATTGTTACTGAAGGTTGACTCAGGATGGTTGAAATTGGCCTGACCAGGGATCAGATAACTGTGGATGGATCCAGAGGTATAGGCACCGTTCACGCCCGCGGAAATGCTGTTAATAAACCCACCAATGTACTGGGAATGATTGAAGAGATTCCAAACCTGCGCCTGGAACTCAAACTTGTACTTGTCGTAAAAGGTGAAGCGCTTCACAGCAGTCACGTCGAAGTCGTCAATCGAGCGCATCGGCAATGAGTTGCGGCCTGCTTCCTTCAATCCAGCAGGAACATAGGTTCCCGTTCCTCCCTGAATGTAGTAGGCGGTAGGATCAGCGGCGGCATAATTGACCGTAGACTGATCGCAAATTCGTGTGCCATACGGATCCAGAACCGGTTGCTCGCCCGCCCCAAGCGCTGGGCAGTTAACTACTAAAGCCGGATCGGCATAAGCCTGAACAGCGGAACCAGTTCCTTTTATTCCGGCCGGGTTAACATAGGCGCGGTCCCCAGCGGTATCGAGGTTGAGGTTGCTGTCCTGGGCGCTCTGAACTGTCGCATACTCCGGCGATTGGAAGGTGTAGACCGGCGCGATCTCCCAATTGCCCAGTACATTCTTCTCGATCCATGTACCGGATTTGAAGAAAGGCAAGTCATATACGATAGCGATTGTCACGCGATCTGTATGATTGAGAGCCGACCGTGACCAATCCCCAACCACGTTGCGGAAGTCTTCGGGGCGACGAGGGGTTATGTAGGTTGAGAAGGCAGTGGCAGTGGCGTCGTCCATGGTCTTGCTCCAAGTATAGGCAGCATTGATCAGCAGACCATGCGAGAAGCGCCGCGTCAACTGGGTTGCAAGTCCGTTATACGAGGACTTCGACCACGGCATGAATCCAACCATAAAATTGTTATTAAATCCGGCATTCTCGTAGGCCGGAACAAGAGGGTCATAAGCGTTTTCAACATCGTTCAGAGATTTAACACCAACTCCATTGACCTGGGGGACAGCCTTGAGTGTCATAGGCATGCTTATGGTTGGCGTCCTGCCGTTCTGAATATTGAGGCGGTTTTGCGTCGGCAGATCCAGCCCGCGGTTCCCAATGTAACGGACCTCGGCGGTGTAGTTCTGCATGAATGTATGCTCAATGCCCAGGCTCCAGTTTTCAGCATAAGGCAGCTTCTGATCTGGCACAAATGCAGTAGTATCTGCGCGCTGGGTTGCAATATTCGTAATGGCCGCTGTTGCCGGGAGACCGCCGCCCGCCAGGAACCCAGCGGTGGTTGTATGGATGTCGACATCCTCGGTAACTTGTTGCTGAGGTGGGGATGACAAAGTGCCCAGATTGTCGTAGAGCACGTCATAGCCTATCCCGAAGCCGCCACGCACCACGGTGCTGGAATTGACGGAATAAGAGAACCCAAACCTGGGAACAAAATTGGCCTTCTGGCTGGTGGGCACTTTGAAGGAAACAAGGCCCGGAACGCTGGCTGCAATATTCAAGACCTGCGCCTGCTCACCCAGCGGAACCTCAGTGTACTCGTAGCGAATACCCAAATTCAAAGTGAGGTTCTTGCGAATACGCCAGTCGTCGTTGACAAAACCATAGATGACTTTTTGATTGCCATAATAAGTTGGAGAGGCACCAGGCGCTGTTGCATTCCGCTCTCCAAAAATGTCAGGCGACAAATCCTGCAGGTACCTTCCCAGAGTCTTATACTCGTAGTCGCCGCGTTGGCGTTGCACAAACAACTGCGGCGAGATTACGTCGCGAAACTCAAAGCCGCCTTTGATGGTGTGCTGTCCATGGACCCAGATGGCTGTGTCCGATCCCTGATAAGTGTTCTGAATCGTGCCTTGAGGTCCGTTGGGGTCAGGTCCGATGTTGACGCCATTCAGGTCGTCGATGGTAATGTTCGGGAAAACGGACATCCCCGGAAACGCTCCCGGCGTGGTTACTACGTTGTAAAAGCGGTTGTAACCGATGCGGAGTTCGTTGGTAAGAGTAGGCGAGAAGGTGTGGAACTCCGAAAAAGTCGCGAGGTGGTAGCGAGAGGGTGACGGAGCCCAGAAGGAAGGGAAGGTAGCGGCGGTATCCGGCGCGTCGTTGCGATTGAAAAGGTACCGTGCGCGCACGCTGTCTTTGGGGCTCGGCGTGTAATCGACAGAGTTGAGAGACCGGTAATTGTTTTGATAGGATCCTGCAATCACGCCCACATCGCCAATAGGAATAGCGACTCCAGCAACAGTCGCTGTCTGGTGGCAAACTGTTTCGGTGGCGGAGGCTTGAGAAGCAGCTACCGGACTGTACTGTTTGTATACTGATAAATTATTCGCTACTAGCCCCGGAATACCTGCCAAAGCTGTAAAACCGGCCGCCGTCGGAGCGCAGAAGCTTACGACAGCGCCTGGCTGCCCGACCGGCTCTTGCTCATAGTTGGAGAAGAAGAACAATTTATTCCTGAAGATTGGCCCGCCCACCTGACCGCCGAAGCGATTGTCATCGTAACGGGGATTGATGACAGGAGTTCCAGGGGCAGTAGCCCGCGCCGTGCTCGCGTCAATCGCATTCAAGTTGCGATTTTGAAAGTATTCATAGCCAACGCCATGAAAATGGTTCGTGCCGCTCTTAATGATGGCATTAAACTGGCCGCCATTGGAGTGGCCATACTCGGCGGAAAACTGGTTCTGCAACGTTGTGAACTCAGCGACCGCGTCGCTCGGCACGATAAGCAGTGGTCCGGGGACAGCCTTGTCGTTATTGTCAATTCCCTCAACCATGTAGTTGTTTTGTGTTGGCCTTTGGCCACCAACTGAGGGACCGGTTCCTTGCCCCACGCCGCCTGAAGTAGACACGCCGGCAGTCATCAAGGACAGATTCAATACATTGTTCGTAGCTGCGGGAAGCTCAGTGAGCTGCTGGCTACTAAAACTTGTTTCCACCTGGGCGGTTGTGGTATCCAACGCCACTCCGGCTTCCGCGGTAATCTCAACCGTTTCGCTTGCGGAAATCTTCAGGCTCATGTTCGCAGTCGACACTTTATTCAGTTGGACCGCGAAATTCTTCAGCGTCGACTTGGCAAAGCCAGAAGCTAAGAACGTGATGTCATACGTGCCAGGCTGGAGGTTAAAGATGCGATATTCTCCAACGGAATTTGTCGTCGCGGAGGACGAAACTCCAGTGGCCACATTCTTGGCCACAACCGAAGCGTGAGGCACCACGGCGTTACTGGCGTCTGTGACCACACCGGCAATATCACCGCTAATGGCCTGCGCGTACGCTACAGGCGTTGTGACATTCGCAACCAAGCCAGCAAAGACCAGAAGACTCAGCAGAAGAACCGTACTCTGAAACCGGAAAAATCGCATTGATTTCCTCCAAATTTTTCGTGGGAACCGGAAGCCCGGTTCGGGAATTTGTTCAATTACTACGGAAAGAGATAACAACTTATTCGGTGATATATGCAGGTTGCGTGCCATTTAGATCAATCGAAGAAGAGATGATGTAAAATGCTGTAAATAAAACAATTATACCGATTAGCGTTTCAGTGTAATTTTGCTCTAACTATGAAAAATAGAATATATTACTTTGTGAATCCCGAAAATGGACAGTGGCAATCCGGTTTTGGACCACTCAGAGGTGGCCGAATACACTTTCAGCATTCACTCGCGCCCGTCGACTGAATGCTGATTTTGGTGCTGTGGGATATGCTCGTTTCCATGAACCTTACCTTGGCGCACGTTGGCGCGCGGCTCGGCGCAAAAGATGAGTTTGAGACTCTTACCGCGGTTTATCTTGGCCGTTGCACGGCGTTTGCGCACTGCAAATCAGAGGCTTTTCGTACCGAGGAAGCGCTACTGGATTGGTTGGAGCGGCAGCAAGGGCGAACACCTATCGTTGCGGTGCTTCTAGACAGCCGCGGAAAACAGATGACCTCGGAGGCCTTTGCCGCTTGGCTAGGCGCACGACGCGACGAAGGCACCCAGCACATCGTCTTTGCAATTGGACCCGCCAGCGGTTGGTCGGATGCAGCGCGGGCGCGGGCGCAGTTGCTGCTCTCGCTGGGTCAGATGACACTGGCCCACTCTCTGGCGCGACTGGTAATGGCCGAGCAGATCTACCGGGCCTATGCAATTCTCACCGGCCATCCATATCACGCCGGACACTGAGGTGTAGCGGTCAGCTTTCAGTTGTCAGTTGTCAGCCCGCAGTTGACAATGAACAAGGAAGTTTGACGGCTGCAAATAGGCCATTGATCGCGGTCTGTGAAGAAAACCGCAGAGTTCCGCTGACAACTGAAAGCTGACGACTGATTATGACCGATTCCAGACGAGGACTCATCCTGATTAACACCGGCCCCGGCAAGGGCAAGACCACTGCCGCTATGGGCACGGCTCTGCGCGCCGTTGGCAATGGCATGAAGGTGCTGATGCTGCAATTTCTCAAAGGCTCGTGGCATTACGGCGAGCTTGATGCAGTGCAGGCCTTTGGCGGGAATTTTGTAATGAAGCAGATGGGCCGCGGCTTTGTGAAAGTTGGCGGAGCAGAGACCGATCCAGAAGACGTTCGCATGGTTGAAGCCGCATGGGCAGAGGCGCGCGAGGCTATCTACAGTGGCGATTGGGATATGGTGGTGCTTGACGAGATCAACTACGCCATCGGCTATAAAATGCTGGACCCAGCGATGGTGGCTGAGGCACTGCAAGGGCGGCCAGAGATGGTGCACGTGATTCTGACTGGCCGCAACGCACATCCATTGCTGGTTGAGTTGGCCGACACCGTAACAGAAATGCGAGAAGTGAAGCATGCCTACCAGAAAGGCATCTTGGCGCAGCGCGGGATAGAATACTGATTAGGCGGCAGACAGCTTACAGCGAACTGTTTTTCGTATTCAGCACTGTTTTTTACAGTCCACTATTTTGAGAGGTTGCATGACTTGGTTCAAGCGTGAGAGTGGTGAGTATGGTCCCGGCCCCAGGGGCTCGGCAGCTGAGTCGCGGGTACGCACTGAGGGTTTGTGGATCAAGTGCGTCGGCTGCCAAGGTGTTATTTGGAAGGCCGATCTGCTGGCCAATCAGAACGTCTGCCCCAAGTGCCAGCACCACTTCAAAATCGGCGCAAGACAGCGTATCGATCTCCTGCTCGATCCCGGCTATGAACTGGTAGATGGAGGCCTGCGCTCCACCGACCCGTTGAACTTTGCCGATGTAAAACGCTACAAAGAGAGGCTGGCAGCGGCGCAGAAGGCAACCGGTCTCGATGACGCAATTCTTAACGCTGTCGGTAAGCTTGGACCGCATCAGGTCGTCGTCAGCGCAATGGAGTACGGCTTCATCGGCGGCTCGATGGGGGCAGTGGTGGGCGAGACAATAGCCCGCGCCGTAGACCGTGCTCGCCTGGGCCGCATGCCGCTGATCGTCGTCGCGGCCTCAGGCGGTGCGCGCATGATGGAGGGCGTCGCCAGCCTAATGCAGATGGCCAAAATCTCCACTGCCCTGGCGCAACTCGACGACGCCAAAGTGCCGTACATTTGCGTATTGACTGACCCCACAACCGGTGGCGTCACGGCGAGCTTTGCCATGCTTGGCGATCTGAATATTGCGGAACCCGGCGCTTTGATTGGCTTTGCCGGCCCGCGCGTCATCGAACAGACCATCCGCCAAAAGCTGCCCGAGGGTTTTCAGCGCTCAGGGTTTCTGCTCGAAAAAGGCTTCCTCGATGCGGTCGTCCATCGGCGTGAGATGAAAACGTATCTGAGCCGCGCGCTGGATTTTATGAGGGTGCAGGCAGTAGCGTGAGTGGGCTGGTTAACCTAAAGACCTAGTAACCTGTCCCATCGCAAATTACATTTAGCTCCACTGCAAAAGCCCCAGACAAGTCTGGGGCTTTTGCAGTTCGTTGTAACTCAACTAACTTAGAATTCCACCCGCAAGGAGAACTGGGCTACGCGAGAGGTAATGGCAGGAGTACCTGAACCGGCAGCCGTGCCTTCTCCAGTTGTGCTCGTAATCTGACCGAACTTAGATGCGTTGTTGACTATATTCAGCGCTCCTGTTCCGAACGTAGGATGGTTGAGAATGTTGTACGCATCTGCGCGGAACTTCAGTTTCAATTGGTTTCCGTAGATCGGAAAGTCCTTGGCCAGACCTGCATCCAGGAAGAATGCCCCAGGACCGCGCAGCATATTTCTCTGACCATACTCTAAACCGATCGGTCCTCTGAAATCAGCCAACGCTTTGGCGGCACCAGTAGATCCATTGGCGAAAGAGTACACAACTCCGGTGGCTGGATCCGTGTTGACATGCACCTTCAGATCGTTTTTGTTGCCGGTAAATATGGCAGCAGATCCGTTCTCAAATGAGGCAATGTAGGCATCGGAAAAAGCAGTTAATGCCAAACCGGTGCGATAAGCGGGAAGAGCCGAGATGCTCCATCCGCCAATCGCCTCATCCAGCCCTCGCGATGCGCCGTTCAGCAACCACTTGCCGCGTCCCACGGGCAGAGTGTACACAACGTTCGACGTAATCTCCTGCCTTACATCGAAATCAGAGTTGCCGCGGCATGCACGTGGCTGAGTCACGTCGCAAATCAGACCTGTCGGAGCAGCGCTGGTAAGCGGGTTGGAATTGGAAGTAAGTGAGGTGTTATCGATCGAGTGTGACCACGTGTAGTTGAATCCGAACTTCAATCCCTGCGACAAATTTTTATCCAATGTCACAAGCAATCCGTGATAGTTGGAGTTACCCATGTTAGTGAGGTATTCGTTGGTTCCAAATTGAGAAGGTATGCCGATATTCGTGGGGAGCCATCCCACACCGAAATTGTAAGAGAAGTTGGCCAGACCCTGGATCGCATCGGAGATATCACCCCTGGCAACTAGCGTATAGAGATTGCAAGCTACTCGCCGAGTGTTACGGCCGTTCGTTGAAGGGGTCTGAAGCACATCCTCAAACCACGGCTCTGCTCTGACAACTGTACAATCCCCTCCCGGTCCCAGTACTCTCAATTGTTTCGTAAGGTCGGCGAAAGCACCTACCATCGACTGGGTGGACTTGCCGGTGAAATCGGGAACGTCGAGCACCTGATTGGCGTCTGCGTTCGCCAGCAAGCGGCGGCCAAGCCTGCCTGCATAATTCACCTTCAGAACCATATGGCCCGGAATATCCTGCTGTATTCCGAAGTTCAGAGCAATCGAATATGGGTCCTTGAGATTCGGGCTCACAACAAGATTGACCTGGCCATTCGCCAATCCGAAAGGTACTCCGTCGGAATCTACGTACGGAGTATAGGGTGAAGTAATGGCTGAAGGTAGTGGATTCAAGCTGGACGGGTAAGCCAGATTAGCGCCAACCCTTGTGTCGGCAGCAAGCGAGGCTGCTGCGCCGCCGCCAGAGCCAAATTGATTTGTGTTGTTATTTGAGAACAGATAGGAAAGTTGATCCTGAAGAAAGTTGACAGCGTTGATCACAGATCGGTCATAAACAACGGCTGCACCGCCATTAATCACGGTCTTCTGGGAGCTGAATGGGGTATAGGCAAATGCGATGTGGGGAGCAACGTCCCCGTAAGACATTTGATATAGATCCGGTCCATTGTTAGCTTTGCCACCCAGCACATAACTATACAAAGGTAGGCTGTCGTTGCTGCTGTTGCCGGACAAACTCTGAACTTTGCGGTAACTCATAAAGGTGTCAAAGTCGATATTGGTCGAGACCGATTCTGACCCATGAACTTCATAGGGAACTGAGTACACCTGGTAGCGCAGTCCATAAGAAAGCGTAAGCTTCGAATTGACCTTCCAGGTGTCGCCAACATACGCTTCGGTTTGGAAGAAACGGTAAGCTCTCGGACCGCCACTTCCCGCAAGCGATGCGGTACCTGTGTGATCGTAGTTGAAGTTGGTCGAAATATCTCCAATCACGCCCAGTGATAAGGAAAAGAGGCTGTCATAGTCGTTAATGCCCACTTGCCCAGAATTGGTGTTGATATCGACGGGACGAACTGCCGGCTCCAGGCCGCTTGACAACGCGGAGCCCTCTTGGCCGACATAGACAAAGTTGAAGTTGTTGACCAGATTGCTGTTCGTTTTGATGAACTTGAACGTGCCGCCTGCAGTCATGCTGTGCGCGCCGTGCTGCCAGTTGAAGTCATCGCGAACCATTGGAATGGGAACTCGGCGCTTCTGTCCGTCATAGCCTGTTAACGGACCATCCAACCCGGAGAAGGTATACTGATTCACTCCGGTCGGATTGTAAAGATCTGGGAAGCTAAGCTTGGAGATATTGTCGCCGTAGTAGATCTGGTTCACCTTATTTTTGCCGATATCCCATGTATGGCTGACAACATAGGCATAGCTTCGGTCGATGCTAGGGTGAGTGACCGGATCCGTTGGAAATTCGGGGAGTTCGCTAATTGCGTTACGACGGTTGATCGTAAAGCGCCCGAAGATTTTCTGTGTCGGCTTTAAGTTGTAGTCCACGCGAGTAACATATGTGGTTTGGTTGACCGGCGTCGGAGTTGAGAATCGAAAGCCACCGGTATTGACTCCGTCGCCGGATGTAGAGTCGTTATAGGTGGGGTAGCGTGAGTTGATGAAAGTTAACAGGGATGGATTGAAACCGATACCTGATGGATCCAACGCTTTTACTTGCGCTGAAGATAGAGTGGTAATGCAAGCAGGTTGGCTGGTAAGGGTACTGCTGTCCGTGCAGCCCGCGCCGTTGTTGATGTAGTTTAAAGTCCCTGCGCGGAAGGCCGCCAATGGAACTGTCCGTTCAGCGGCACTCGACTGGACGATCCTGGATAATGCTAGATCAAAAAAGAAGAAAAGCTTATCCGTATGGATGGGACCACCCTTGATAGGGCCACCTATATTTCCACCGAACTGATTACGAATCAATGGTCTGCGCGGAAGACCGATGTGGTTATTAAACCATGTATTGGCTACGGTTGATGTATCGCGATGATATTCGTTGAGGTCGCCGTGAAATTTGTTGGTTCCGCCCTTGCTTACCATCTGAAACTGAGCACCACTACCGGTGCCGATGGACGATCCGAGTCCCGCAACCGTACCTGTGAACTGCTCCACCGAATCCACCGGGGCCGCCGCAACAATGGCAAAGGTTGTTCCAGCCGCAATATCGTTTACATCGAGGCCGTCAAGGGTGACTGATGTCTGATCGATTCTGGCGCCGGTGACAGCGCCCTGACTGGAGTCAACGCCCGGCTGCTGGGTAAACAACGTTGTGATTCCGGCTGTGCGGTCATAGATCGGGAGATCACCCAATCGTTCAACGTCGATATTATTCCCGATGGCGGCATTCGTCGTATCCAGCGTTACCGTGACGTTGGCCGCCGACACCTGAACCGACTGCGACTCGCCACCCACGGTCAGGCGAGCATTCTGCGTGCGTGTGAGTCCCACATTCAGTGTGATGTCTGAGACTTCCATCGCAGC
>Ga0265336_10000691_pt1 | contig 18133 bp, 26 predicted proteins | sample 42119metaG_FD_193583 | JGI IMG/M metagenome (GOLD analysis project Ga0265336, IMG submission 193583) | Rhizosphere microbial communities from Carex aquatilis grown in University of Washington, Seatle, WA, United States - 4-21-19 metaG | ecosystem: Host-associated > Plants > Roots > Rhizosphere...
CGTTCCGTTTATTCGCATTGCAGATCGCTACCAGTTAGACTGGCGCCTGTTACCGGCATTGACCATTGTCGAAACCAGCGGCGGTAAGCATGTCCGCCGGCGGAACAACTGGTTTGGCTGGGATTCCGGCCAGGCCAGATTCCAGTCCGTCACTGATGCCGCAGAGCTGGTGGCTTTCAACTTGAGCAGCGGCTTCCGGTATCACGGTAAGAGCCTGCGCGCCAAGTTGCAGGTCTACAATCACGAGTCCGATTATCCGGACCGGGTATTGAGAAAGATGGCCCTTCTGGGCCCGAAGAGGAAATATGACCGACATCGAAAAGCGAGTGCAAAAGGTTCGCGACGCCGTTTCCGAGGCATCAGAAGGTCTAAAAGGAAAGGAGTACCGACAGTTTCTGGAAACGCTTCTATCGGACGCTGAAGGCTGGAAGATGGAGCTCGAGGAACTCGATGACTGAAGTAAAAGCCGGACAAATCTGGTTGGATCTCGATCCCAGGGTCGAAGCATATTATGGCCGCAAACGTTATGTCGAAGTGAACCACATTGAGGGTGATCGGGCAGTGTGCGCATCGTTTGCGAAATCCGATTCCGGATGGGTTCCTACCACTACCCGGCAGACGAAGATCGCTGTTTCCAGATTGCTTTCTAAAGCTTTCTGCCTGGTGGTGGATCATGATTGAACCAGAATTACGAGAACTGCGCTTGGCCGCGCATCCTGGGGACGACACGGATTCCTGGGCCCGGCCGGGCGGCCGGGTACCAACGCGGGCTGCTATCGAAGTACGACGGGATCCAGTGACGGAGAACCCGGAAGACATCGTTGTCTCCGCCGGCGGCACGATCGTGCATATCGAGCGCATGACAGATAAGCACATCTGGATCAGAATTGCTTCCGGATGCGGTGTTGTCTCGGTTTTCAATCTCACCAGCAAGAGCAAGATCAATTTCACTGCAGAGTAGTCACAATGACGAATTTAAAGTTGCGTAATGAAGACTATCAGTACGACACTGCTGAAGTCGGTTTCAGTCTGGAAGTCCGCGTAGGTTATTCGAAGGGCGGCAGCAATTTCCTGTCAGGTTCTACGTCGCGTCGCGGTATTTACATTTACCTTACGCCGGCGACCATCGAAGAGCGTGTCTACGAAGGTAAGACCTACAGGAGCCGCATCATTTCGATCGGCGGTGAGCGCTCCGGCCTTAAAGGCATTCTGCTTCCGTTGGCGCGTAAGAATGCCCATAAGTTGGAAGAGATTGCCGCTACATTGGATCCGATGATTCCGGAGATTGCTAAGCTTGCCTTGGATAGCAAACGCGCTGCCATCATTCAGGCGCGCGATATCCTGGAATCGTCCGGCCTGATACCTGTGGATCCGATGGTTGTGAAGATGGTGCCGGCATGATGGGCCGCGGAGAATTCATTCCGCCATCTCCGAAGATTGGCGACCGGCGCGCTACGAAAGATTACTGCAAGGTTTGCGGCAGCCAATTGTACGAGGAATGGCGCACGTTTCCTGGCTATCCGGAACCAGATTGGTACTGCGTTCCACATCATGGTGCCGTGGACCCTAAAGATCTACGGAATTGTGTCGAAGCGTTGCGCGATCGGATCGAGAAACTCGAAGCAAACCGAAACTGGAACTTGTAACACGTCTGGCTTATCAAACAGTGCCGGTTGCTGCAATCCCCCGGGCCAGGCCCATGCAGGGTATGGCGCCCAGCGCAGTTCCTCGCTCAACCACAGTTGGCCGCGGCGCGCCGCGCGCGTTCTCCGGGTCATGGCCACGCGTTGGCGGGTATCGTTCTTGGCGTGGCAGCTGGGGCACAACACCACCAACTCCATCCGGCTGGTAGGATCGTGGCTCAGGTGCGCCAGGTTCAACAGAGGATGCCCGCGGCGGCAGTTTGCGCAGCGGTAGCCGGCGGCCGCCAGGCGTTCGAGACGCAGACGGCGCCAGCCGGTGTTGTAGTAATGGCGGAATTCGGCCCGGATGGGCATGATTCAGTGTAGGAGAAAGAAAGGCGAAGTGCAATGGTAAATGAGAAAGTTCCCATCGACCAGATCAATCTGAACACCATGAGCAATCCTATCCGCGGGTTTATGGATGAAACCCACAAGATTGGTTGTTTGGTTTGCGGAAACTGGTTTCGGACCAGTCGCGGTATGGCTCACGATCCGCGGGCGAGTCTGATCACCCGTAAACATCTGGAACTGTGCAAAGGAGATCCAGCGGTCACTTTGTCGCAGATCGATCATTGGTTCCGTCACGAAGGTGGCCGGGCAACTCTGGAGGCATTGTGAAAACGATTTCCCATCCTCCGGAGCCAAAGATTGGAGATCACCGGCCCTCTGCGGAAGGATGTCCCCGTTGCGGAGGTCCTGCTACGGAGATGTTTAGGTATCAGAGAGATGCTGACGCTCCTCCACAATGGGAACGTCTCCGTCATGAAGCGGGGCTCTGTATCGAGGCGTTGCGCGACCGCGTGGCTCGTTTGGAAGCGCAGGTTCAGTACTGTATCGTGCGTCTACCTGCTGGAGAAAGCCATGATTAACAAAAGGACAGTGAGGAAAGCACAGGTTCCTAGCGCGTTATCGGCTATAGATGTCACCAACGAGGAATACGGAAGGTGTGTCCTAATCGGCGACTTCTTGGAGTTCTTGCATGATGAGAGCGCGCCACTTCCAACTAATGAAGAACTGGAACCTCTCCTTGCCCGATACATACTGAAGTTGCGCAGGTTGGGAACGGATCGTCTGCTCGCGGAGGGCAAGATCAGTGCGGTCGCGCACCGGAAGTTAACAAAGAAGAGGTAGTATGGATCCTCGCAATCCGAAACGGCCCGAGGGAGACGCCGGTTCCAACTGGGTGCGCTGCCGGGAATGTGGCCGGCAAGCCCACCAAATCAAGTTGATCCGGCACGTCCAAGGCTGCCGGGCAGCCAATCCAGCAAAGCAGACCCATACGTTGATTAAGCGTATCTGGGACACCCTTGGTGCCTGACACATGCCGTTACATCTGATAACGTTCCCTTATCAGATGCTTATTCCAACGCGAAGGAAATGCCATATTTCGCAGGTGCGCACAATCGCCGTGAAGCCCCGGCAGACCTTTATCCGTAGGTAAGTGTTTGAGGAGACAGTATGTTTGAATCGAAGAGGTGGACGCCGGTGTCGCGGGAAGTGATTATCCAGGCTCTGGATGCTGCGCATGCCGAGGGAATCTCCTTGGATGCTTATGTGGAGCGGGCCCTCGTCTATTATGCCGAGGAGACCGCGCGTAAGGCCGAAGCCCAGAAGCGGCGCGAAGCCGATCCTGATTACAAGATGGCGCAGTGGGACATGGGAAACCGAGAATAACCCAGCATTTCCGATAACAGGCATTATGTCTACTGTCTTTAGTATTAAGGATTTGCGGTATGTCTGCACATGCAGTTGCACATGCAGCTGCATATGCAGACTGGTTTACGAATCCTGCAAGTTGAAATGGGCGGTCAGGGTGTCCAGGTATTTCTCCAGCGCGGCCGCTACGATGTCTACCATTTCGATCTCGGTCTGACTGGAGACCCGCTTGAGACGCTTGTGCAGCGACTCCGGCAGGTTGAAGGTCGCATGCACGCGCAGAATGCGTTTGGGACGTTGCAGGCGCGCGATATCCAGGTTCTCGATGGGATTGCGGATGGGCTTGGGTTGGACGGCGCCACCTTCGACGAAAGCGCGTTCAGCCTCCGATGATGTGGGCCGCCGCAGGCTGTTCAACAAGCTCGGTTTGCTGTCGTTCATGGATGTCCAGGACCTCCTTGGTCAAGAGTTGAAACTCGGCGATCGATTGATTGCCGCGGTGATATTCGAAGACCGTCTTGCCGTCCAGCATGCTGTCGATGACGGCCGTGCGCTGGATGATCTCGGTCTCGAACACGGAGAGATGGAAGTGTTCGGCGGCTACGCGGGCTTCCCTGCCCGTTCTGGTGTTGGGGTTCTTCCGGTTGATGAGCACCATGGGAACCAGTTCCGGATTCATGAGCTGGGCGCTTTCGATGAGCAGTAGCATGTCCTGCGCGGCCCAGTAATCCGGCCCGCTGGGCACCACCGGAATGATGACCATGTCCGCCACCAGGAGAGCGGCGCGCGTGATCTGGGCAGTTCCCTGCCCTTTCAGGTTGCCTCCGGGCGGACAGTCTATCAGGAAAACGTCGTATTCGGAGTGTTCGAGTAGTCCCCGAATCTCCTCGTGGATGACCGAGGAGGCCAGCGTGATGAGTTGAAACGGGGTGCCGGTGTCTAGACGCAAGCTCCGCCAGTATTGCGCGGTTCCCTGCGGATCTGCATCAATTACCAGGACTTGCTTCCCTGCTTCGGCGAGGCCGGCGGCTAGATTGAGCGTGACCGTGGTCTTGCCGCAGCCACCTTTCTGGTTGGCAACTGCAATGACTGTTGACATGTTTGCCAACTATACAGGCGCTCGCATGGCTTGTCAACTTGCCGTGCAGTTTGCCGACTGCATGTATGACTGCATGACAAGCTGCACGTGCAACTGCATGCCAGACTGCACATGCCGCAGCATGCCAAGCTGGCCAACTTACAAGCAGAGGAGATGCATACGAAATGCGCCAGATCCTTGTCACTGAGGGGATTTGCTGATATCGTAATCGGAAATGGAAAGAGGCCCTGCTCGCAACAGGACCTCTGGAATTCGACCGACGAAAGATTGTGAACGGCTCTATGAACCGTATCAGCCGAAGTGTATCACAACCTCAGGAAGAGAAGTCAACTACTTTTCCCTGGGACGAACTGAAACGCTTACGGGACCATGCACACCTCGTAAAGTTCGGCAAAGCCACGCTGGCGTTGCAGGACCGCTGGGCCGGCGTTCTCAAGCCGCCGGAGTACCGGGCGGTGGAATTTATCCTGCGGCAAACCCTGGGCTTCGGGAAACAGAGCGATCGCATCTCGGTAGACCAGTTTGCAAACGGTATCGCCGGCCGGGCAGGTATGGGTGTCAGCCGCGCCAACGTGCATGTGAACCTGACGCCCATTCTGGCCTGTGGCTTAATCCGCAAAGACGGGTATCACAAGGGAGCGGTCCATTCGTATTCGGTCGATATGGATGTTCTTTACAGTGCAGATCCGGTGATCCTGCTGGGTCGCAGGGCAGGGGAGCCGCAAACCGTGCGCAGAAGTCCTGCCAGCGAGACTTCTTTACAGCGAAGTGCCTTGATTCTTACTATTTCTGAAAAGGACGGAAGTCCTGCTGGCGAGACTACTCCGCTAGGCGTCGAAAGTAGTCCTGCTGGCGAGACTGGTAGTCTTGCCGGCGAGACTTCTTTTCCACAGGAAGTCCTGCCTGCGAGACTAGGTAGTCCTGCTGGCGATACATACAGTCTTAAACCTTTAAAAACCATTAGCTCCGCAAGCGTCGCCTTCTGTCCCAGTTGCCAGACTCGTTCTTGGAAGCAGTTGCCTTCCGGAGAGACGATCTGTGGGCTCTGCGAGTGTGAACGCGCTGGAGCGCCGGCATTGCGGCCCATGGTTGATGCGATGATGAAACAACGACAAACTTAAGGAGTTTCCCATGAATGAAAAGCATAGACCCGCAACCCGCCCTACTTCCACAGTGGAGGATATCCGCGAGTTCCTCGAACAGGTCAGCGTGTATTCGGAAACCCCGCGCGAAGCGGGGAGTCAATGCGCACTTGACAGTCTGCAGTGTTACCTGCATACGCGCGAGATCGATGCCAACGAGACGCCCTATGATCCCGCGCAGCACTATATCTGCCGCATGTGTGGCGCCAAACTACGTGTCATGGCAGGCCTCATACCTCCCTTTGAGTCCGGTTCGGAGATAGTGAGTGTGACTAAAGCGCCTTTGAAAGCAGCAGGAGCATGATCACTTACCTTGAAGCCGGTAACTTATTCGCCTGTGGCTGCCAGGCACTGGTGAACGCGGTGAATACCCGCGGGGTCATGGGCGCCGGGTTGGCCCTGCAGTTCCGGTCCCGCTGGCCGCGCATGTTCGTCGAATACAAGCGGGTCTGCGCGCGGGAACAGTTACAACCTGGCGGACTGCATTCCGTCAAGGTCAATCCTGACGGTACGTATCCCGAGTGGATCTTCAATGTGGCCACCAAGGATCACTGGAAGAATCCTTCGCGCCTGGAGTGGGTGGAGCAGGGAATTGCGGAGATCCGGCGCGTCGTCGTTTCAATTGGTATCGCCTCGGTTGGTATTCCAGCGCTTGGTTGCGGTCTAGGAGGCTTGCAGTTCTCTTCAATCCGTCCTATCATCGACAAAGAACTGGGAAGTTTAACGGATGTGGATATCCGTATCTTTCAACCGAGGGTTTAACGATGGACTTAACAGAATTGGACGAGATTATCGAGGAGCGCCGCGCGGAACTCCAGAAACTGGAAGACGCCAGGGCGACACTGGGATCTGTATTTAACGGCAGTCGCCAGGAACAAACAATTCCTACGGTGGAACTTGCCATTGAGTCGGCGTTACAGAAAGCACCCGTAGACCTAACGGGTTTATCCAGCACGCAGGCTGTCCTGCGTTTGGCGGAAACCTGGCGTAAGACGTTTAGCACCACGGATATGCTCACTGCGATGCGGACTGTGCATTATCTGACCAATGGAGAGAAACCGCATCGGATTTATTCTGCGATTTACTCCCTGGTGGAGCAGGGCAGGCTAGAGAAGACCAAGAAGGGCTACCGGATCGTCCGCGGTCTTACGGCGGCCGCAACGTAAAATCGATATGACAACCACACTACCCAAGCCGAATATGGACCGGCCTCTGAACTATGCCAGTGAAAATGGCAAACCATCCCTGGCGAGAATTCGCCTGTTCATCGGCAAGGGTTGGACGACGGTCTGGGTAACCGATCTCGACTGGCTTGAAGGCTGGGGCGCGCTGGCATCGGCCGACGGCCTGGCTCTGCATGTTTCGGAACGCTGGAGCGTACTTCCCTCCAAGATGGTGTTGATCGTGGAGGACTTGAACGGCCAGCACTATCATGTGACTTTTCCCCAGTCGACCAGGCTCGATCCGTTTGCCGGCGCGCCGGAGCCACGACTGATTATGGAGAACGACGCACTCGAAATCGTCGCCCAAGGGTTCTGAAACGTCAAAGAGCCAGGAGCGCTAGGCGCCTGGCTCTTGATCAGGTTCTGCAATTCCGGCCGTTAGCCCTTTCCAGGGGACCGGATCTGTTCAAATCATACTGCTCCTCGGGAAGTTTGTCAACACTTTAAATTGAACCGCAAGTCCTACTTGCAATCTAACTAACAGTCTGTTATATTACCAATAGAAGGCACTATGAATCTTTACATCGGAATCGATCCCGGGTTGGACGGCGCGCTGGCCGTACTTGACGAGTCCGGCGCGGTGGTCTCCGTGGTCGATATGCCTACCATCAGCCTGGTCAAGAAGGGCAAGAAATCCAAGAGCGGCAAGCCCCTGCACAAGCGCCAGCCTATGCACGTGGTGATGGCTGAGATTGTCAAGGACGCCAAGGAACGGGGAAACGTGGTGGTCGCCGGCATGGAACTGGTGTCTTCTATGCCAAAGCAGGGCGTTACATCCATGTTTTCCATGGGCCGCGGCGTGGGCTCTTGGGAAGGTATTGTGGCTGCCCTGGATCTGCCGATTGACTATATCACTCCGCAGAGTTGGAAGAAGAGTTTCGGTTTGCTAGGCACGGACAAGAATGCTTCCATTCTGAAAGCGCAGCAGAGCATTAAAGGTGCCGCCGGTTATCTGACGCTGGTCAAGCATGACGGCCGCGCGGAAGCCATCCTGATCGCTGAATACACGCGGCGCAAAGCGCTCGGTATTCTGCCTGTGGCTACTCCCACTCCGAAAGTGAAGAAGGTGAAGCCTGCACCGGCAGATTCTCCGTGCCAGGGATTGGCCAAGATTGATGCGATTATCAAGCAAGCCGCCGCTGAAGAATTAGATGTAGTTGAGAACTTCTTCGTATAAACAGGCCGCATAGACGGTCGAGACAGGACCCGTATCTGGAGAAGAAAGGGTCCTTATGAAACCAGCATTACTTCCGGCAACTCATTATGCCGCTGGCTGGACGAACGCGGTCCTGCCTCTTGAACAGACGAATCAATTGGGCCATGCTTATGCCCTGATGGAAGACGGTCCGGAGAAACGCGCCAAGTTCCTGGAGATCATCCAGGCGTTTCACGGCTATCTTATGAAGTATCTGACCATGATCCGACATGGTCACCTGCCGGTGGATTTCGATGCTCTGAAAAAGGGCAAAGTGATCAACGCCGACACCAAGCAGTTCATCCAGTATTTCATGCCGAAGGGGTCGAAGATGACCAAAGGCACAGTGCTGGATGTGTGCCGCACCTTCCATCTCTGCTTCAAAGGCATGGAGGCGGATGAAATCTACGACATCCTGATGGAGCAGTTGTTGAAGGCCGCCAACAAGTACGATCCGCTCTATTCCGCGAAAGTGGGGAGGATCGTCGAAGTTCTCTGTGGCAAGGACGTCTTAGGAGCATTCGCAATCGATGAACTCAACAAGTACCTGGACTTTGACGGGACTCGCTTTGTGCGCGTCTTGTGCCGCCATGGGTTTCTGGAGCCGGTGCCGGATGACGGCGGCGGGCGGCTATATCAGCGGAAAGAATCAGCCTGGCCACCTCCAGCCAAGTACCTCAATGCCGGGCCGATCGGATTTACGTATTATCTACAGACGTGGTTCCGGTATTACCTGCAACAACACATTGAACATGCCCGGGGACAGATTGAAACCAAGGAAGGAGTCTATTCCATTGACTTCGGCCGGGACGATGACGATGGTGGACTTGACGGCGATATGTTTGATGCCCGTGGCTCGCTTGTGGAGTGCTCTGGGGCGTGGTGGGACGAAGTAACGGATTCTGAGAGGCAGGATCTGGATCTCAGCCAGATGAATCTGGCGTGGGTCGCCCACACTGAGGATCCATTGTTCGCGGATTTCTCCCGTGCGGACCGGATGCTGCTGTATCTGGTCTTTACCCGGTAGTTTTCTTGGGAAAAGGTGGCGTATGCCATGCAGATCCCTCAAAATGAGGCCCGGCTGAAGTACACCAAGATGATGGCGGCGCTACAGTCTGTCATAAAGAAGACCCAATGCTCAATCTAACGGAATATCATTCCAAGTTTCCAGGCAGTGTGCGCTGGAAACTTACACCTCAGGGTTTGCTCGTCGAGAACCAGGGACCGTTTGTGGTCCCGCCGGATATCCAGATCCGGGCAAACTACTACCTGGCACGCTATGCCAGTCTTTTCGGCCGCGTATCGAAGCAGCTCCAGGTTCCGTTGGAACTTCTGGCGGCATGTGCTTTGACCGAGGGCGCGCCGAAACATCCGGAAATGTCCGTCCGTATGGAACCCGGTTACATTTCCGACGAGCAAACCCCCAGTAGGATCAGCGCCGGTTTTTGCCAGCTCCTGATCTCCACTGCCCGCGCAGTGATGCACAACCCGGCTATCAACCGCGCCTGGCTGCTTGATCCTACCAATTCCCTGGTTGCCTGTGCCAGCTATATGCTGCAACAGAAACCAGTTACCGGATTTGATCCGGTCTACGCCGCGTGCGCCTACAATGCCGGCGGATTGTACGTCGATACCAATCCAGGCAATCGGTGGCGCCTACGCTGCTACCCTGCGGGTACCGGTGCGCATGCCACCCGGTTCTCGCAATACTTCAATGCGCTCATGTCGTTGACGGCAAACGGGCTACCCAACATCGAATATTTCCCCTATCGCCAGTTGCTGGAAGTTCAGCCGGCCCCGACGCCTATACTAACAAATACTGTAGAAGCCGCTCCAGGCTCTGACTAACCCCCACCACTATGGACAGGTTTCCTCCATCCTCCTCTCTTTTCTATCTTTACTTGGCACCTTCTTGTGTGTGGTGTTGGTCAATCACATCCCTGGAGGACGCCTTCGATGCAAGAGGATAGGATATTCAATGAACTGACGCGGATTCGGGAAGATTTCAATACTGCCCTGATGCGGATGGATGAACGGCAGGATGCGCGATCTTTACGTATAGATGAGCATCTTTCGTGTTTGGATATCAAGGTTGCCGAGTCCAATTCCATTGGAAAATCGAATGAGACCTGGCTCGCCAAACTAAATGGCAAGGTTGTAGAGCACGAAAAGATCAACGGAGAACGCGCCATCTTCTGTGCATTACATGCGCAAACTGAACAACAGATTCTGAACCGCATTGCGGTAGTAGAGATCGCCGACGACCTCCACAAACGGATTGACGACTTGGAAACTCAAACCCAAAACACTTCCAGTCTCGTTACTTTCGCCCGCGGCGGATACAAAGCCTTAGCTATGTTGACTGCCGGCGTCACCGGCCTGATCTCGATCGGTTACTACCTTGTGAGACTCATCCAAGGACTAGCCTCCAGCACCTCTCACACGCCTTAAGGAGCTAACCTCTTGCGATATCTACGACTTGCCGCCGGACTGCTGTTATTGCTGCGTTCCTTGCCGGCCACGGTCATCAGCGGTTCCATTGTCAATCTGGCAGGGCAGGGAACATCCAACCGCTCCGTGCAGTTTACTCTGCAGAACTGCGGCGCCAATCTCCCTATCGTTACAGGTTCAGCCATTGTCGTCCCGGCCACCTACACTATGGTTCCGAATGCTGCCGGTATCCTTGCCGGAACGCTGGCAGGCAATGACATTATCTCTTGCGGCACAGTGATCGGCCAGACGTATTACAAAGTCACCGTCTTCGCCGGCAAACAGCAGATCTACCAGGGAAACTACCTAATTCTCGGTCCGGTGTGGAACATCGCCATGGCCGTGGCCATCAGCAATGACCCTACGGCTTTCTTGAACTATCAGAACGGCAATGCCATTCAATACCAAGTGGGAGATTTGATCTACGGCGCCGGGCTCAACCAGTTGGGACTGCTGCACGGCATGATCTCTTCGACACCAATGCTCCTGTGCACCCAGGGAAACGGTGCAGTTCCCGGGCCGCCCTACTGGTGCTCTTTGAACTCGTCCATGGTTCCCACGCCGTCCAACCTGCCGGCGCTATCCGGGGACGTCTCCAATTCCACGACATCTACCCTGCTGACCGTAACCCAAGTTGGCGGAATGACCGCTGCAGCCGTTGCCACCGCGGTACAGCAGGTTCAAAACGCTACCGCATCGAACGTAGTAGGGACGCTGGTCAAGCGCGATAGCTCGGGCAACGTCAGCGCCGGAGTGCTTACAGCCAATGCGATTCAGTTCGTCGGCACTTCCCAAGGCGCCTGCACTTCTGCAAACCGCGGTTGGTTGCAATATACGGCCGCAGGCGCGGGCGTGAAAGATGCCGTCGCCGTGTGCGCCAAAGATGCCGCGAATGCTTACGCCTGGAGGACTATTTACTGATGGCCGTGCAAACTCCCAAGACCTATTCCAGCCACCAGTCTGATATCCTGGCTGCCCTCTCCGCCACCGGCATCCGCCAGCTGGCGCCGGGAGGAAAGGCGCGGGCCTTCGGCGACATCGTAGCCAACGAGCTGGCCGAGCTGGAGAACCGCCAGTTCCTGAATATTGCCCAATCGCTGCTGCCTTTCGCCACCGATACCAGCCTGGATCTGATTGGAGAGATCTTCGGTGTGGCGCGGCTGACGCAGCAGACGGCTTCCGTGGACATGGGAGATCAGAACTTCCAGTGGTTTGTCCGCAATGGGACTTTTGGTTCAATTAACAGTGGCCAGGATATTGTGATTCCTGCGGGGGTTCGTATTTATACCGCCGCGGGGGTAAACGGGCCGGTGTACATCGCGGATGCCGTGACGTTGCCAGCGGCGGCCAGTTCCATGCCTTTCAGCGCCACGGCTTTGTATTCCGGCGCGGCGGGCAATGCGGCCGCGGGGATCTTCTCGCTGTCGAATTTCACCAACTATACCGAGAGCCGGTATGGGTCGCTGCTGGTGACCAACAATTATGGAATTGTAGGCGGGCGCGATGCAGAGAGCGATGATGATTACCGGTATCGGATCCGGTTGAAGCTGCAGGCGCAGAACGGCGCCAATGAGGCGGCGCTGCGCTTTCAGATCCTGCAGATTCCTGGGATTCAGGACGTGGTGTTTGCGCCGGCGGCCGGGACGTTTACCTGCTATGTCTATGGCATTGCTTCGGATGGATCGGCGGCGCTGCTGCAGAATGTTCAGCAGGCCATTGACAATACAGTAGCCTTCCCGCTCACTGGCACTGCGGTTGTTCCAGACCTGGTGGGGATCAGTTTGAACACCACCCTAACCCTGACTGCGGCTTCCAGCCAGAGCGATCAGGCTGCCATCGTAGCCACTGCTGTCTCCGCCGTCGAGAACTACATCAACAACTTGGCAATCGGCGCCCAGGTAGTCATCAATGACATTGCCGATCAGATTCTGAACTCTGATGCCAGGATTCTGGATGTAGGCGATCCGAATAAGCCTCTGGACAGTATTCTGATCTGGCGTAGCCGGACCGATAACACCAGATACAGCCGGTTTCTCATCGCGAACTACACACCCTCGCTAGGGGAACGCGTAGTGGTTGAGAACATTCCCAACGCAATATCGCTGACCGTAGTCAGCTGAAAGGATTTCCCGTGCGACATTTACTTCTGACGACCTTATTGCTGTCCTCTGCCTGTTTCGCTCAAAGTCAAGTTCCAGTTGTCAATGAAACATCTCCAATGAGATGGGTTTCTCCCTTCGACATCGTAAACGCTCCGGCCAAAGCTCCAGATCCTGTTTCCATAAGAGCGCCGCAGGATAACTATTTCGCCCTCGTAGGTGCCGGCATCAGTCAGTACAACGCTCCCATCGCCGTGGGTTGGGTAACGTTTGGCATCAAACTCGGAGTGCATATCTGTACGTCGGAACAAACTCCGCTCAGCGGATGCGTTGGCAGCATCTATTCCATGACCACTATCGAGATGACCGGGCAGAAGTCCCAAATCCGTCAAGGTATGGCTATGGTTCTGGGAACCTCGGGCCGCTGGTCCTTGATTGCACTGGTAGATGGTGGTACGTCTACGGCACCATCCATGGTCGGAAGTTTCTCCGGCGGCGGCATGCTGGCCTATCGCATGAAGGGTATTATCTTCACCGCCGGCGTCAAAGCGGTTACGGACGGATCCCAAGTAAAACCAACGATTGAGATCGGCGTCGGAAAAAGCTTCTAATGTTACACCACTCCCACTATACGCAGCGGCTGCGCAACTACTTCGATCATCTGGATCCGCGCTCCAGGGAGCTTCCGTACACTCTGGACGGGCAATTGCTCAATGCCGCGGCCATGTCCGTCGAAGCAAGCGAGAACCGCATGCAGCGGGAGATCGACGCGCAGTCCCTGGGAACCTGCCCCGCAAACCTGGACAATGGCGGGATCTATTATCGAACTCCTGTTCCCTTAAGCCTGCCGATCACCACTTCCGGCCCCAGCAAAGTGGAAGGCTCGCGCGCCGGCGTATACAAAGTGCTGCAACCGTTCGACGACACCCTTCCCGTGCCTTCCGCAGCGGTGCTCGATAGCAGCCGCAGTTCCGTGCCCTGCGACTCTCCTGTTCTGCTCACCGTGACTGGCACGGATCTTCCACAAGATTCTGGCGCCATCAACCTTCCTATTCCAAATCGCCTGTATTTCTGGGTGACCAACTTGGGGAACTCCGCCAGCACCATCAGTGTCATGCTGCGCGGTCAGACCTATCCGTGCGATTATTGGGCCGCCGACCTATTGCCGCAATCGGAAACCGTGCCGATCTCGGATAATGGATTGTTCGTTACGCAGAAGACCTGGCAATCCGTAGAGGACATACAGGTAATCGGCCTGCCTTCCAGTGCTACCTTGCAAGTCCTGTTGTTCCCGTTTGGCTGTCCTTACCAGGCGGACCCTTTGCGTCCGGTTTCCCTGGCTGCCTATAGGGACATCCTGTTCGACCGTTATTGGAATGTGAACGGCCAGTTGCTTGAAGAGGTCTATGCGATCAATCGCTGGTCTGGCTTCGAAGTGGTGCACAATTACCAGTTGCCGGTCCCCATGGACGGAGTGGCGGTAGAGCCGAATACATACGGACTGTTCGGGTATTCTGGCACCAAGGTTTACTATGCCGATCGCCGGGAACCTCTGCCGGACAATCTGTCGCGCGCGGTCATCACCCAGGAGCCCCTGTACAGTCTGAGTGTGTCTTACGATCAAACCCACGTGGGACGGATTCGCGCCGTGACTATTCACGGCATTCCTCACGAATCGGCCGCGCAACTGCGGCAGTGCCGGTTAAGGGTCGAGGCTCCTAACGGTGTCAGCTACGCAGTCACAGCCTCTGGTGCGCTCTCTTCCCTCGACGGCCCATCGGGCTGGTTGGGAGGCCCGCTGCCCAATCTCAGCCTGGCGCTTCCCTGGACCGGTACCTACGTGTTCACGTTGGAGTGTTCGGACGTCAACAATCTCATCACGCAGGATGTGCAGGTCTATCTCAATTCCGTGCTGACGCCGCTGGCCACCCTCGAGTTCAACCGGCTGGTCCCGGCCGTCAAGGGCCTGGGATTCGATGCGCGGCAGCGGGTTTGGGTATGGACTGGATCCTTTCTAGTACCGATGCGCTTTTCTTACGATGCGTTCATCTATGATGCCAGTTCACGTTCCGTGTACACGACAGAACTATATGACTCAGTGCGGTTAACAGTATGAAGAAACCTATCCAGTACGGGATCATGGCGCCCGTGCGTCCCGCAGATAAATGGGTATCTCTGTCACGGGCACCCAAGGCACCGATCAAACCGAAGAAGAAACAACCATGACTCCTAACTGGGCATCTTTTTGTCTGGTCTTCGGGATGGCAGATTCGCTGCCTAGCAACCCGTTTGTCCAATCCAATATCGGCCATGCAGAGGGACCTGTAGGTCCTAGCACGTCTTTGGTCGTTGCTCTTCCATTTACCAGTCCAGTCACGGAAGGCAACGCCCTAGCGCTGTTTGCCACGATTACCTTGGACAACGGAAATACCGACGGCATTACCACCTCACTGACTGATAGTTTCGGCAATACTGCGGATCCTTGGAGCGGACCCCTCTACGCAAATGTAGGTTTCACCGGATCTCCGCAAGCCGGTCCATTTAGCGTGCAAGGCTGCATGTTCCCGCTTCCCGGCGGAGCCGACACTCTGACTTTCACAGTGACGGCTGCAGATAACTGTTCCGCGCGCGTGGATTTCGTCATCGCCGAATATACCGGCGTTGTCCCAATCGTCGACGGTTGGGGTGGCCTAGCCGGCGTAGGCAGTTCCAGTTGGTCGTCAGATCCGCTGCAAAACGTTCAGGTAGGTTCGCTGTTAAGCGCCGGAACGAACCCAATCCACTATCTGGCAGTCCTGAATATTACCAGTTCTGTGATTGTGGCGAAAGGATGGGCCGATCCGACTGGCTTCACAGAGAGGACGGAGACTCCCGGCGGCATCGGACATGTGTTGCTCGACCAGGTCCTCAATATTGCAACACCTGGCTTGAATGGTAGCGGAGACGGCAGCCTGTTTCCTACACCGATCACTATCACTTACACAGATCCGTCAATCGTGACTCCGCCAACACCTCCGGTACCCCCAATACCTCCAACGCCGCCAACACCACCAACCCCTCCGATTTCAAATGCACCCAGTGTGGTAGTTGCCGGATCCAGTATCCAACGGGTCAACAGTTCCACGTATGCTGACTCTCTGGGGATCTTGGTCGGAATCGATCGGCTGCCTGGGGAAGACTCAGCTACCTACCTGGACCGGTTGTCCCTGGCGGTTATCTCCAGCCGCTCGGCTGGTTACACAGGTTTGATGAACCAGATCTGCCTGGAGTTGGGCCTATCGATGTTCCAGGCCATCCAGATCTCCGGGCCGGCCGGCGCCAGCATACAGAGTTCCCTGGCCGGTCTGGTGTTGATTGCGGGAAGCGTACAGACCCCCATTCCCCTGGTCACGCTTACAGCAGACGATTTCTGGCAATGGCAGACATTCTCCGGACTGGTTGCATCCATCAACCAGGTGGTCGGGTTCACCGCCACCTTGTCCGGGCCCGACGGGTTTGCGTTGCAACTGGCACACCAGTCAAATATCAACCAGGTACGGGCGGAAGACATTTCCGGGCAAACAGTGATTCTTCGCTACGGGTCTCTGGTGCAAGGATCGGAATCGTTCAGCACCGGCGTCCCGGCCTACAGTTACGGAATCGATGGACGAACCCTGCGGTTTGTGAGTCCGGTGCCGGAGGGGTGCCAGGCCACTTATCAGTACGGACTGCTGCCCTACAACCTGGTGGCCTCTCCGGTGGGATTGTTCTCGCTGACGGATCCTGGATTGGCGCGCATTTCGCTAGGGGTGAACGGCAAGATGGTCTATCAACTCCGCGAGTACCTGTGGAATATCATGCAACGCGATCTGAGTTACTGGGGAAGTTAAGATGCTGACTTTCTACAAAGATGCTTTACTCACCATCCCGGTAACTCCCGAGAACCCGGTCTCCCTTTTGTCGCCTACGAAAGGGATCACTAAAACGTTCTCATTGTGGCTGGCAGACACGTACGCGGTCACTGTCGTTTCCGATGCGCATCCGGGGGACTCCGTACTTCGGCTATCGAATACAGGGGCGCTCCCCGCCGCCGGCACGTTGTCTGTGTCCGGCATCACGGTCAGCTATACCGGCAAGTCCGAGGATGCTGTGATTGGGATTCCGGTTTCCGGCACCGGGTCCATCGGCGTCAATATCTTGCAGGGTGCCAACGTCTATCCGGTCCTCACTTACACGGGGGCCACCGGCCTGATTATCTCCTCTGCTTCTACCAGCGTGTCGATCTCTCTGCGGCCTGCTGGCGCCGCGCGTTATGGAATTCCCGGCGCGCCGGCGTTGTTCTCATTCCAGACCGGATCTTCCCGGAACGGAGACTACAGCGCTGTGCTGGCACAGGTAGATGTGATGGTTACGGTGCCGGCCGGCGATGCCGTGGAATTGACGGATTGGAGCATAGTCACCAGCCAGTTCAGCATCCCGGAATTAGGCATCACCGACTGTGTGGCGCTGGCAAACGGTCACGCATACCGCGGCGCCGAAACCCTCGATCAGATGTTCCGGGTGCTGGTGACAGGACGACAGATTCCGGATACACTGCCTGGGTTTGAATGGGGATCCTACAGGTGGCGGGACCAGAACTCGGTAAACGAACACGCGGTCATGCCCACTACGTGGGATTTAGATGTAGTCAAGATTGGATTGGAGAAGTTCATTTCCGGAATCGGGGACGGCGCGGATCTGCAGGTGCTGGATGTCGAGAAGTCTCAGGACCCACAGACGCCGCACTCCATCTATCCGCGCATCAACCGGGGCACCTACTTCGTGGGCCCGGACCGGTATTACTTGCCTTCGGATGCCGGCGCTTTGGAGATCTTTCCCGTCTCCGGTGACGGGCAGATCCTAAACCTGAAGCAGGCGCCCAAATCGCAGGTGCCGGTATTTGTAGGCAACTACAATATCGATTACCAGCAGGAATACCGTAGCGCCACGGCCTACCAATACCAGGCAACTGGTTTTGACGCACAAGGACCCACATTTCAATACACCGTCCGCCGCGGACAGGGTCAGATCACCCTGAACAAGGCCTTCACGTTGCCGACCTTGTTCGTAGGCACGGCGCCTGCGGGCAGCAGTGGGATCTTCAACATACCGGTGTTTCCGGTGGGCCAGATCCTGCGGGTCTTCCTGGGAGCCTACGGCTCGTATCTGGAAGAGACGGTAACCTCCTGGAGTTATGAGCCCGTTACCGGTCAACTGACGATAGCCTTTCCGTCGGATGCACCGGGACGGGACATCTACGTGGATGCCACTCCAGCTGTAGCTGTGGTCTACGAGGCGGCGGCCGATACCGCCACGGATGCGCTGCTGACTTCCGCAGATCTGAATCCGGCGTTTGCAGGTATCGCCAACGGCTACCTGTTCCTGGATCACCGCCGCCGGCGCGTGCAGGCCATTCAACTGTTTGCCGACAAGCCGCGCATTGTGACACCTCAGTCTTATGCGCTGGTAGACAACCTGATCTCCTTCGGTCCGGTGTTTTACGAGAACGACTACGCCATGCTGTTAGCG
>Ga0265336_10000696_pt1 | contig 17979 bp, 51 predicted proteins | sample 42119metaG_FD_193583 | JGI IMG/M metagenome (GOLD analysis project Ga0265336, IMG submission 193583) | Rhizosphere microbial communities from Carex aquatilis grown in University of Washington, Seatle, WA, United States - 4-21-19 metaG | ecosystem: Host-associated > Plants > Roots > Rhizosphere...
ATTTTATATCCATATTGTTCGTTATACCATTTTACAAACTTTTCAATATCGCCGTTGAAAAAGTATTTTGAAACTAATATAATGCTATCTTCTGGAATATACTCTCCATCAACTACATCCAATATCTTATACGTCTTCATCGTCAATCTCAACTATTTCGTATCCGTCAAATCCAACATAAAAATTAGCGCATTCAACCCAACTTTCAGCTTCATATTTTGTCAGAGTATCTGTCCAGCCATGTTCTGTTGGGATTTCTACAAACTTTCCTTGAAGAACGGCCAATACTTTATATTGTTTCATTGTCAATCTCAACTAATTCATATCTGCCATAACCACAGCTTCCGTTCCAAGCCATAAGAAGCATTTTCAAATACCGTAACTCGTAAGTAGGAATGCTACTAATATATTCGCCACTTAATACATCCAATATTTTATATTTTTTACGTTTCGATGTCAAGTTCTGTGTTTCCGTCATTTTTAGCTCCTTCACAACGAGGACAAAACTGACCTTCTAAAACAGCCCACTTACTACATCTAACACACTTGGCTACACTTACTTCACTTCTATGTTCATTAAAATACTGTTCAGATTTTTCTTTTACTTCATCAGTAAAAGAAATATTGTCAATAGGGATTTCAAAATAATACTTTTGCTTACTATGGCTAAAACAGATGCGGTAAACTTCATCGTATAAATAGGCGGATGCTTTGGCTTCAATATACTTATCTTTACTTTTAGAAGCCAAGATATTTACAGTCCAATGAATAACCATGATTTCTCCTATACTGAGATTAGGTCGAACTCTGCCGCGCTTAATGGATTTCTTTGTAATTCTGCTTTACGAAGAATAATACTATTTCTTAATCTAAAAAACAATACAGTATTACTTTTTGTCGTTTTTTGTATTTCTGTCAATTCATCTTCAATAAAATAAAGAGCTGTCATGACATTTTTATTTGCTGATTTTCTTGTCATGATGCCTTTTCTGTATATATCTATTATTTTACCTGCCATAGCTTTATTTACAATGACTGGCTTTACACACTCATGACAATCATCGTATTCTAATATAAAAGTTGCTGTTGGAATGTGAAGTATCTTAAACATTGGTATTACTTTTTTTACTTTTTGTGTCTGCTCAAATCCAGCTTTTTCTAATTCTGATTTTAAAGTGTGTAGCATGACTTCCACCTTTCTGGATTAGATTACATAAACTTCGTCTGGCATGGTTCTCTTGTTTATTCCTTGTGGACCATCATATAACATATTCAAAGTATATTATTATAATAGTTTATCACAGGACAAGAACTGCGGAACCAGAGGCCAGACTGTTGCGCTTGTTTGATTGGCGGAAGAGACAGAAATCGAATCTGCCACACCTTTCAGTGTCATAGTTTTCAGGACTATTTGTCATGCCATGGACGACTCTTCCATACTACTTTGCTGGCGGAATAGGAGAGGCTCGAACTCCCACAACCTTGCGGTTGATAGTTTAGCAAACTATTGCGGCTACCATTTCGCCACTATTCCGTATACTTAATATCGGACAATCTAAAAAATTAATTAACCGAAACTTCCACCAACCACTATACCATTTTCAACATGCGGACTAAACCTTGAATTATCACCACGAAACTCACACGTATAAATCATTCCTGGTTGTTTTACTATTACACCACTCGATTGGGCGTGTCTGGTAAATTGTTCAAGTGTTAATTTTCTTGCTATCAAAACTTTAATAAGTATTTCTCTGTGAAGTATTTCGTTGGCCTCATAATACATGTTATCTCCTATGAGAAACGATTTTGATAGTCCGTGAATGGTTGACAGAATTTCTTTATTTCTTTTGTATAATGTTTATGTAATACATTGTATCTGAATTGGGAATCTAATACAGACCACATTTCGTAACTTTTTTTACATGTAGCTTTAAATGACATTTCTGTATTGTTAAACTCACTACATATTTCTCTAAATCTTTTCATAAATAGTTCTGCTTTCTGTTTATCTTCTTCCGATAGAGGCTCCATTATGTTACCTCCACTTCAATTATTTCAAGCTCATTTTCATTTATTGGATATGGTATATTGTTATCACCAAAAAAAGCATCATATTTTGTCCAAGTTATTATAGCATTTATTAGGTCTTCTGGCTTGTTTGATGATTCATTTGTTTTTAAATTATGAAAAGTTCCATCTTCTACGTAATATCTACAACCTTTAAGTAATAAGTATCGACCTTCTGGTATGTATAAAAGTTTATGTTTCTTCATTTAATCTCCACTATCTCAAAATATACTTTATGAGCATGATTGGTTAGATAATAATTAGTTTCCTCAAACTCCACATATGCTGACGCTTGAAAATCATATTCTTTTGATAGGTGTTTCCAAAAAGTTTTCTTAAACCTTCTTTCAGCTTCCTTTCTTTCCTTAAATACAGCTAAAAAATGGTTATCTTTTTCGTCCTTTGATATTTCCTGTTCAATATATAATACCTGTCTTTGTACTTTTGACAAGCTTCCTTCTAAGTATAAATAACTTGCTGTCGGAACAAACAAAATAGCATAAGCCACATTATACCTCGACTATTTCAAACAATGGTCTATTATCTTTGTTTGTAAATGATATATTCCTACTATCAATAGTTATAAAATCAAACGTTTCGTTAATTCTTTTCCAGTATTCTTTTGTAAAGATTTTTTCTGCTTGGTTTATTGATGTAAATGTTGCTGTGTAAAAAGCAGACTCAGAAGAACTTCTCGATTTGACTTCTTCTGTTGAAAATATAGCACCTTGATCAAACCCATCTTGAAAATACAGATACTCACCTGTTAAAATATATAAAATAGCATAAGCCATATTATTTACCAGTCTCGTTTAACTTTCTTCTAAATGAAGAAGTGTAATTAGAAAACATAAATGTAATAAAATAAATAATACCAGTAATCCACCATCCAAAATATACAAATAAAGCTACTATAACAGCATCATAAAGTTTATCAAAAATAATAGCGAATTTATTAGTCATACAATATACATCAAAACTATTTTTAACAGTTTCTTGTGTATCTTTGTCTAATGCTGGATAAGAATATGCTATTATAACTCCAATAAACCCTAAAATACATAATAAAACTGTAAAGATAATAAGACTATATGAAAATACATTAGGATATGGTAATGAGAATGCCAAATATAGCAAACCCAACCAAGCACCATTTGCTATAATATATCGTATAGCTTTCATTTAGTTTCTCCAATTTCAACTACTTCAAAGTATTCTTTATCTTTAAAGAAACTATACTGTACATTATCTGATTTCACGTAAGCTGTGTGTATGTTTTTATCTGCCCAGTAATCTTGTGTAAATATATATTCAGCTTTTTCTTTTGTTGAGAACAGCGCTATGCTTGTATCTTTTTCTTGTACCCTATACGAATTAAGGATTTCTTCATATGTAAATAATGCGTAAGCAGATACTCCAATAGGTTTTCTTGGCTTACACAAATATTCACCACAAGGCACAAACAGAATAGCATATGCCATTTAGTTATCCTCAATTTCTTCTGAATAAAATACAATCTTATTAATATCTTTACATTCACATGGCAGAGCAGTCACTAATTGTTTACGAAGTTTATCATAAACAGACACAATCTCTTGATTTTTAAAAGAGATCAAATGAACAGTCACACGATTTGTTTGCTTCATAAGAAACTTTACAATAGATTTGTCATTAGTCTTGACTTTATTTACAAGAAAGTCATATTCGCCATCATTGAGAGAAATATCGTATCGCTCAAAAACACGACGCTTAAAATGGTTTTTCTCCGACTGTTTCTTATTCATAATATCTCCAATAGTTTAGTTAATTTTTATGTGTCTACTAATTCAAATTGTTCTATGGTTAATCCATCGTTGGGTAGATTATTTCTCTCTATAAACGCATCCCAACACCCATTATATATATTTTCTATTAAAACTTCTAATGAAAAAGGATAGTCAGATGAGTTAGCAAATTCTTCGTAAGATATAGTTTTATTGGCATGTATTCTAAACTTACAAAAACTGCCATTTGGAATATACAATAGTTCTTTCATTTATACCTCTATTAGTTCAAAATACTCCGCCGGTATAGTTCCAATAATTTCTTCGCTATCTTCATCTAATGTAATATCAAAATGTATTTCAGCGGTATCAAAAATTACAGAATTAAAATTTCCCTCTCTAACTCTAATTATTACTTCTTCAATTGAGTTGTACTTGTTTTTAGTATATTTAGCATTGTGTTGGTTCATATATGTTTCGATAGAATTATACGGGGCATCTTCCGGGGTATTTGGTATTGGTACACTAAAAAATCTTACATATTTTCCACTTGGTATATATAACAGTTCTTTCATCTATACCTCTACTATTTCAAACATTTCAATTGTTAAATATGCTGGGTCAGGTAATTCGTTTCGTTCGTAAAATTTGTGATTGAACAAATCACCAGCTACTATGGTATGCATAGTATCAATTTCTATAAATCCATCATACCTTTCTCCAATTCTTTCATAAGACACTAACTCTCCATGCATGTTTTTAAATCTAACGTATACACCACCAGGTATATATAACAGTTCTTTCACTGTTCAACTATCTCAAAATGGTTTGGTTGAAGTTCTTCAAATTCAGGCAAATCATTACGTTCAAAGAAAGAAGAAGCAAAACTGTTATCAAAAATAGATTTTATGACATTTTCAGTAGTCATACTCCACTTTTCTGAGAATTGTTCTAAACTTCCCATAGTATCTTCCGTAATATAGAAAGTCATAAAATTACCATTGGGGATATAAAGAAGCTGCTTCATTTTAGTTTCTCCGAGAAATTGTTAGGATTATTCCCAACGATGCGATTTTAAGTTTTTTTGATACGCGTTTCTTATTGGTAAACTAACTTCGTCATCATATACCCAAGTTGTAACACAATGACACACTCTACATTCCCAATAAAACCTATCGTTTAACTGATTGCGTTTATATAATTTTCTAAATACAGTTGATGGTAGCCATTTACATTCATTCTTAGACCTCCGACATAATACCTTACCACTTATTGTATAATCTCTTTTTCGCCATTTACGAAGAACTTTTTTAGATATTTTACCAGTTTCATACATTTTTCTACTTATATGTTTAATATCAGCCAAGTCTATTGTTAGAGCATAGTCATCTAATTTGATATTCCAGACGTTACGATATGTTTTATTTGGATTTTCTTTCTTTTGTTTTCTTGGTCTAAATCGTTTTGTCATGTAATACCTCGTTTATTTCCATTATTTCAAATAACTCTGGATTTTTCATTGAATTAACAAATAGATTTTGAGATAAATGATATACGCAATAATTATCTTGTTGTAATTTAGCATATGCTTCTTCTCTTGATACTGCTTCGTATACTTTATACCATGTTACATCGTATTTATCTAATTCATATATAGTATGTAATAATCCAGTGCCATCATTTACAGAATAAAGATATTCACCTGTTTCTACTATAAGTATTCTAAACATTTACAATCTCAAATTCATATGGTAAAATAGGTTTAGTATTGTCTATTTCAGCAGAAGCATACACCAACTCGTTCCAATCACCTTCACAAAGACCTTCTAATATCTCGTCTACTGTTGTATACCTGCTAAACCCATTAGAAAATCTGTATTCCATAAACTTTTCTATACACATTCCGTTATTTTCTACAAATCTTACATATCTTCCACTTGGTATATATAACAGTTCTTTCATTATGGTTATTCCTTATAACCAGCCACAATTATCATTAAACTATTAAGAGATACTGGTTTCATTCTATTAGCGTCAACTCCAACATCAATCATTCTTGGTCTTGCCATTGGTTTTGTGCTGTGAAGATGGCCGTGGAAAACCCAATTACTTCCGTCATCTTTCACATGAAGTTCTTTATATCGTAAATTATATTTGTTAATTTCATGCTCAGGGACGCCATCAAACGGAAAGTGACAAAGAGTAATAAACGATAAGTCATATGGGATAGGTTCGTTATTATCTGAAAGAACCTGCTCAAAATTAACTTGTCCATTATACAGTTTAAGGATACCATTGTCGAGGTATAATTTATTAGCTTCTTCTTTCTTGCCTGGACGATTATCATCAAATGCCGCGTCATGATTGCCATAAATCAAAGCTTTACGTCCTTGTAATTGTGATAAAATTTTTGGAACATTTATAGTTTTATTTCCCATAACTAAATCACCAAGAAAAATAACAAAATCATCAGCCTTGACAATTTTGTTATGATTTTGGATTAATTTTTCATTCATTTCGTCAATAGTTTGGAACTTTCTATTTGGTAAGATTTCTAATGCTCTTGCGTGATAAAAATGATGATCCGAACTTAAATAAATACTCATATTAACTCCATTTTAAAGTGTTATCAATTTCCTTTATAAAGTCTGTAAGTCTATCTACTATATTTCTGTTATATTTATTTAAGATTAACGACTTATTTAGATTACGTTTAAACTCAATTAAATGACTTTTCGGTAGATTACTAACATAATCTTTGTCTTCTTTGTTTAACACTTTAACTCCACTTAACAAATTCTGCCCAACATCTTTTATTATTTTTGTATTCTTCGCTATCTTTTTTCAATTCTTTGTACCAATAATATATATAATACGCGTTAAATATACAAGCACCTAAACTTAATAACACAAATAAACTATGACTAAAACAAAGAAAAACTCCGCAATAACAATTAACCATAACGGCAACAGTAGATATGATAAATCCAATAGTATCCCATATAACTGACTTCTTGCTTTTCTTGATTATATAATTTATAATTATTATATGTTGTTTAGATATATATTTTGCCATGTTATTATTCTTCTTCTTGAACGTCTAACTCTGAATCAACTTCTTTAAGAAGATTAATCATGTTTTTTGGATTTTTAAGTCCAATTTCTTTAATCCAATCAATTGCTGTTGTTGGCTTACCTTTTCGTAAAGAGAACAAAGCATTTTTATATGGAAGATCTTTGATAGCAAGGGCAAAATCTTTTTGATTTGTCATATGCTTAACTTCGTTATACGCGTTAGAAATTGTCACACTCAAAATCTTAATAGCATATTTCATTTCAGTAAGTTTATCTTGTATCCAAACAGGTTGAACTGGCCAAACATCATCCATTTTTTCCATAAGGATAATTTCAAGACGATTTTTAGCAGATTTTCCAAGGCTATCACGACATCTTGAAAGAAGAACATGCGAATCGCTTTTTATTTTAATACGGTTAAACTTATCATCAACAATAACATAGCCTTCTTCATCAAGAGGATTAATATCTGCCACCTTCTCTTTTACCTGTTCAAAAGTTAATCCACTAAATCCCTTGGCAATAGGATAAGGATACGTATGCTGTAAAACCCATTCCGACGGTAAAGTTTCTTCCAGAGTTTCAATATCACGAATTGCCAAAAGAGTTAATTTACGTTCTTTGTTCTGTACTACAAGCTGATTTTCTGGGGTAGTCAGTTCAAAAGTATAACAGAAACCAGGACAAAAATACGACAAGAAATCATCAACAGAGTGTCCAGTCATATCTTCAATAGCTTTTTCAATCAAAGAATTAAAAGTATTACCACTCTCATCATAGCCACAGGATGCGTCAGGAACACTCTTGGTAGCAAAATGGCTCAAATTATCGCTTGTATACCAAAGACTTACCAGCGACCCGTCAAGCTTCATGAATGTGCCAAATTTGTTCCAATTAAAAGAAGTAGGAACATGAATTTCGCCATAGTTATAAAAACGGTAAAATGGTAAACTTAAAACATTCCAAGTGTTCAATTCAAGAATAAGCGCACGACATTCTTGAACCATTGGAACACTTACCGGAGAAACAATAGGGTTATAATTAAGACAAACTACTCCTAATTTAGTATCTACTCTATATTTAATACCATAAAGAGTTTCTAAATCAGATAATGAATTGCCAGAAAGTAAGTAATTCTGAACATTTAGCATTAGTTCTCCTATATATCAACAAGTTCAAACTCATATGGGTATATTGGTTTAGTTACGTCAATACCAGCTCTTTTGTAATTTTCTGACTGCCAATGTTTCCTACAAACAAATTGTATTAGTTCTTCATCAGACCACCATAAAGAGTCATCGAGTCTTTTTTGAAACTTTTCAAATGGAGTTTTTCCACCATTAAATCTGTAATATAAACCACTTGGAATATACAAAAGCTCTTTCATACATCCACCAATTCAAATTCATATGGTAATACAGATTTAGCTGTATCTATTTCCGCTGCTCTGTAATTATCTAAATCGTATAGATGCCTCTCACATATATTATCTATTATACTACTATATGAAGTCTCACATGTAGACTTATGTTCAATGCATTTATTTAAATATTCTTCTATTGGAGTTTTTCCACCATTAAATCTGTAATATAAACCACTTGGAATATACAACAATTCCTTCATTTCATACTCCAATAAGTTAAAATTATGGTAAACTGTTATATGGGTCTATGTCATAATAAGATTGATAATACGGATCATATATAATGGTTTCTATTTCTTCCTGTTCAATAACTACATAATACCAATCGTCATATTCAATCATATTAACAACTTTCAGTGATACAGTTAATTCCGACCAATAAAATAGCAGGTTGTCAGGCTGCTACTTTCTTTGCTGGAACGTGTTAATTTCCTTTGGTAAAATCGGTAAGCTTGATATTAAATAACTTTACCTCTGGAAACTTTCTTACCTGTGCTAATGTTAGTTTTACTTTCTCTTCTTTACGAAATTCCCAGAAACATTTGTCAGTAGCGTCATATCTAATTAAGGAACTTCCATACAAACAAACGAAGGAAGTATCAGTTACCATTTTCTGACGTTGTGTCTCTGAAAGAAACCTATATGTAATAACATTAGATAGCACACAACTCATTTTTCACCTACCCAAGAACAGGACTAATTACATGTTTAGTTTTTTTGTTCTTACTTCTTGCCTTTTCCTGTTCCTTCGACTTCTTTCTTTCTTCTTTTAAGAATGCTTTGTGTTCTGCTGTTTCTTCTTTGCTCATGCTAACATTCCTCGTAGAGTTTCACCACCAATACTAATTGTATGGGTATTAATAAACTCATCAAAGAAATGAAGTTGTTTAATGTTTCTTTCTTGTTGTTTCTTTAATGCTTTCTTGACTTTTCTTTTCTTATAGCACTTCATTTGTTGCCTTATTTTGTGGTTAAGACGTTATTAAACTCTTCGATTTGACGAATGATTGCCAGGAAATCGTCCACGCCAGCCTTTTTACCCTTCTTGTAGGCCAGAGCAGTAGTGAGCCTGATACAGTTCTTAATCTGCCTGCCATTGATATCAAAGTTAGCAAGTTTGGTAATACTCTTCTTTGAAAGAGTGATGCCATACAGACCAAGGTGAAGAGTCCAAATATGTTCCTTGGCATCAATAGACAGTTCAGGATATTTGATGGCAAGACTGATACGAGAATAAAACGCCTCATCAATGTTGCCAGCCCTGTTGGAAGTCATGAAAAGAATACCGTTATAATATTCCAGAAGACGCAAGAACACACCAACAAGTGCGTTTCTTTCGATATTCAAATCACGCTTTTCCAGGAAAATATCAACTTCATCAATGAGAAGAACAGCATTCCAGGAAGAAGCAATTTGAAGAATATTTCGCAGATTGTTGTCCAAAGTTTCCACATTGGTTCCAAGTTCACCGACTGAAACCATATAGAGAGGACGATGAAGAGTTTCTGCGATTGCTTCTGCTGTGAGCGTCTTTCCCAAACCAGGAGCACCATGAAGCAGGAAGATACACCCGCCTCCCTTGTTGTCGATAATGTCCTTACCCTCTCCACTATATTCCACAAGAGAGAACATAGTGTCCTTGGTTTCCTGATTAAGAACCAGACTGTCATACGCATTGTTCCTGAACGTAATGTCAGAAATCTTGTCAATCTGAAACTCACCCCATTGTTTAGAATTCAAAGAGAACCCGTAACAGTAAGGGGAAGCAATAAGATACTGTTCGTCAGTGATTTCTTCCAGCGTTTCCTTGAACTTCTTGTTACGACCGCCGTAGCCATCATCGTTGTCATTGCCACCAAAGTAGAAACGATAGTCAGGGTCAATGCTCATCATTCCAGACCGATCAATCATGATTCTACCAGTAGCGGCATAGTTAGTATCTTTGTACCAGTTACGACGAACGACGTTTCCCACATACGCCATGTAAGTAGGGCCGTCATTGTGAAGCGCGAAATACTTCTTACCACGTTCAATAAGTTTTTGCCTTTCTTCCGGATAGAACTTCAGCTTCTTCAACCCAAGTTCACCAAGTGCTTTGTCACCACTGAACGCTCCGATACTGTTGTTATATTCCCCAGTAAGAAAAATTTTTCCATTGTTATGAAGAATGGTTCCTTCCATTTTCAGATACGTTCCGAAGAAAGACGAAATAATTTGTGAGTTTTTTAGAACAAAAGCTACGGTTGTTTCTCCGTCAAAGAAGGCCAGTTCTTCACCTTCTTTAAGAACATACGGAAGAGAATGGAACGGAAGCCTGGCATCCTTATCAGCACTATCGAACAGCTTGTTGAACTTATCCTCATATTCAAGAAGAGTGTCAGTGAATTTGTCAAAGTCGTTAGAGTGGTAGCCAAAAGTAAGCCACCTATTGCTTCGTCCGTCATTGATCAAATCAAAGATGTTGAACCTGCTCTTGACAAGTTTGAGGTCTTTGTTAGTCTCGTTGGCGTTGATAAGATGCATCATGCCAACAAGATCGGAGTCTTGACGAATCATGAACTGCTTGATTTCGTTACTGTTGATTTGGATACGCGCCTGAAAGAGGTTTCCCTCATCCAGGATATCAAACGCCTTCATCTTTGGAGTTTTCTTAACCACTTTCTTGGTAGTGGTAGCCTTCTTGGTAGTAGTAGTCTTCTTGATAGTAGTCTTGTTCACTACAGCAGCTCCCGCGAGAATGTTGGTCAAGTACTTGGGTTTAACAGCATTACAAAGAAGCTTCTTGGTTACCATTGTTTGTTGCTCCAAAATATGAAGTGATTAAGAAAAAAGCCAACACACAATTATGTTGGCTTCTGTGATGATTGTTTAACTTTCTATTCTACAATTTCGCCTTCATGAACTAATTCCTGGTCAGGCAAGTTCAGATCAGCCATATGCTCTTCAACAGAGTCGAATCTTTGAAGGTCAGTTTCGTTTTGTGCTTCTTGATTGAGCTTTTCTTGTTCCATTTCTTCATCAAGCATTTCAGCAACTACAGCACTGTATGGGTTAGTCAAATTAAACTGGTCTGGAAATTTTGTTGAAAGATATTCATCATGAGTTCTAACACGCTGCCTATGGTTACCTCGTTTAGTAATTTTATTATTATGTGATTTAGGCATTTATTTCTCCTTGTGTTTTACTATTAATTTCTATTACTTCATACATTTCTCTACATAATCCAGGCTCATGACACATTTTTAAAATAAATCTAATACCTGCTTCTGCTTCTTCTATTGTATCAAACTTCGAAGTAGGGCAGTAGCTTCCTGGTATACCAAAGCAAATCACACCAGTACATATATTTAATACCTGATACATACTAACCTACAATTATTTCTGGAAATTGTAGGTTAAGTTTTGTAAGATATTCAACAGCCTCATCTGTCTTTGATTTTGCTGCTTGAACCGACAAACCATTCAAAACAAGCTGGGTAACCATAGCAGCATGATACCGTTTCAAGGCAGCTTCTTTATCATACGCGAGAGTTTTAGGCTTCTCTTGTTCCATTATTTCTCCTATTCAGTTAGAGAGTTGAGGTATTGTTCACTTATTACTTCATCACATAATTTTAAATAAATAGTGTGATAAGGAGCACTTCCATATTGAGCTGAGTTTTCTTTAATTTCTATTGTTAGATTTTCTTTAAGAAAGGCTATAAGTTCTTCTTTATTCATAGTCTTGCCTCACATAATGTTCAGTTATTAGCTTCATACAGTCAATATAACTTTCACGATAAAACAACCCGTGAATATCGTCTGGCGCAAGAATATGATATTTATTTACAAACCATTGCCCAAAGCGTTGATCCTGCTTATTACGATTTTCTGAAACTCTACCAAACTCAAATATATCGTTTGATAGTTGTGTTGTTGTTATCTTCTCCATTGTTTCTCCTATATACTGTAATAGATTGGCTGAGGTATATTGAATTGAACAATATCCTTCTCCGTCAAAGGGAGATGTGCTACCGTAACACTTTACCCCAATCATACTTATAATATCGTCTATCTTTATAATTTCTTTACATATATTTTCTACATTTTTGTCTGTATATACTTGGTAAATTAGCAGAAGGTCTTACAGCTGCCTTAACTATAACATCGTAATCAATAGTTTTGTTAAGTTTTTTACAAACAAATCTAACAATTCTTATTGATTCTGTGTTTTCTGCGAGTTGTTCTGTTAATTCCTTACAATTTTTACAATAATCTATCATTAATCACCTTCTAACTGTATATAGGACAAATAAGCATATCAGGAAACAGCATTCCGAGTGCTTTAAGATTAGCTTCGCTATACTTATCATGGCTTAAATATACTTCCGACACTATTTTATTTAATTTTTTACAATGTAGTTTATAATACCCACCAATACTTGGAGTAAGAACAGTCTCTGGGCAATTATAACAATGCTTGCTCATTTTTTATCTCTTCAAAAGTATATTCTAATTCAGTTTCAAAATCACAATCATTCCAAGGACATTCAAAACATCCATCTACTTGCCTTGGACATGGGGTAGGTAAACAACTTCGTCTTCTTAACTCATACATAATGTTTTCTTTAAGAAACGAACTTACTATCAATTCTGTATAAAGTCCTGTTGGTATATGTATAAGCCTGTATCTTGTCATGGTATTTCTTCTATTATATATTCAAGTTCATTTATTACTCCGTTTGGTTGCCCCTCGTAATACCATGGACAATTATCACTTTCACAATCCTCCACAGGGCAATCTTCAAAGGAACATAATTCGCAGGATAAAAGCATCAATACATGAAGTAATATAGTATCTTTTTTAATATATTTTGGCCATTTAACCTTGCCGTTTCTAATATCTTCTTCTGTTATCTCACTAAATAAACCAGTAGGAATATGAATTATCCTATATTTTTTCATTCTTTTATTTTTTCAAGATCATATTCAATATCAGAAAATTCGTTATACGTTGACCATGGGCACTTATCACAATCATCACCGCCACCTTCTGTTATAGAGGCTGGACAGTTACCATTATCACACATATTTTCTAATATGTCTTTTAATTCTATTTCTCTAAATTCACCAGAAGGTACATGTAATAGCCTATATTTAGTCATTAATTTCCTCTATTATATATTCCAATTCATTATGGTCACCAAATAATCTATCCCACGGACAGCCACTACATGCTCCATCCGTATCAGGGCAGCCCACATAAGCTCTACAGGCAGCGTATCTTAATCGGTAAAACAACTCTCTGTTTCTCTCATCAATATCTGTATTTCTAAATATCTGCATGTCAGTAATATCTTTAAAATCACCTGTTGGAATATAAATGATACGATATCTACTCATTCTATTTCCTCTATTAAATACTCTATTTCTTCAACTACTCTTTCGCAATCTCCCCCATGGTTCCAACAACAATGTCGGCATGGTCTTGGGCTACATATCCTATCTTCCAGTTGTTGGCATCCCTGAATTATTAGCTTATCAAATATAGGTAAATTATCATAATTATCATTTCTACAATTTCTAAAATACTCCATATTCTTGTCCGTTGTATCAAAAAACTCACCAGAAGGAATATGAATAACTCTATATTTAGTCATAAATACTCCTATTGAAATGGACACGTATTAGATATTCCAAATGTTGCGATAGTATCAGGATAATTAGATAAAACTATACATAAATTATTTTGTAATTTACATATTAATCTATATTTATAACCTAATGATTTATTTGTTTTTTCTATTATATGATATGAACATTTACTACAATTTTTAGATGCCTTCTTCATACATACTCCTACTGAAATGGACAATGATTTGAATAATACCGTCCAAAGTTATTTAGATTTGAAGTACCTACTAATCTTTTGTTCATTAACTTACATATTAACACAAACCAAGTAGTATTTATTTTTGGGTCAATATCTAATTTTATTTCGCTATGTGGGCACTTTGGACAAGACTTCATATATACTCCTACTGAAAAGGACAATGTTTATGTGGTCTTATTCTACTAAATCCTGTGCCTTTTAAAGAATACATTACGATTATATTTAATAAGGTACATTTGAAACAAAGGTTATAGTATTTACGTCTGTTGAATGGGTCTTCTTCAGGCTCAATTGGTCTAGCTTGTCCATACTTACACTGATTACACTTTTCCATATATGCTCCTATTGAAACGGACAAGTATTAGATATTCCAAGTGGAGCAAGCGAATCAGGAAAATTAGATAAAACTAATATTTCATTTTGTAATGTACACACTAACTTAAACTTAAATCCTCGTGGATATGAAATCTTTATCTCTTCTAAAATATGATAAGAACATTTAGCACAACATATAGATGCTTTTTTCATACATACTCCAAAAGAAATTGGTATGCTCAAAAAATAATAGAATTAAATAGTATAAAGAGCATACCAAATGAAGTATAACGATGAGATAGTTATTGAATGGCTAAAAACAGCAAGAAGAAATGATATTTGTCAGTTTCTTGTTTGTGAGGTATGTAAAAAACCAGTTGTAGATAAAACAAAACACCATATTCAAATAAAAAACTCAACTTCTTATTTAGAAAAAAGAAATCGTTTTTGCTATGTGTGCTGTTCGGCTTCTTGTGCTTCTACACTTTCATCAAGATATCACAAACCTGTAATAGTTTTCTGTATGACATGTAATAAAAAATTAGTAAGAAAACCAAGCAATATAGAACCTTCTGGTCATACTTTTTGTTCAAAATCGTGTGCTGGACAGTATTATAATGCACATAAAACTACCGGAACAAGACGTTCTAAACTTGAGATATATTTAGAAGAACAATTAAAAATTAAGTATCCTAATTTAGAATTTGTATTTAACAATAAAGAAACTATTCAGTCTGAACTTGATATATACATTCCAAGCCTTAAATTAGCTTTTGAACTAAACGGTATATTTCATTATGAACCTATCTATGGTAAAGATAAATTAACTTCCATACAAAATAATGATGACAGAAAATTTCAAGCTTGTTTAGAACAAGGTATAGAATTATGTATAATAGATAGTAGTAAGCAAAAACAAGTTAATGAAAAATCAAGTAAAAAATATTTCGATATTATTATAGAAATAATAAATAAAAAATGGTCTAGGTGAAGGGATTTGAACCCTTGTTTTCAACTCCAGCTACGGGTGATTGCTTAGAAGGCAACTCCGGTTACACCTAGATATTTTGTAAGTATTTTAATAAGCCATCCTTTTAGTATCGGATGGCTTAATACTATACTTAGTTATTCTTTTACTTACCTGTGGAGAGAGTGATGAATGGAGTGTTAGATCCCTGAACCTGAGGAAGCTTACCATCCCACTGTTCAATCTTCATCTTTTCGATAAGAATTGGAGTGATACTGGCAGCAAGAAGTCTATTTGCCTCTGCTTCGCCACGCGCAGAAACTACCTTGGCCTCTGCTTCACCCTTAGACTTAGCAACAAGCTTAGCCGCATCAGCCTGGGTAATACGAAGTTGATTTTCAGAAGCCATGGCATCCTGAGTAGCCTTGACCTTTTCATTCAGGGCTTTCAGAATCTCACCGGGAAGACGAAGCTCATTGATAAGAAGAATCTTGTCAACCTTGATACCATACGTCACGGCCTGTTTCTGAACGTCAGCCTGAACCTCATTGATAAAAGTGGCTTTTCCAGAACCGTAGATATCCTGAATGTCGCGAGTAGAAGCAATTCTGTTAAAACTGTCGCGAATTACAGAACGAAGGAAAACATCAGTAATTTCTTCCGGACCCTTATGGAACTTCTGGAAGATACTGTCAATCTTGTCAGTCATGAAAGAGTAAGACACACCCACATCAGAACCGATAGTCATACCCTGCTTATCCTGAAAACTGAAAGACTCGTCAATGGCCTTTCCTTCATGAGCAGACTTCGTGTAGTTGTAGTTTTGAAGGAACGTGGGGAACTTGTACATCATGTCGTTCATTCCGACATAATAACGACCAGCTCCGACAATCTGGTGATCCACACCCTTATCTCCACCATGAAGATGAACAAGGACTCCGACATATCCCGGTTGGACATATTCTCTGGAACATGCCGTAGAAAAAGTCAGAAGAAAGAGACAGGCCAGAGCCATCAGAAAAGAATTGAAACGCTTCATTTATTTGTTCTCCTTGTTAGAGAAGTAGTTGGTTTTGTAGTAGTTGTAAATCACACGCGAAAGAATAGGCATGGCAACTACTGACGCGAGAAGAATAATAGCACCAAGAATTGGACTAATGAAATCTCTCTGATTAAGAAGGAAGGGAACGGCAAAACCGTCCAATCCAACGTAAATAAAGAGAAGAAGCATTCCAATCAATGCTTCTCTGATAAACCTTTTTGTCATTTTTTCTCCTATATTATTAATAAATTGGTGACGGTGAACCATTCAATTTGAGTTAGCTCGACTTTCCCGTGGTTCTTTGGATTACTTTTAAATAATCCTACTGTCGAGTTACCGTTTATCACTCAACTCTCGTTCCTATTAGCGGAGCCTGTGTCGTCTCGCTTTGGAACTATCTTTTACTTCCTCGTCCTCTGTTTGGAAATAGCCAGCTCAAAACCATCGTAAAGCGGGCTATAAGTTTCCACAAAAAACTGACGTTCAGCACGATCCATGAACTCAATCATCGCCCTGAACATACTCTGCGGAACAACAACAGGAGAGTCAGGAACGAAGTGGTTCATACGGCGTTCAGCGATCATGATACCTTTCTTCTTGTTGAAGGTATCACGATAATGGCAGACAGACCAGCCGAACTTAATCTTTCCATCGACAAGAGTAGCCATCATGACACCAAGAGGCTCACCAACATACGCTTCACCGCGCTTATTGGTGCCAGTCTTGATAGGATCTTTGCGAAGGTACTGCTTGATGGTGGTAGTGGTGACGGTCTTGGTTTCCATTGTATTGCTCCAAATAGAATTGGTGTTGAAGATGACAAACTATCACACAATGTAATAGTTGCCGGTATTAATGTTATTTGTTACTCACCAGTAGCAACAACCCACACACCGCAATCAGAATACATTGTGATGACAGTTGTGAGAGGTTGACTGAGAATGAGAGCCGCGTCTGAATACTTTTCCGTGGAGGGAACTTTGTGCTGAACAAACGGCTCGGTCACCCATTCTCCATCACGATTTTTTACTTGCCATTCAAACATGTATTACCTCCTGTAAGAGTTGTTGTTAGTTTTCACTAAGCTTCTTTGCCCTCTGACGACCACTGACAATTGCTTTCTTGACCTCCTTGAGTTGTTCCGGTGGAATGTTAGTGCTCATATCCACAAGAATTGTGATAGTCTTGGCGGCAACATCACGAACTTCAGTCTTCCACCGCTTCTTGGAACAGTAAGTCCAGCCCTTTGAAACAAGTTCAGCAGCCCTTTCATCAGACAAACGCTTTACTTCCTTGGTAGTATTATTGACGCAGCACTTCATAGGATTAAATCCTCCATGATAAAAAAGTTAGTAATAAAAATATGAAGACTACTTTTAAGGTAATCTCCATATTCCGTGTAGTTTCCTAATCACTTGTTCCTTATTTATACTCTGTGGAACCTCAAGAGTA
>Ga0265336_10000703_pt1 | contig 17777 bp, 6 predicted proteins | sample 42119metaG_FD_193583 | JGI IMG/M metagenome (GOLD analysis project Ga0265336, IMG submission 193583) | Rhizosphere microbial communities from Carex aquatilis grown in University of Washington, Seatle, WA, United States - 4-21-19 metaG | ecosystem: Host-associated > Plants > Roots > Rhizosphere >...
ACTGCTCTTGCAGTGGGCACGCTTGCTCTGGGAATCGCCGCCAACAGCACGATCTTCAGTTGGATCAACTCGACCCTCTTCAATCCCATTCCCGGCGTTCGGAGTACGAGCGATATGCTCACGCTCCAGCGCGGAGAGAGAAGCGAGCATGCAACCCCGCCATTCTCGTACCTGGACTATGCAGACCTTCGCGATGGCACAAAGACCCTCACCGGCCTGCTCGCCTATCACGACGACTATGTGGCTCTCACAGGTAACGGACGGCCGCAGCGCATCTATGGCGCACTGACATCGGCGAATTACTTTGAGGTGCTGGGCGTCAAGCCGATCCTAGGGGGGACGCTTCTCTCCACGCAGGCAAACGAACGCGCCGGCTCCCCGGATGTCGTGCTCGGCTACGACTTGTGGCAGAATCGGTTTGGTGGCGATCCGGCCATTATTGGCAAGACCACGCAGATCAATCTTCACACGTACACCATCGTGGGCGTTGCTCCGCGCGGATTTCAAGGCTGCAAGAGCGGGCTCCGCACCGAGATTTGGATTCCTCTCGGCATGGACCGGAAGATCTGGGGTTCGACGCGCATCGACGACCGCGGAGCCTCATGGCTCAATGTGCTGGGCGTGATTCGCCCCGGTTCGGATAGCCATCATGTAGAGAACGAATTCAACCTGATGATGCAGCACATTGTTAATGCTTTTCCGGCGTTGCACCAGGGAGCCAACCAGATCACCACCGACCCGCTTTGGCGCTCACCATTTGGCGCCAATGTCTACCTCTATGGAACTCTGCCGATTCTGCTTGCACTGGCGGCTGTACTACTGCTGCTGGCCTGCGCCAATGTGGCGAACCTGCTGCTGGTGCGCTCGGTCTCGCGCCGACGCGAATTTGCCATCCGCCTCTCGATGGGGGCAAGCCGCTGGACACTCGTTCGTCAGCTTATGGTTGAGAATCTTATCATCGCCCTGGCCGGTGGCGGAGCAGCGCTGGTGATTACCTATTGGACTGCCCGCACACTGGGGTCCTTTTTGCCCGAGACTACACTCCCCATCAATATCAATGGAAGTGTCGACGGCACAGTCACCCTGGTTACGATTCTTATCGCTGCCTTCACATCGGTTGTGGCCGGTGTGGTTCCAGCTTTGCGCGCCTCTTCTCTTTCCCCGGCAACTGTGTTGAAGGACGAGGCGCTCAACACCTCCGGCGGTCTACATAAGTCGCGCCTTGCATCAAGCTTGGTCGTCATGCAGGTTGCGCTTTCGCTCACTCTGCTCGTCTGTGCAGGATTGTTCGTTCGCAGCCTCAACAAAGCTCAAGATGCCGATCTGGGTTTCGACGCCGACCACGTTTATCTAGCCTCATTCGATCTCGACCCGCTTGGCTACTCCAACGCCAGGGCGCTTGGACTCGACCGCCAGATATTGGCGCGCATCAAGTCGCTGCCCGGTGTTCAATCCGCAACGCTGGCTGATTTCTCGCCGCTCAGCTTCACCATCCATTCCGATGGCGTGATGCCTGAAGGCTACATTCCCCGCCCCCATGAGTCGATTGAAGTGGACAGAGGCATCGTCGGCCCAGGCTATCTCAAAACTCTGCGTACTCCTTTGCTTGAGGGGCGTGACTTTACTGATGCGGACAGTTCGGACGCGCAACCGGCGGTCATTGTGAACCAGGCATTCGTCAATCGCTACTGGCCCGGTCAGGACGCAATGGGCAAGCGCGTTCAGTTTTACGACAGGTGGTTCACAGTCGTTGGCGTAGCTGCCAACGGTAAGTACCGCCGCTTGACTTACGATGCTGCGCCCCTCGTGCTGGTGCCTCTGTTGCAACGTTACGACAGCCTGGTGACCCTTCATGTACGCGTCAACGGTGATCCGATGGCATATTCCGCTGCTATCGATCAGGCGGTTCACGACCTCACCCCCGACCTGCCTTTGTTCAACATCACAACTCTCAAGACGAATATGCGTATAGGCAATGTCTTTGAGCGCATTGTGGTCGTCTTCGCCGGTTCCTTTGGATTGCTGGCGATGCTGCTGGCCGCAGTTGGAATCTATGGAGTTGTTGCCTACTCGACAAAGCAGCGCACCCACGAGATTGGCATTCGCATGGCACTCGGCGCGGCGCGAGGCGATGTATTCCGACAAATTCTCAGGCAAGGGCTGCGGCTTACACTGATCGGCCTTGCAGTCGGCCTAGCGGTTTCCTTCGCCTTCACACGGTTACTGCGCGGCCTGCTCTTTGGCGTAGGAACCGCCGATTGGCTGACCTTTGCAACCGTAGCTGCCTCTCTTTGTATCGTCGCGCTGGTGGCATGCTTTATCCCCGCGCGCCGCGCCGCTTCTGTTGAACCGATGCAGGCTTTGCGAACCGAGTAACTTGTAATTCACGGCGTTGAGGAGAAAGAAATGAACGTGCTGCTTCAGGATATTCGCTATGCGCTTCGCCAGTTGCGCAAAGCGCCGGGATTCACGTTGACCGCTGTGCTGACGCTGGCTTTCGGCATCGGCGCCACGACCGCAATTTTTTCCATCGTCGAAGGCGTGCTGTTGCGGCCGTTGCCGTTTCCCGAGCCTGACAGGCTTCTGTGCTTCGGCGATGTTCCCGAAGGCGTACCCGAGAATCAAGGTTCACCCAACACAACGGCGCCCGCGACTCGCATATATATGCGCGATACCAACGCTTTCTCAAGCCTTGGAGCTTACCGGCGAACTGGCTTTGAGCTCTCCGGTACCAGCGAGCCAGCGCAGATCAATGCCACGCGGCTAACGTCCAGCATCTTTCCAGTGCTCGGTGTCTCGCCAATGATGGGGCGGCCTTTCACGCGCGAAGAGGATGAAGGCAGCGTGCAGGTGGCCGTCATCAGCTACCAGATGTGGCACAGCCGGTTCCACGATGAGCCGAAGGTATTGGGGACCATCATCCTCCTCGACCGCAGGCCGTATGAGATTGTCGGCGTCATGCCCCGTGAGTTTGAATTTCCCATGGTTCCGGGACAGTTGAATCGCAGCGAACTGTGGGTGCCCTTGAGTCTTTCGCCCGGCGATCTGACGCAGGCCGGAAGCTGGAACTACCACATGGTAGGCCGCCTGAAGCCAGGCGTCACCCCGGCGCAAGCTCTGCAGGATGCCCAACCGGCGGTGCAAGAGGTTCAGAAGAATTTTCCTCCCGGCATGGGTGGTCTGCGGATTCATTCCGTCGCCGTGGGACTCACCGAGGCCACCGTAGCACAGGCTCGGCCGCTTGTCCGTATGCTTTTTTGGGCCGTCGCGGTTGTGCTGTTCATTGGGTGCGCAAACCTTGCCGGGCTTCTGCTGGTTCGCGTCATTCGCCGCCGCCGTGAAATATCGGTGCGTCTGGCCCTGGGTGCAAACGGAACAGCCGTTGTACGCCAATCCCTTGTCGAAGCTCTACTGCTTAGCGTTGGCGGCGGTATACTTGGCATTTCTCTCGCGTCGGTTGCTCTGCGCATCGGCGTCAGCTTGCTTCCGGAGACTCTTCCTCGCGTCAGTTCGATTGGCCTCGACTGGAAGGTCATTGGTTTCGCGCTTCTACTGGCTGTAGTCACCGGCCTGTTGTGCGGATTCTTTCCTGCTTTGGCCGCTGCGCGTACAAGTGTCAATGAGGCATTGAAGGAAGGCGGGCGCACCGGTTCCGCGGGCAGTGGCCATGCGCGTGTACGCTCAGCTCTTGTCGTTGCCGAACTGGCCGTTGCGTTGGTACTGCTAACCGCCTCAGGCCTGCTGTTGCGCAGTTTTGAAAAGATGCGTTCGGTTGACCTTGGCTTCCGCACCGATCACACGCTTACCGCCTTTTACGGATTGCCACATCAGCAATACTCTTCGCAAGCCGCCGTGGATGCATTCGACTCGATGCTGCTCGTCAAGTTGCAGCAGTTGCCGGGCGTGCAGGCTGCGGGCGTCACCACCTTGCTTCCCAACGGAGGGGGGAATGACGTCAACGCTTTTGCTCCCGAAGGCTACATTCCACCCAAGGGAGAAGGACTGAGTGTTGCCTGGGCGTCGAATGTGATGGGCGACTACTTGCGCGCGGCGGGCATCTCTCTCTTGCGGGGGCGTGACTTCACGCAGGCAGACAATGCGACTGCGCCACTCGTGGTGATCGTGAACCGCACACTTGCTGAGCACTACTGGCCCGGTCAGGATCCGATAGGCAAGCGTATCCACATCGGCATCAAGGAATCGCCAACGCCCTGGATGACCGTGGTTGGAGAGATCGCCGACATCAAGGAGACCTCTGCCGATGCCCCTACGCAAAATCAGATGTACACACCGGCTTCCCAGTTCAAGGCTTCGATTGCCCAGTTTGCGCCTCCCGGCATGCTCAACGGTACATACGGTTCCATCGTCTTGCACAGCCAGCTGCCGCCCGAACAGATGGTCGACTCGGTGAGAGCAGCAGTTCGCTCCATCGATCCGCAACTCCCGCTGATTCACGTCGAATCCATGGAGCATGTGGTTGCGGAAGGTCAGGCCTCGCGCCGCTTTAACACCGTGCTTATCTCCAGCTTTGCTGCTGCTGCCGTGCTGCTGGCTTTGCTCGGCATTTACAGCGTCATCGCTTTCTCCGCAGCATTGCGCACGCATGAGTTGGCAATTCGGCTTGCACTCGGTTCGCAGCGCGCAAGTGTAATGCGGCTGGTTCTTGTTTCAGGCGCGAAGCTGGGCGTGGTCGGCTGTGGCATAGGCGCGATAGGAGCGGTCTTCGCCACACGCCTCTTGCGTTCGCTGCTTTTTCAGGTCGATCCACTAGATCCAGCCGTCATTGGGTTAGCTGCGTTCTCCATCCTTCTGCTCGCGCTCGCGGCTTCGGTAATTCCCGCGCGCCGCGCAGCTTCCATCGAACCCATGCAGGCTTTGAGAAACGAATAACTTTGTATCCAAGTATTCAAATGGAGAGACCAAGATGAATGCGCTGCTTCAAGACATTCGCTACGCGCTACGCCAATTGTGCAAGAACCATGGATTTACGGCGATCGCCGTGATTACGCTCGCGCTGGGAATCGGAGCCAACACGGCCATTTTCAGTGTGATCAACTCGGCCCTGTTGCAGCCACTTCCGTATCCCCATGCCGAACAACTCGTGTACGTGATGGAAACGGGGCCGGAAGGACGGCCCAATGGGTCTGTATCTGGAGGCGCGTTCAAAGACTGGCGCGACCACAACTCCAAGTTTGCCCAGATCGCCGTCTACGAAAATATACACAGCAGCCTGACAGGGATTGGAACCCCGGAGCGCCTGACCGGCTTGCAAGTATCCGCCGAGTTCCTCTCCGTGTTGGGAATCGCGCCGACCGTTGGGCGCGGCTTTGCAGCGAGTGACGCTGCCATAGGCGGGAACAATCATGTCGCCCTGTTGACTTATGCCTTCTGGAAGAGCCATTTCGCAGGAGACGAGAGAATTGCCGGCAAGACGGTTTCACTGAACCAGGTTCCCTACACTGTTATTGGCGTGCTTCCTCCGCGCACGCTCTGGCAGGATGACGTTCAGTTTCTTATCCCTGAGGTAGTCGACGCACCCAATACTTATTGGGGACGCGCAGGCCACTGGAGGCGAGTTGTTGGGCGCCTGTCGCCGGGAACATCCAGTGTTGAAGCTCAGGCTGAACTTCGGTTAGTCAAGCAACAGCTCGCGGCACAATATCCACCATGGAAGGATAAGTGGAGTGTTTCAGTAACTCCTCTCCAGCAGATATTCGTGGAAAGCACTCGTCCGATGCTCGTTCTCCTCCTCGGCGCAGTGGCTCTTGTCCTATTGATTGCCTGTGCGAATGTCTCCAATCTACTACTGGCTCGCGGCAATGCCCGTTCGAGAGAGATGGCTGTCCGGATTGCGCTGGGCGCCACTACTTGGCGGATCGTGAGGCAAATGCTGACCGAGAGCATCTTGCTTGCCTTGTCTGGATGCGCGCTAGGTCTTGTAGTTGCGGCCTTCGGCGTTCGTTTTCTAACGCACATGGTGGTCAAGCAGCTTCCGCAGATTCTCCAACCGCAACTCGATATAAAAGTATTGCTGTTTTCAATACTCATGGCGTGCGGCTGCGGGATACTGTTTGGGATTCTCCCCGCGTGGCGCGCGGCCAATGCGGATGTGAATCAGGCGATGAAAGAGTCCGAACGCGGATCGGCATCGCGCTCCAAACGACGGTCGCAGTCCATCCTGGTGGTATCCGAGTTTGCGTTTACCTTGGTCTTGCTTATAGGCGCAGGTCTGTTTCTGCGCAGCTTTATTCGTGTGACGGAGACCGATCTCGGCTTCAATCCCAAACACGCTGTGGCATTCGACCTCTCCTTTTCGGCAGCAAAATACCCAACCGATGCCGACCGCCTGCGCTTCACCAAGGACCTGATCGACCGCATCCGGGTACTGCCCGGAGTCGAGTCGGCCGGTACCATTTCGACATTGCCATTGAGCGGCCCGGACTCGGACCGGGGCGAATTTATTAGCCGGACGGACAAACCTGAGCCGCTCAACAAGTATACGGTTGGCGTTGACAGCATGGGTGGAGACTATTTCTCTACCCTCGGAATCAGGTTGCTAAGCGGACGTCTTCTCACGGATGCGGACAACACTTCCACCGCGCCCCCAGTTCTGGTGATTGATAGCGGTGTTGTGCGAGACCTCTATCCGACTGAAAATCCACTGGGTCGGCATGTGAATTTCTTGGGGAAAAATTGTGAAATTGTTGGTGTTGTTGCGCCCGTTCGTCATCGGGATGTCGATCGAGATCCTCGACCGAGAGTGTACGGCACTCAATCTTACTTCTTCCCTCCGTCATCCAACATCAGCATTGTGGTGCGGACTGGGCTGGCTCCGGCGTCTCTTGTCGAGACACTGAGAAAGACCGTACTCGAAGCCGATCCAAATCAACCAATCGCCAACGTTCGCACCCTTGAACAAGATGTTGACAAGTCGCTGGCATCCAGACGGGCGGCGCTGCTGTTGCTGAGCCTGTTTGCCGTGGTCGCTATCAGCTTGGCGTGCATTGGCGTTTATGGAGTGATGGCGCACGCCATCGGCCTGCGGGTACGCGAACTCAGTATTCGCACAGCCCTTGGCGCTCAACGCAGCGACGTTGTGCGGCTGGTTTTGGCAGGGGGGATGAGGCCGGCAATGGCAGGCATTGCAGCGGGGTTTGTTTCGGCCCTGGCATTAGCGCGGTTGGTCGAAAGCCAACTCTTCCAGGTCAAGTCGGATGACCCGCTGGTCTTCTTCGCGTCAGTCAGCGTGCTGGTGCTCGTTGCAGCCTTGTCGATTTATCTTCCCGCACGCCGCGCGGCTTCCATCGAACCCATGCAGGCTTTGAGAAGCGAATAACTTGAACCGAAATGCACATATTGAGATCGGAGTAACACATGATTGAACTGAAGAATGTAGAACGCAGTTATAAGATGGGGCCCACTGAAACCTGGGTGCTGCGCCGCATCGCGCTCACCATCAAAGAGGGCGAGTTCATTACGGTGATGGGGCCGTCGGGCGCGGGAAAATCGTCGCTGCTGAATGTGCTGGCACTGCTCGACGACGGCTGGCAGGGCGAGTATTGGTTTGGCGAAACGGCTGTGCACAAGCTGAATCGCAAGCAGCGCGCCGACCTTGTCCGCGAGCGGATCGGCATGGTCTTCCAGAGCTATCACCTGCTGGACGATCTCACCGTCGCCGAGAACATCGACCTGCCACTGAGCTACAAGAACCTGCCAGCCAAAGAGAGGCAGGGGATGGTCGCTGATATTCTTGATCGCTTCCAGATTGTTGCCAAAAAGGACTTGTATCCCTCGCAGCTCTCTGGCGGACAGCAACAGCTGGTCGGCATTGCGCGCGCCGTGGTTCACGCACCAGCGTTGTTACTGGCCGATGAGCCCACCGGTAATCTGCACTCCACGCAAGCCCGTGAGATTATGGAGCTCTTTTGCGAACTTAACCGCGCAGGCACGACGATTGTGCAAGTGACGCATTCCGATGAGAACGCGCGCTACGGCAAGCGCATCATTGAGCTGCGCGACGGATGGCTCAAAAGCGATGAAGTATTGAAAGCAGCTGCCACGGAGGTGGTCACGAAGTGACGATTCTAAAGATCAATCCATTCAAAGCGACTGATTGCAACGCCCGCAGGATTGCTTGCGCGTACCGCCTGATTGCATTTCTCGTGTTACTGGCCAACCACGCTTTGGCTGTCGAGCCGGCGGCCTCAACGACTTCCGCACAGCCGACTGTGTTCACGATAGCGCCTGCACCGCGCAACATTCCCTTCGACAAACTTCTGCGCCCGTCGCGTAATCCCATCAATTCCTATCGAGGAAGGGCGGTCGAGCCGCCGAGCCTGGCCAACTCTCCGCGCCTCGATTCGCTGGTGAGGGATGGCAAGCTCTATCTGTCGCTGCGCAATGCCATCGATCTGGCGCTCGAGAATAATCTCGATCTGGTCATCGCGCGCTACAACATCCCAATTGCGCAGATGGATGTGCAGCGCACGCAGGCCGGCGGTTCGGTGCGCGGAGTCAATACCGGCGTGGTCTCAGGCACCCCTGGCGGCGCAGGCGTAAGTGGCTTTGGAAGCGGCACAGGCGCGGGCGCGGGAGGCACCTCCGGCGGCGCGGGCGGCGCGGGCGCAGGCGCTTCAGGCCTGGTCACATCCACGCTGGGCACGGGTACTTCAGTCTCAACCTTCGATCCATATCTTTCCGCGACCACGTATGTGGACCACACCACGCAACTGCTGCCCAACAAAACTCTCTATGGCGTTCCCGTCATTCACCAAAACACGATTCTAGGCAATTTCACGTTTGCGCAGGCTTTTCCCACCGGAGGCAGTCTTCAGGTGGCGTGGAACAACAATCGTCAAACCACTAACAGCCCAAATCAGACCATCAATCCACAGCTGGAGTCCTACGTCCAGGTCTACGTTCAACAGCACCTGCTGGCCGGCTTCGGCCTGGGGCCGAATCTGCGCTACCTGCGCATCGCCAAAACCAACCAGAAAGTCTCAGACATAGCCTTCAAAGCGCAAGTGATCTCCACAGTGACGCAGATTTGCGATCTGTATTGGGACTTGGTGAGCGCTTATGATGAGGAGAAGGTTGGCGAACGCTCAGTGGAGTTTGCAAGGCAGACGCTGGAGACCAGCCGTAAACAACTCGAGGTACAGGCTATTCCTGAGATGGAAGTGCTCAAGGCGGAGGGGGAACTGGCTAACCGCGAACAAAGCCTGACTGTCTCCCGAACCAATCTCGAACTGCAAGAACTCTATATGAAGAACGCCATCACCCGCTCACTCGACGACTCAGTACTGGAGGAGATGCCGGTGGTTCCCGTGGACCACATCGCGAACCGGATTGAGCCCATCTCCGAGCCGGTGCAGAATATGATTGCAGATGCGCTCAAGAATCGTGTCGAGCTGCTGGAGTCGAGCCTGGTTCTGCAAAACAACGAACTCAGCCGCAAGACAGCGCGCAACGCGCTGCTGCCCACGCTCACTGTCTATGGATTCTATGCGGGCACGGGATTCGCTGGCACGTCCAATTCCGCAAACAGTTCCAGCAATTCTGTCACCAGCGTTTCAACCGGCTACGGCAGTGCATTGGAGAATGCATTGAACTACTCCTCGCCTGAGTACCAGGCAGGCTTTCAGTTGAATATTCCTCTGCGCAACCGCATCGCAAAGGCCGACCAGTATCGTACCGAGCTTGAATACCGGCAGTCGCAAGTGTATCTCGAAGAGCTGAAGAAACGCATTCGCATCGAGGTGCGTAACGCGCGTTATGCTTTGGAACAGGGTGCCAGCCGCGTGGATGCGGCACGCAAGGCACGCGACCTGGCGCAGCGCACATTGGATATCATGCAGAAGGAGCAAAAGCTGGGCGCGGGATCGAACCAGCAGACGCTCTCGGCCGAACACGATCTTGCCCTGGCCGAGTCCGCACTGGTGACAGCGGAGACCGCTTATGAAAAGGCGCGCATTGAAGTGCGGCGCTCCACCGGCTCAGTGCTTGAAGCATATGAAATATCGATTGCCGACGCCAAAGCCGGTGTAGTGGAGGCAGACCATCTCCAGTAAGCATGAGCCAATTCGCGTTTTGGTTGCCGACGATCAGCCGCACATTCTGGAGGCCGTGGAACTGTTGCTATCCCCGCAGGGCTTTGCCGTGGACTGTGTTCGTTCGCCCCAACTCCTGCTGGAAGCGCTCGGAGAACGCGACTACGACGTGCTGCTGATCGACCTCAACTATACCCGCGACACCACATCTGGTCAGGAAGGCTTGGATCTGTTGGCACGCATCGGGGAGTTCGACTCGCGGCTGCCGGTGATCGTTATGACTGCCTGGGGCAACATCGACCTCGCGGTTGAAAGCATCAAGCGCGGCGCGCGCGACTTCATTCAGAAGCCGTGGGAGAACGAGCGGCTTCTCTCACTTATCCGCGTTCACGCCGAATTGCATCAGGCTCTGCGCCGCGCCCGCCAGCTCGAAATGGAAAACAGTCTGCTGCGCGCTGAAGGTATGCCGGAGTTTGTTGCGGGCGCATCCTCCATGCAGCCGGTTCTCGAATTGATCGCACAGGTAGGCCCCTCTGACGCCAATGTTCTCATCACCGGCGAGCACGGCACGGGCAAAGAAATCGTTGCAAAACTGCTCCACTCCGCCTCGCTGCGATCGCGCATGGCCCTGGTCGCGGTCAATGCCGGTGGACTGCCGGAGGGAACCTTCGAAAGCGAGATCTTCGGCCACGTGAAAGGCGCCTTTACCGATGCCCGTACCGACCGCATCGGACGCTTCGAGTTGGCCAACGGCGGATCACTGTTTCTCGACGAGATCGCCAACGTTCCGCTGCGCCAACAGGCAAAACTTTTGCGCGTTTTAGAAACCGGCGAACTGGAACGCGTCGGCTCCTCGCAGACCCGCCACGTCGATGTGCGCCTTCTCTCCGCTACCAATGCTGATCTGCATGAAGAAGCCAAGGCGGGCAACTTCCGCGAAGATCTTCTCTTCCGCATCAACACGGTTGAGATACACCTGCCTGCACTGCGCGATCGGCGCGATGACATACCTCTCCTCGCTCAGCATTTCCTGAACCGCAACCGTGCTCGCTACCGCAAGCAGGTCAATGGCTTCTCCCCTTCGGCTATGCAGCAGATGATGCAGTATGCCTGGCCGGGCAACGTTCGTGAGCTGGAACATTCAGTGGAACGCGCAGTTCTGCTCTGCCGCTGTGAAGAAGTCGAGCCGGCCAACCTGGGAATCGTAGCCGTGCGTTCTTCCGTCCCGACATTTGAAAATATGAGCATTGACGAGGTCGAGGCGCTACTTATTCGCAAAATGATGCGCCGTTGCGACGGCAATATCTCGCAGGCAGCCGATGCTCTCGGCCTTAGTCGCGCGGCGCTTTATCGCCGCATCGAGAAATATGGCCTTTGAGAAGGCTGTGCGCCGCCACCGCCGCTCGGCTATCCGCCGGGTGTGGATTTACTGCCTCTTGCTTTCGCTGCCCGGGCTGGTCTTTGCCGGCCTTTTTCTTTGCTGGCAACAGGCTTCGCTTGCTGAGACCCTGCTGGTCGTTGTCGGCCTCTTGCTGTATTTTGCTCTGGTTGCCGCCGCGTTAGTTGACGACATTGTCCGTCCGTTGCAGACGCTGTCGAATGTTGTTGCATCGTTGCGCGAGGGTGACTACTCATTTCGTGCGCGCGGCGCTGGTTCTGAGGACGCACTTGGCGAATTGGCCGCCGAGGTCAACCTTCTCGCCGATCTGCTGCAGAATCTTAGGGTCCGTTCTCTGGAAGCCACGGCTCTGCTGGCTCGCATCCTTGAAGTGATGCACGCACCTCTCTTTGCCTTTGATCGCGACGACCGATTGCAACAGGTAAATAACGCCGGCGTAGAGTTGCTGGAGTCTACTCATGCGCGGTGCATCGGCAGCAGTGCGCGCGAGCTGGGCCTGGATGGGCTGCTTGCCGCGGCCGACCAGACGACTCACACCTTAGGCACCAAATCCTCGCGCTGGCTGTTAAGGAAGGCGGCCTTCCGCCAGGATGGAGCACCGCACACGCTGCTGCTGCTGGCTGACGTTAGTCTCACCCTCCAAGACGAGGAACAAAGATCCTGGAAGCGGCTGATCCGCGTCCTCGGCCACGAGCTTTCGAATTCTCTTGCGCCCATCAAGTCCATCGCCGGCAGCCTGTTGACTCGTGCAGAGAACATTCCAGGCGACGACGTAGTCATACGAGATTTTCGCCGGGGTCTGGGTGTCATTGAGAGCCGCGCCGACGCGCTGCATCGCTTCGTCCAATCCTATCGAAAGCTCGCTCAATTGCCCCCGCCGCAACTCAGGCCGGTTCCGCTTGGGCCACTGTTGGATCGCGTGGTGAATTTGGAGCAGCGTATGGCTATCAAGCTTGAACCGGGACCTCCGGCGGTACTCAACGCCGATCCGGATCAGTTAGAGCAGATGTTCATTAACCTGCTTGCCAATGCCGTGGACGCTTCTCTATGCAACGGAGCACAGCCGGTTCGCGCAAGCTGGCAACTTGGCGGTACGTCCGTAACGGTAGTCATTGAAGATCGCGGCTTGGGCATAGCCAACGCAGAGAATCTCTTTGTGCCGTTCTACACCACGAAGCCCACAGGCAGTGGTGTGGGCCTCGCGCTGGCTCAGCAAATTGCTCGCGCCCATGGCGGCGAAATTCAGTTACTCAACCGCGACGACGGCGAAGGCGCGCGCGCCATTGTGCGCCTTCTGGTTATGCAATCCTAGAATTCCACCAAAGTCCATGGAAGCTTCTGGCATACAGAATTAGTGAGTTGGTTACCGCCATCACAGTGACAAACTCGCCTTTTGCTCCGACGTTTTAGTCGGCTGGGAAAATCCAAGCTTTTACAGATTCTTCTGAATGGCCAAGTTAAACGAATGCATATGACGACTTTCTTGTGTCGCAAGATATATTTATTTATCTGCATTATTTTGTGCGATTTGCAGACAAAAATACTAGAGATTTAAGACGTAAACCGAAGTTCTTGAATATTTCTCTTGACATTCACGTGGGGCGCATCTGCATAATTCTTCCGGCTTGAGAGGTCCGACCACTCTCGCCCGCTAGCTGTTGTCGCGGATATCGCGACGTCCATTTCCCACAATTCACATCTGCCTGGCGCAGTTCTGGAGAAATGTCATGCTGGATAGACTCCCCATTTCCGCTGCAATCCTCTCTGTGTTCTTTGCGTTTTCCACCCTGGTTGCCGGAGCACAGCAAGCTTCCATCGCGCTTCCCTACACTGTCGCGACGATTGGCGGATTGACGCCCATGTCGGCGACAGCTGGAACGCAATGCCCGAATCTGGCGGCAGGCGTAACCTCCTCCGATGCGTTTGGCGACGGGTGTCTTGCCGTCAACGGCGTTTTTGGTGTGAGCCCATATAGCGGCCTTGTGGTGGACCCTTTCGGCAATGTCCTGGTCAATGACGACATCAAGGGCGTCTTGCACATGATCAATGCCAACTCCGGGCTTATGACACTGGTTGGAGGCGGCAACACGGTCTGTGCGATGAGTTCGTCGGGTCCGGGAAAGCTGGATTCGTCCGGTGACGGCTGCATTGCGGCAACGGAAACGCCAACCACCGCCTTTGTGGGTGCGCGCGGCATTGGCATTGACCCTTATGGAAATATTCTCCTGGCCGGATACAATGACCACTTTGTTCATTTGATCTGCCGCACCGCTTCGCCGCTGTGCGTGAGCGGGATGCCATCTCCGTCGGTTGCGGCGCCCATCCAGATCGGTGTCGGCTACATGGGATTGGTGGCTGGATGCGCCTATGCCACAGGTTCTTCCGGTGTCACCGGAGTAGGCACGGACAACACACCGGGATTTTCGATTGGAACGACATCCCCCTTCTACTATGCCGGTCCGTTCCGCAACGCGGGCAGCGGAAGCGGTTCTTGCACAGCCGCGTTGGGTGAAGTGGACCAGCCGCGCGGCGCGACGGCGGACGCGTATGGCAATGTCTATTACGCCGACACCTCAAGTCTCCGCTGGCGCGTAGTGCTGGGTCCGCAGTCGTATAGAGGAGTCACCAATCCGCTGTGGGCAATTCTGCAACAGAATTCATCCTGGCCGACTGTGGCTGCAGGATACGTCTATACCGTTGCCGGCATCACCACCACCGCCACGATTAAGGGAAGTTCGTGTGGCGGAGGCGGATTTGCGACGGATACGCACGGAGACGGTTGCCTGTTCACCAGCGCCTCCGTTTCTACAAGTAACACCAGCTATGCGCAAGGCGTGGCCGTTGACGCGGCTGGCAACATGATCTTTACCGACGCGGGCAGTGGCCTGCTGCGCGTGTTGTTTATCAGCGGCTCGGGGGCAGCGGGCGCAGCGATGGCGAATGCCATTGAGGTAAACAACTCCGGCATGAGCCCCGCAACGCCGCAACCCGGGTTCGTATATTCGCTGGCGGGTGGCGGCAGCACATCGGGAGTGTCCGCAACGCCCGCGCTGGGGAACAGCAGGACGGCTCTGGATACGTCGATCACCAAGGTGACGATAAGCCCACAAGGCAATATCTTTATCGGCGATAAAACCAGAATTTTATTTTTCGACATCAACACGGGCTATATCCGGATATTATTCACTCAGTCATCCTCTAACGTAGCTACTGGCAGCTTTTGCAGTGGCTCAACTGGTCCGATCTCGCAGAGCGCCTATGGTGATGGTTGCCCTGCATCCTTATCCGAGTTCGGAAATTCCAACGGCCTGAGCGTTGCCGTAGATGGACAAGGCGATCTATTCCTATACGACGGAACCAGTTCCGCTGCGGGGCAACTTGTGCGCAAAGTGATGGCGCAAGGCCTTGTTCCGCAAGCGTTGGGAACAGTGCAGAAACAGATATTCCAGGTGCATTTGCAGGGAGCGACTTCGGCCACCTCTACAGCAACTTTGACGTCGTCACCGGACATTAGTGCCGGTTCGCCCGCCTGCACACTGAATGGAGACTCTACAGTTGATTGCACCGTAGCGGTGACGAGCGCTCCTTCCTCGCCCGGCCTGCGTTCGGCAACTCTTACCGTATCGAATGCATCCAGCGGGACGAACGTCAATATAGGATTAGGTGAAACAGTCGCCGGTTCCGTACTGGCCTTCGACAACGCATCGACCACTGTGAACGGCGTCACCAATACGCTCTCACCAGTCACCCATTCACTTTTGAATGGAATCACTCCAGCGGGCGTGACCCTCGATGGCGCAGGAAATCTCTACGCAGTCAGCGGCGTCAGCATTCTGGAGTCGATTAGCGGGAGTACTTACACGCTGACCTCTTCGCTGCCGGCGATTCCCAGCCAAATCACAATCGACCAGACTGGAAATATCTTTGCAGTAAATCGCACGGAAGCAGCGATCACAAAACTCGCTGTGGCTACCGCGGGTACGCCCGCCAGCTATACTATGGCCTCCATCTCCTACACGCCTGCCAGCGGCACAGCCGCTCCGCAAGCTATAGCCGTTGATAACGCAGGCAATCTCTACGTGGCCGACTATCAACCAAGCGGCTCATCTGTCTATCGCCTTTCTCTGGTGGCGAACACAGTACGGCAGAAGGTAACGGTAGCCTCTGGCCTAATCAATCCGGTTGCGCTGGCTGTCGATTCCTACGGTGACGTCTTTGTCGCGGACATGGGCGCGGGGGCAGTGTATGAGTATTCGCCTTCCGGCGGCGGGCTTCTTTCCTATACACAATCAACAAGGCTATCGAGCATCACACCGGTTGCGCTGGCCGCTGATGCGGCTGGCGATGTCTATGTGCAGGCAGGCTCTTTGATTCTTGAACTGCCGGCAAGCGGTTCGATAACCAACGTCTTTTCTGGATTGCAGAATCCGATGGGGCTTGCCGTCGATGGCGCGGGCAATATCTATAGCGCCGACGCGAGCAACAACAGCATCACTCAGGTGGTGCGCAACGCGGGTTCCTACGGCTCAACTTCTACCGTCATTTCGTCCTTTGCAGGAACGCTGACCAACGTCGGCACTCAGGTTGCTACCGGCATAGTGCAGACCGATTCGAGCAATTTCACGATCACGCCCAGCGGCTGCGCCATCGGAACGAGCAACAGCTTTGCCCCAGGCCAAGCTTGTGCACTCACTGTCGATTTATCATCAACGGCTGCGCAAAATCCGGGCGCTTCCTATACAGATACGCTCTCCTTTCTTGCTCTGTCGCCCACAATAGGGTCGGTAACCTTCAGCGACATGGTGCCTGCCGGTCCCACGTCCACATCCGTCAGCGGCCCGAGTGCGCCACACTATGCCGCCAGCGGAACCGAGGCCACGTTTATAGTTACGGTTACCGGTATTGCCGCGCCCAGCGGCAGTCCGATTTCCGTGATGGTCAGTTCGGTGACTACATCGGGAACGGCGGTTGTCTTCTCGAGTACTCCATTGCTGAACTCCTCTGGCCAGGCAACGGTCGATCTGGCAGGCCTCGCCCCGGGGCTCTATCGCATTTCCGCAACTTATGCAGGGGTTACGAACATCTACGCGTCCTCCAGCGCATCGGCCCTCTTCACGGTTGAGCAATGGGTGGCCACTGGCGATAGCCGCACGGTTACCGAGCCATCATTCCCTGCCGTATGCCAGCAGTTAAGCGCGTCGCTTACTTCGGTCAACGACGACCTTCCCGCATCGATAGACGCCGTCGTTACCAATCCTGACGGGGCGCGCATTCAAGCGGCACTGAATGCATGTTCCGGCACTGGCCAAGCTGTTGAACTCTCGGTGGACAGCGCAGGCCACAATGCGTATCTGACTGGACCGCTGAGTATGCCATCCAACGTCACGCTGCTCGTCGACCCCGGAGTCTTCGTCTACTTCTCGCGCAACGTGCAGGATTACGACAAGGTTGCAGGCACGCACACCTGCGGCACGGTTAACAACAACAGCGCAACGGCGAGTTGCTCGCCGCTGATCGACATTCCCGGCAGCTCGTCGAATGTCGGCATTATGGGCTTTGGCAAGTTGGACGGGCGCGGCGGCGATGTGCTGATCAACGCCTTCCCGGCAAGTTTAGCTGGGCAAAGCTGGTGGGGATTGGCAACGATTGCCAACAGCGGCGGAAGCCAGCAGAACCCGCGCTTTATCCAGATGGACACCGGCTCAAGCAATATTACGCTGTACAAGATCACGATTCGCAATGCACCGAAGTTTCACGTTTCGACAACGGGCGCCGCCTCCAACTTTACCGCCTGGGATATCAAGATTGTTACGCCCACCAACGCGCGCAACACCGACGGTATCGATCCAGGCAATGCGCATAATTTCACCATCACGCGCTCCTGGATCTCGGACGGAGATGACAATGTGGCAGTCGGGGCCGCCGGCACAACGGCTTCCGCGGCGAATATCTCCGTAACTAACAATCGATTCTTCGCTGGTCACGGCGAGTCCATTGGCAGTTATACAGGGGCTGGAGTCAGCAATGTGCTTTTCGACAGCAATATGCTGTCGGGCAATGATATTGCTGGCAGCGGCAGCTCCATCAACAATACGGTCGACACCAACTCAACCGGCCTTCGCATTAAGTCCGGATTCGATCGCGGAGGTGTGGTCACCAATATTCAGTATTCGAATTCGTGCTTCCAGGGCCACAAAGCCTCAATCGTTTTCGATCCAAACTACGAAAAGACAGCTGGGAATCTTCCGCCCAACTTCGAGAATATTCTGCTGAAGAACCTCAACTTCCTCACTGCGGGAACCGTGCAGTTCACAGGCACAAACGACAAC
>Ga0265336_10000705_pt1 | contig 17742 bp, 34 predicted proteins | sample 42119metaG_FD_193583 | JGI IMG/M metagenome (GOLD analysis project Ga0265336, IMG submission 193583) | Rhizosphere microbial communities from Carex aquatilis grown in University of Washington, Seatle, WA, United States - 4-21-19 metaG | ecosystem: Host-associated > Plants > Roots > Rhizosphere...
TCTGTGTCTCCTTTTCCGGGGGAATTCAGGCGTCTCCTGTTGTTTATTGGGATTCTTTTCCTGGGTTTAGGCATAAAAAACTCCCCCTTTTTACGGGGGGAGCTTACCATCTCTGGATTTGTAAACATGGTAGTTCCTCACCTATTAAGTGGGGAACCATTCCTCACCTAGTCGGTGGGAATAGTGAGTCACCCTTATCCTACTAGGCAGTATTCGCCACCGTAGCAAGTGCCTCCTGTACCGCCGTGTCCAATTCATCGGGAGTCACCGCCCCGTTAGCGAGTCCCCACTTGATTCCTGGCTCTAAGGCGTCAATCAGCTTCTGTGCCTCTACTACCTTAGGAGGTACTGTACCTCCAGGTACTGACTGTAACGTCTGATCGCTAGGAGCGGACGGGTTAACAGTCTTACCTTCTAATGCTTCGATCTTATCGGCGTATTCTAAGCACTTACTAGTTAACTGTGCGTTTTCACTCTTGAGTGCCGTAACTTCTGCTTCCAACGCAGTAACCTTTTCTGCATCGGTCTGCTGTGCCGCCGTCTCGGCTGCTTCTGCTGCGGCAAGCTGGAGCTTAAGCTTTTCAACCGCTGACGGTTCGGGTGCCTGAGTTTCGGTGTTACCTGGGGCAATGGGAGGTGCTGTATCGGGTTCCAATTTACTTCCTTCTGTGTCGGGTTGTGTTCTTCCTAATAAGAGACGTAGTAGCAAATCCAACATTTAGGATTGTCCCATCCGATTTACCTATACCAGTATAGAAGTGAGGCTCTATACCGTCTGTACCGTTTGTGTACTGCCAACCAAAGAGCTTAAAGCCCTTAGGTAACTGAGGTAAGATAGTGGGGCCATAGTCGGCAATCCACCATTCTACCCTTAGTACTCCTCGCAGGTGTTCTTCTGCAAAGTCCTTACCTGTATATAGGATTACCGTGTGTCCGGTCTGTTTCTTGAACTCACCGATTAAGAGGCTAGCGTATTGTGCCATATCGGCTACTTCTGCTACCTCTATATCAAAGCAGACTCTATCCCCCTTACGCCAACCCTTAAGATAGGTACTGCGGAATAAACGAATCTCACCCGCAATATCTCTCTTACCTGGACGGCAGAAGTGATAGTGAACTACAGTTAATCCAAAATCGTGGGCCGTTGCACATTGCTCTAGGTGAAAGGGGTTAACATAGTTATTCCCCTCAGTAGCCTTAATAGCAATGGCAGAATGTCCTGCCCGCGAATAGTTACCGATATCAACCCTACCATTGTTACTAGAGATATCGGCCATGTACCTATTAGATTTCATAGGTTCACCTTATTGGTTTCCTTAGGTTCACTCTTAACATTCAACAGTGAAGCAAGGAAGATAGCCAAACATGCAATTGCGAAATGCACATACTTACTAAGCGTTACTTCTGTCTGTGCAAATAATACAACCGCATATAAAGCCAGTAGAATACGGCTTAAAGTTGTATTCATTGTCTACCAAGTTTACTCCCACTCGCGTACGGCACGGGTGTGCCGTCGCGTGGTCGGAGTATAATAGGGGGCATGAGTGATACAGATGAGACACAGGATTCAGAGGTAACAGAGGACTCTACAGAGGAAACCCAGGAAGTGCCTGATAAGAATAAGCAAAAGAGAATTGCAGAGTTAAAGGCTGAGTTATCAGACTTAGAGGGTGACGGGCCTGAGTTAGATGCCGTAGATTCTGACGTAGCAGACGTAACGGACGCGGTAGAGGATGAGGCAGAGAACATTGCCAAAGGCGGAGACAAAGAGCCTGAGGAGATTGCAGAGGAGTCCCAGGAGGCTGCTGAGGAGATTGCCACCGAGGTAGAGAGGTCTGGTGCCAAACTCTCACAGTCTGAGATTGACGGATTAGCCGACAGGATCGCAGACAAAGTAGCGGCTAAAATGAGTGGAGGAAAACCAGATGATAAAAGTAAGCAACCTCGCAAGCCTGATCGCAGACCTAAGGGTACACATTGGTCTGAGCGTTCTTTGGGCCGTAGGAAGGCAAGTTAATGCCACCACTGCCTAAACCTACAGGGTCTAAAGCCAGAGGCAGTACGGGAACCTCTGGACGTACTGCGGGGGGCGGCACTCGTACGGGGTCCTCATCTACCCCTCCTCCTGCCGCCCCCCGTGGACGTGTAACAAAAACGGATATGCTAAGGGAGGACTTAGCTAGGTTCTACTTAATGGCCGGTACTATGGTTAGGCCATTTGGTAGGTTTTATCCGGTACTTACTCCGGTAGGAGATAACCTTAAGGAATTCTCTGAGGAGGCGGCAGACGCATGGATACAGTTAGCTGAGAAGGATGCCAGGGTAAAGGATATCCTTATCTCTATGACGGGTGCCTCTGTATGGGGTAACGTTATTGGTATTCACCTAGCTATCTTCGCGTCAGCTTTACCGGGTGCCTTACCCATGTTCGCTGGCCCGTCACCTAGCGGCCCCACGGATGAGGATATAATGAATGCCTTTGGCAACCTCTCACCTGAGGAAATTGCCTTAGCGCGTCAGTTCGCAGCCGGGATGCAGGAGCAGGACGTACCGGCTAGGGATCATTCTACTGGTGGTCCTGGTGACACGGTTAGGGTACAGAATGCTCCTGAGTACTCAGGGGAGCAGGTACAGACTACTGCCGCCCCTCCTGCCGTACAGTCAGTATCTAGGCCAGCGATCGTATCTGCTGAGCAGTTAGGGGTACAGAACATTGACCCCGCTCAGTTTGCCGCCCCATTCCCTACGGACGCGACGGGACCTAATGGCTCAGGCGGCTGAGGATAGGACCCTAGAGGGAATCCCCGTAGTCTCATATGGTGAGTTCTGGGATAAATTCAACTGGAAACAAGACCAGCACATTACCATTATTGGGACTACGGGGTGCGGTAAGACCACACTAGAGCTTGACCTAGTGGATGAGCGGGACTACGTTATCTTCCTAGGTACCAAGGAAGAAGATGAGACACAGGCAGAATTAAAACCCCTGGGATTCCGTATAGCACATGATCCCTCAGAGATTTCACTAGACATATCTCATAAGTGGGTACTTCATCCTGGTAAGCCTCCTAAGAGGGAGACTGCGCAGGAGTTAAAGAATAGGTTACGGACTTACTATCAGGAAGCACTTAACTACTGCTTCCGTCAAACGGCATGGGCGGTGGTCATAGATGAGGGGCGGTTTATCTGTCAGTTTCTGGGTCTTAAGGATGAGGTTCAGCTTTTATACCTGCAAGGCAGATCGCAGCATAACTCTGTCGTTATGGGTACGCAGCGCCCATCCTGGGTACCTCTGGAGGCTTTCGACGCAGCGACCCATCTATTCTTTTTCAAGGACTCCGACCTGCGTAATATTCAGCGAATTTCCGAGCTTGCAGGTCTTGACAGGATGGCCGTTCAGCGCGCCGTACCGCAGTTGGAATCTACAGAGGAGGAAGGCGGCCAGTTCCTCTACTACAACACACGAACCGATCAGAAGATGATCTCAAAGGTGGAGTTATAAAACCATGATCGCAGTAGATATCGCACAGGAGATTTTAGCCTTAGCGGTCGCACTGTTTATTGTGCGATGGGTACAGGGTAAGATTCCCGCAGAATCAAGTACGGGTAAAGCAGTTGCCTACATCTTCCACTAGGGAGCAATAAGAAACAAAATGGATACACAGGTATTAGACAGGCCAATCCCCATGGTGGTTCCGAATGCAGAGGGAGTTATCCTCCCTTCTGCTAAGGACTACATTGACTTCCGGGGTAAGTATCCCCGGTTAGCAGGTGGCGCTACGGGTGCTCCCGTTGCGGCTGCTATTCCGTTCATCGCTGCGGCGCATGAGCACACTGAGACATTCCCTAAGATTACTCGCAAATACGGTGCCGCCGGTACTAACGGTGCATCGGAAACTGTAGAGTTTAATGTACCGTCCTATGGTTACATTAGGGCTATCTGGTTAGATGTTAAGATGACCAAAGGTAAAGCAGCCTCTGGGGAACTCTTAACTGCTAACAAAGATTTCCCGTTCAATGCCCTGGAAAACATTACGTTACTTGATACTAACGGTGCCCCGATCTATGGCCCGCTTTCAGGTTTCAACTGCTTCCTCTCTAACCTCTACGGTGGGTACGTTTACCAGCAGGACGTTAGGCAGATGGCAACATTCGCAGAACAGACGGTAGCCGGTGGTGGAGCGTTCCGATTCCAGGTTCGTATTCCGATTGAGATTAGCCACCATGATGGTACGGGTTGCATTGGAAACCAGAACGCTAGTGCACCGTATCGTATCCGTCTCACGTTAGCTGCCTTAACTTCCATGTTCAAAAAAGAACCGGAAGAATCGGAAAAAATGGAATTATCCATTGAACCGATCTTAGAGGCATGGAGCTTACCTAACGCAGTTGACGCGCTAGGCCGCCCGCAGGCGCAGTTACCTCCTAACTACGGTACGGTTCAGTACTGGAGTGAACGTAACGTTTCTAACCTTACTCAGGGGAACCAGCAGATTCAGGTTCTTAGGGTTGGAAACCTTATCCGTAACCTTATCTTCATCGGTAGGGAAACCTCGCCGACAGGGTTACGCTCTGACGAAGTTGCACCCGAATTCCCAGTAGTTAACTGGGACGCTAGGCAGTTACATAATGAGACGCAGACCTACAGACAGAACCGTGGGTATGAGCCATTGGAGAGTATCCCAACTAATGGCCGTCCCGCAGGAGTCTACGCTTACACATTCGATAGGTCCAATCAGGACCGAGCGGGTGACGATAAGCCTTGGCTCTGGCTGCCCACGGTAGAGGCAACCCGTCTGGAATGGGCCGGTTCACTGGTGAAAGCCGGTACCGTTCAGATTCTGGTTAACGATATTGCCCCTGCTGAGGTTAACCCGACACAGCGTTACGCTGTGCCTAATGCAACTGGTTTCCACCCTGAAACTGGTGTGCGCAATCCCAACCAGCCGTAAGGGAGGGATTCTAAATGGGCGCTGCCAATCCGTTAATTGGAGCTAATGTAGGGTCAATGGCCCCGCATTCAGCATACCCGCAGACTCCTGTAGTACCGGACCCTGCGGGGTCGGCATTAGGTCAGGAAAGAAAAGTAGTAGACGGCACCCCATTACGCGCGGCTACCCTCCTAGTTCTTGCAATAGGAGGGTTAGCCGGTCTGCGGTGGGCTGGTTTCAAGTTCAATGTAACTGTAGGGTGAAAGGGTTAAACTAATGAAGTCAAGTTCTAAGGGATTCGTGTTCGGTGTGGTGGTGGGGGCAGTTGCCTACCACATCATGCTTAACTCAAAGAAGAAATAAGCAGGTGAATACGTTGGCTACCATTGTTACCATAGCCGTAGGGTTTACGGTAATACTGGGGGCATTCTATAAAGCAAGTAGCTTAGCTAGTGAACAGATAACTGCCACTAGGTTAAACACTAAAGCTTTACAGAAATTGGATGAGCGAGTACAGAAACTAGAGCGTAGATGGCTGCGTCAGCACCCGTAGCCCTAGGCATAGGTGGACTAGCTGCGGTCCTGGTTATCTCAGGTATCCAGGACCGCAGCCTAGGTGAAGTACTCAAAGGTTCAATTACTCATAAAACGGATTCAGGACCGGAAGGCTCTACAGGATCTAGTCCCAATGAAGCACCTGTAGTAGGTCAGACAGACGCAGGTAGTAGGACTAGGATTCTAGCCGCAGCCGCAGGGCAATTAGGTGTGCCTTATAAGTGGGGCGGTGAGGTAGAGAATAAGGGGTTCGATTGTAGTGGACTTACACAGTGGGCTTACGGCCAGGGAGGGGTTAAAATCCCTCGCACTGCGCAGGAACAGTACAACTACATGAAACACACTAAGACCCCTATTCCCGCTGATCTAGTGTTCTTTGGTAGCGGCCCCTCTAACGTTAGCCACGTTGGAATTTTAGTGGGGCCAGGACTAATGGAGGATGCAGAACACACGGGGACGCGAATTAGGTACACGCCATTCACTCCAGCCATAGGAGCTAAGTGGGGAAGTGACAAATTGATTGGATATGGTACGGCATGAGCGAGGAAAGGGCACAGGAGATTATTGTTACCTGCTTACTTATTACCTTAGCCTCCACGGCAGGTTCTAAGTTACAGGGTAATAAGAAGGCACAGTCTCTTGATACCAATAGGGTGATCGTGGGTGGGTTTCTCGCAATGCTTAGTTGTTCGCTATTAGCTGAGGCCGCACCTAAGGCCGGGGCATACCTAGCAATTCTAGTAAGTGGTGGGGCATTCTTCACATATGGATTACCTACCTTAGAATCTTATTACACAGTAAAGGCGCCAAAGAAAAAATGAAAGTAAATAATGTATTCGATCTTCTAGGGCTTACTGTAATTGCGGTAATTGTCCTAGACGTGGTTACTTCTAAGAACACTGCCACTATCGTAACTCAATCAGGTTCGGCATGGGCCGGTATTCTTAAGAGCGCACAGGGGAAGTAATTATGGGGTTACTAGACTTCCTAGGATTAAAGGCACCTGAAAGGACCCCGCCACCGGCTTTGGATCATAGCCAAATGTCGGGCTTTCCTCCAGGTGTCCCCCCTACTTACGTTTTCACTGAGCGTAAGGAAGGTATTGCAAGTGGTAATCCTACTACCATTGCCGCACCGTGGGATAACTACGATATTTTCTATGACTTAAACATCGGATGGCAAGATGCACCCGATCCGATTAGGGCATCAGATTTCTACGCAGCAGGTAACAAGATTCATCCAGAGGCACAGATGCAGATTGTTACCAATCTGGCGCTTGGATCGTATAGCAGTAACTCATCCGGTGAATTCCAGGTGGGTAAGCTTCGAGGGTATTTCTTCCGGCCCATGTACGCGGGTTCTCAGCAGCCCTCAGTTCCTAGGTCTAATATCCAAGAGGGTATACCTACCACTTACGGTAGTCAATTCCAGGTACCAGCACAGCCCATGGCAGGTTCACTATCTGCATCCGGCTTTGCTTTACCTCCAGAGTCTAATGATGGGCACCCCTACTAATGGATACTCCTAAGCCTACTAAAGGTCTTAAGATCAAAGGTAAGAAGGTTCCCCCCGCAGCACTGGCCGGGATTGCCGGGGTTGCTATCATTGGGGCGGTTTATCTTCATAAAAAGAAATCATCCACAGAAGCTAACAGTGCAAACGCTACGGAACCTGGAGCTTACCAGCAGGGAGTATCTAATCAGTCCTTTATTCCTGTAACTGGCGGCGCAGGTGAAGTAGGGGGCGGTGGAGCAGGGGGCGGTTATAGTGGATTAACTACTAGCGGTCCCTCTGCTGAAAATACGGCACTGTTAGAACTCATTAAATCTAACAGTGAAAATGAGGATAAACGGATTGAATCCGAACGCTCATTTTACACCACTCTACTTAGCAACTTAGGTACGGGTGGCGGTCCTCCTGCCTCAGGTCAGAACAGTAGTGGCGGTGGCTCTGGTGGTGGTGGCTCAGGTCCCACTACTAGTACTCCTCCGGCTACTCCTCCTGGTGTAGTTGCGCCGCCTAGCGGTCCTACTACCGTAGTACCTAGAAATATTACTTGCCCGAATGGGTGTGCTGGACACGAATACCCCAAAGGCAAGCTAGGTAAAGGTAGTAAGACAGTAGAGTGCCAGACAAAGGTTAAAGGTAAATGCCAATGGTAAACCTTGGCCTAGGTTCTATTAAACTGCCCTGCGGCTGTGAAAACCGTAAGGAAATCATGGGCGCAGGGGAATGGAAGATGGACGCAATACTAATCGGTGTAATCATTGCGGCAGGATGCCTAGCCGTAGGAGCTAAGAGGTTAGTTAAATGATCGTAGAGTTAGCTATCCTGCTTTTCATTCTAGGCTTAGGTGCCTGGGGAGTGAAGCAGATCAAAACGGTTAAGACGTGAAGTCCCCCGGCTCAGGAGCAGGAATCCTATTCATAGTATCTGCTACTAATGCTATGGATGTGTTCTCCGCTACTAATAGTTCTCCATGGACGGCAGAGAATTTCGGCGGGGATCAGGAAAAGGTAGATTCACTAAGGGAGTACGTCTATCACGCGATGGCACTTACCGCAATTACTAACGTGGGCGGCGCTATTATTGAACGTTCCGTCTGGCCCCTTATCGGTGCCACTCTTGCCACCGCGTATATGTGGTGGCTTTATGAGAGGGCAGTTGCCAGGGGTATGCAGGCGGACTCCAAAGGTTGGGATAAGGCGTAAAATGTCTAGACAGGTTTGTGCCAGTGATTACGGCGGACCCCATGACCCTACGTCAGGTACTAAGGGATACAAAGGTGATTCGCTGCCCGGTAAGATGGCCTTTGCCGAGCTTAAAATGGGCACGGCCTTAGGTAACTTACCTTATAAGTCTAAGGTTAAGATTACCTACAATGGTAAGAGTGTTACCGCAGAAAAGCTAGACATAGGCCTAGGTGGAGTAGGTTGCGGTGGACATTCTAGGGACATTGATTTATGGTACCAAACTGCTCAGGCATTAGGATTCAGTGGGTTAGGAGTAGTTACCATTGAAACAGAAGCAGAAGGTGCCGTGGGAAAAGACAAGCACGGGGAAAACATAGAAGGGTTAACTGAACCCTTTGGGGGTCCCCACTCTCCAGGTGCTTTTGAAGCAGCCACCGGGGCAATATCTAGTTGGACTGGAGACTTAAGTAAAGTTCTCGATTTCCTCCTATCAAATACGGGATGGATCAGGATACTTAAGATCGGTGGCGGAGTGATACTAGGACTAATGGCAATAGATGAGTTATCCAAAATTGCGCCAGGTCCGTCAATTAATGCAACTAAAACGGCCAAAACAGCAGCAGAGGCCGCGTTACTCTAGGAGTTATAAATGGGAGTTTTTGACGGACTAGCAGAGTTACTAGCTCCACATGCGCAAAGGCTTAACGGTACCATCGCAGCCTCTAGCGCACACGTTGGGACTAAATTGGATGATATTAGTGAATCCCTGAACCGTGCAACTGCGCTAAGTAAATGGTTCAGAATCCAGATAGCTAAGGAACTGCCAGCAGAAAAGCAGGAAATTGGGCAGGTCCCCATGAATGAGGTTTGGATACTACAATCTCTAGTAGTGGATGGAATTCAGAATAAATCCCCGGCCTTTGTTATCGAAGCTGATAACGCGCTGATTGCCTCAGTGATTAAGGAAGGTGTGGGATCGGAAAAGTTTAACGTTGCGTTCCTTCCTGGTGAGGAAATTACGATTACTCCCAGAGAAAAAGGATTCATTAGAGCCGGTATCAATATTATTAGGCAGCCGATACCCGCACAAAATAAGCCCTCTCAGTCAACTAATACACCTAGTTCAGACAGGGTGACTCCGGTTAACACTCATAACCCCGCCAGGGATATTATCGAGTCACAAACCGGAATCTATCAGGATGAGATTCCGCACCCTGAGGGTAGCGGTAGATACGATCCTGCCAGCACAGACCCCGTAGGAGTCTAACATGGGAATCATAGGGCCGGGCGGCAGTGCTGGCGTACAGTCAGTGGTAACTACCCCTGAGGAATACGGCGCTGCTCGCAATAACGTTAAAGATGATACAGAAGCAATCCGTAAAGCAATCAATGAAGCAGTAGCCAAGGGCATAGCTAATAAAAGTTACTATGCTGAGGTTCACTTTACGGCAGGTACCTACCTAGTAGGTGGTGCCCCCGTACAGGGTGGAGCTACTAAAGGTAACGCTCAGATACCATTACCTGTAATGTCGGAAACGGGGCCGGGGTTTACCCTAGTTCTTAAGGGCATTGAAGATGCTAGCCCTATCAATTTCTTCCTTACCGAATCCACCGAACGTAGGACTGCCTGTCTTAATAGTACGTTAATCGGTGTCTTTAGTGGTGAATTCGGGGCACCTAGCGTAATCGGTGGGCCAACCCCTCAGGGTTTCGCTGCTGGCAAATTCAACAATATGCTAATCGTAGTGCAGGGGATTACCGTCCAATGCGTTAAAAATCCCAATTGTATTGCGTACGATTTCCGTAAGATGAGTGAAGTCAACATACCTAACGCTGCGGCCCTGGTGAAAGCTCTACCTTCTGAACTTTCAGTGAGTCTGCCGACTAACGAATTAGGTATCGGGCTTTACACTCCGCTAGCGAATAACGGTAACAACTGTAATATTGGAACCTTCACCGCAGAAGGATATTACTACGGGGTGGCATTCTCCGATCACTTTAACGCTGATCGGCTACTTACTGTATACACCCACGCGGGTGCCCATGTCACAGAACCTGGATTATTCTCTCAGGGTGCCGTTATTAAATACTTCTCACTAGTAGCGAGTGTGCGGGGTATCGAATGTGAAGAAACGGAAGGTTCGATATTCCCGCTTAACATAGAGTTCCTACAGATAGAAGAAGTGACAGAAGGTTACATTACCGATAAAAAGAACGTACTAGTAGGTAATGTATTTATGAATGAAGGTGAGCACGGCAATTCACCTAAACTGCTAGAAGCTAAAAAGCTGCGAGTAATTGACCTGAATAAAATCCCAGGTAAAGCAGCCGCCACACCTACCGCCGGGGAATTAGAAGCAGGGATAACTAACCCCTACTACCGCGATGCCGTATTTACTATCGTTAATGGTGAAACTATCGAAGTAGACGGGGCGGCGCAGATCATCCCGGCAGTTGGGGTAGCGGTACCTATTACCGTACCTAGCGGTAAGACTCTTAAAGTTAAAAAAGTAGTAGGGAAAACCATAGAAGTTAAAGCCGTCCTGCTCTAGTGAGACAGATTCAGCTAACGGCACCGTCTATACAGGCGGTATTCCCTAAACTATTTACGGAAAGACTGTTACAGATAGACACTGCCCCTAGGGCCGGTCAATCCTGGACGATTGGAAACGTATACTTCCGATTCCCAGAAGCAGTAAAGCAGCAGGAAGCTTCCGTAGGTAACGGTGAAGAATTTGAATTTGAAATCAGAATGTTCATTGGAGGGGTAGAAGTTGCATCACAGAAGTTCATTGAATTTGTACCCTTTTCAGAAAAAGAAGAATCACCTTTCCATATCCAGGGTTCACTAGAACCATACGCAGGCGCTATAGTGTACCCCGGTCAAGATGTACACTTCACTTATTCGGTTCAGAAATCAGGTACCAAAGGTGCCATGATTAGCGGCCTTGGTAATATTGTCCTTAACTACACACTGAACGTATGAGTGCCGGTCAGATCATCGGGGGGCCATCTCAGAAGTATTCTGGTATCATCGACCTGCGGTCATACCAACTTCTAGTTGCCGGATTGGAAAAACTAGAAACAGAACTCAAAGAAGCTAAAACAAAAATCACCGCAATAGAAGCTAAAATAGTAACTATAGAAGCTGCTATTAAAGTACTAGAAGAACTGAAAACAACTAAAGGAACGGTATCCCTAAAATGGACCGCTAGCACGGACTCTGCAATAGTGAAAGTGAAACATGGATTAGGTAAAAAACCGTCACTAGTGCTTGCTACTTATGGGCAGGCATTTGGAGCGGGGCAGATAGTTGTAGTGAGTGCATTTAACGTAACTGCAACTGAATTTGAAACGGCAGGCCGGGTTAACGGAGCCGTTACCGGTGAAGTAGTCAACGCAGTAAATTGGGTGGCATTCCCGTAATGTATGATCCTAAAACTAAAAAAGGAACATTCCAAACCGATCAGAATAATCCTGTAACACTAGAGTATGAGGTAAATAGTTGGGTCCATGATGGCCCTTCTAGGAAACGTAGGAAGGTAATAGGAACGTCAGACCTTCCCCGCGTAGATTTCATGGTAGTTCAAGTGACGGCACCGAACGGTAAAATATACTTCGATACTATATGGGGTCCCTTTCCAGATTGGGAATTCATAGAGGGGTTACTGGCATATGACTTTGGATCAGAAGGTTCAATCGAGATTAGTACTACTGCATAATGGTAACATTACCCACTCCCATAACTGCGATATCACAGGTCCGGCCATCGGCACACTTGCCGGTATGTTATTGGACCCCTCGATATCACACTGCTTCATAGCTGGCAATAATCTGTATGAAACTCTGGCAGAGTTAAACGCTCTAATTCAGGGTAATATATCAGGATGGCGTATGCGGATATCCAACCGCAGGCGTCAGGCGATCACCTATGACGGACAAAAGCGGATTGTGGGCCGGTTCTTTGTGGACTACTTCGCTATTGACCACAAACGTTCTAGGGATGAAAGATCGCCCCGTAGAAGGTATGACGTAATTAACCTGGAGTTATTTAAGGATAAGCCACCTGAGGACCCTGCTATACAAATGCAGATGGCTTTAACTATTCTCAGGATGGCGGAATCCAGGGGAGTGAAGTTTAGAGGTACTAGAGGAAGTATCGCTAATGCAATGTTAAAGGCTAGTCCTAGATGGGAGGATGACCGCCATGCGGCCCCGTATTTCATTAACCGGGAGTCTCGGAAAGTACTACCTGGGAATTTCTATTCTGTATCCAACCTGGTTAAAACCGCGCACCCATTGGGGGGGATTCCACGGGCTTATTACATTGACCAATCCTCAGCGCACCATAACATTGCCCGTACGGTGCCCCTTCCTCATCCAAATCACATACGCGCTAGAGGACACTATAAGCGCGCGCTAAAGGGTGAATTTGCTAAGTGGTGTACTCCGGATTCTGAGGTAGGCTTACAGCTAATGAATGGCGAACATATCGGGTTAGTGAAGTGCCGGTTACAGATTGCCACGTTAGGTAAAGGATTAGAACACCTGTACCCACCGTGGGCTAGTAAGCGTGGCACGATTGATACTTGGCTATGGACCCCTGAGTTACGTCTTATAGTTGGCGATCAGAAAATACAGCTAGAGTGCTTTATTGCCGCCTACACTGCCACAATTAGTGATCCGGTCCTACCTGAGTATGCTAGGTGGGCTTTGGGTGAGTTAAAAGCGCATGAGCACCCTGAGTATATAAAGGCAACCCTACTAGCCGCCTACGGTATCTTGGCCTTTAATTCGGATAACGGGCCATTGTATAGGTATTGGGGAGGTAACAATACTAAGAGTAAAGTAGAGATACCTCTAGCAGGGGTTGTAGGTGAGACGGAAATTAAACTCCCTAAGCATGTTCAGATGAATACGGTGAACGTAGCCGCCCGTGGAGTTATTGAGGCAGAGACTAGGACACGCTCTATCGAATATGCGAGGGAGCTAAATGCAATGGGAATACACATACCCCAAATCTATGCAGATGGTATATTGGCTGAGACTGACCAATTACCATTCATCCCAGACGGGTGGAGAGTTTCACATGAATTATCCAACGTGTATATTCCTAGGGTTAATGCGATTGTCTCTGACTCATTAGTGAAGCTGCCTGGTGTTAGTGGTGGTAGTAAAGGTGAGTGGCAGGACCGGGGACGGGATGCCCGTAGGGTGCTTAGAGCTACATACGCGCGCGCATATACAGCAGGAACCTAAAGCGTAGCTAAATGTTTCGCGTTTCTAAAGATTGCATAAAGATTCGCGTTAGGGCTTGAATCCTGCTTAGTACCGTGTATAGTTCTATTTGTAAGTCAGACCAACCTACAGAGGAGCAAATCAGATGGCACGTCCGAAAAACCCTGAGACACAGACCGCAAAAGAGCAGGCCGAACTGGAGCTTATCGCTCAGGTTCAGTCGGAGATTCCGGCAGACCGTCCGGAGAGTGTGGAGCTTCAGAACGCGATTGAGCGGGCCAACGTGGCTCTTGGCGAAAAGGCCGATATCCTTGCTCGCATTCAGTCCGCCCGCGAACTGGCGACACTGCTTATCGAGAATGGCTCTGGTTCACAGGATCAGGTCGTATGGGTCCGCACCTTCCTGCCCCGTAAGACTCGCAAGAGCGATGGCTCAGAGCTTGACGGTAGCGAGGATGGTAGCGGCGAGGAGTGAGCTTGACACCTGCCCCCGCGTGTGGTATGCTGCGGGGGCAGGCGTGGAGTGGTGGGACCGGATCGGGCTAACCCCTCAGTCCGATTCGGTCCTAGTTTTTACTGGCAACTGGCAATAGAAGGGAACTGGCATGTTCAAGTTTTTCCGTAGGACTCCTAGGGCAGTCACTCAGACACCCGTGCAAACTCTCTACCCTGAGGGTTTCATGCAATTGGAGTTTAGGATCGCAATGCAGGATTCGCGGGGACTAGGAACTAAGACCCTGCCGTATGAGTGGTACGAAGATCGTATCCGGTTGGCCTGTGAGAAACGGGATCCTGGCGCTATCGCTGGTGCGCTCCTGTGTATCTCTACCGACCTTCTAGAGATTGGCCGCAGGCATGATCCTGCTTACGGGTTGCAGACCGTTTCCGCTAGCCTCTTTACTGACGTTATGGGTAGCCGTCCCCCTGGTACTAGTTGGGACCCGATGAATGCTGACGGATTAGGCATCTAATGAATCCCAGAATGCTACCAGAACTTATCCTTACCGTAGTTATTCTGATTTCATTCTACTACGGATATAGGCGGCACCGTGGACTGTAGATGTGCAATGTTCCAGACTCACGGAACCTGCTACCACACGGGTTATAAGCCAAAGTTTAGTGAGCCACCTGCCCAGGTTCCTATAGTCCCCAGGGCAATCCTGAGGATGCAACAATGGGTAGTAGAACACAAAGAGAAACACCTAGAGGAAGATGAAAGGAAAGCCAAAAGATGAGCGATTCATTGGCAGGCCAGCTTGACGCAGGAGACGCGGTAGGTTGGAAACCTGAGGAGGGAGATATCCTGATCGGTGAGGTTATCGGCCTTTCTAGGGGTTGGAGTGATTATAAGGACGCATTCTATCCTATCGTCACTATCAAGCCTAATGATGGGTCCGACCCCGTAGCCGTTCACGGTTTCCAGTTCGTCCTAGAAGATAGGTTCACTGCGCTTAAGCCGATGGTTGGCGAGGAGATTGGAATTAAGGTTGGCCCTAAGGTCCCCACTAAGGATGGTAAGCGTTCCGTTCAGACTTACACGGTTAAGATGAACCGTAGTGAGGATATCTGGAGCGATCTTACCGGACCTAGGCAACAGGCCGCACCTGTAGTACAGACTCAGACCCCGGCAGAGGATGAGGATATCCCCTTCTAGGTGAACAGAGCGGGCCAGATGCCGGGTATTGCCAGCCGGTGGTAGGTCCCCTAATTGGGACTGAAAGTCTGGGTGCAAGTAAGGGGTAGGTGGTCCTCCAGGCCATTGGGAGACTTGCGAATTATTAGGAAGGTAAATAGATGAGTGAAATGAGTAGCACTGATTTTCTAGCAGGAATGGCGGCTAGACCTTATTCAGGATGGACTGAGCCTAGCAGACGGGCAGTAGTTGGAAAGACAGGACGCGGTAAGAGCTATCAGGCATTATGGCACCGCGTATTAACCGCAGATGAGTACGAATCCAAATTCGGAAAGTGGGAAATAAAGATGAATCTTTATCTAGTATTTGAGATTGCCGAGACACATGAGCCTAAGCCAGGTACTTACTACGGTGAGCCTAGGGCATCAGATTATGAGACTAGGTTTGTACCTACCGCAGTTGGCTGCTTTGAAGCTGACACTGAGCAGGCAGCCTGCGTAGAGGCAGCCAAACGGACTCGCAGGCTTGGAAATTACGCGGCAGTTGCCGTAATCCCTATGGCAATTGACTTCACCGCATCGGAGACTAAGCAGCTTAACGGTACTGCTGATGAGGATAACTAAATCATCCAGCGTATCCAGAGCTAAACGGTCCTGGATAGGATTTCACTGGTACTTTAAAGGTAAATCCTACTGCCATTCCTTAACACTGGAAACTAAGAAATAATGCAAGATGATTTGCCACAAAAGCTAGAAGGACTAAGTAAGATAGGATACAAAGAAATGACGGTGGCAGAGCTTATATCAGGACTGGCCGGGTTGCCCCCTATGATGGAGGTATATGCGGACTGTGACGGAATCTCATCCTTTGTTAATGGGGCAGAGATTGAACAAGTAGGGGAGCGTGGGGCACCGTTTCTTAGAATCAAGTGCTCTGAGAAACCCATCCCACGCCTAGCGCCTGCTATGTCATATGAGGAAGAAATGGCACGGCAGAAAAATACGGCCATAGAGTTAGGTCGTAGACTTCAAGAGGCAGCAGTTATGCCAGAGGCGGTGGATTGAGTTGCATAAGAATGAATGGAAGTTTGTTATTGCGCTAGCGATTGTTTCGGCATCCTGGTACGTAACGGGTTACTTTACTGGCTATGACCAAGGGGTGAAAAGTGGCAAATACTCTGCCGAATCTGCGGCCAGGGTTCGTGGACGTGTTGCCGATCCAGGAGGCAGTACTACAAAGTCCGATGACGTTTAATGATATTGCTAATACCCTTGGATGGACTAAGACAGATAAGAGGGTAGGGCATAGAGTACCGGATGGGGGCAGAGTCCGTAAGGTAGTTGGACTAGGTTGCAATGCCTCCCATACGCGAAGTGGCAGAGTTTACAAATATACTAACAAATCCATGAGTAACCAAAACGCTAGACTGATATTAGGTGCGATAGGATTGGACCCCGTAGATGTCGGGATCTAGACCTACAATTCAGTTCAAAGTAGAACGGTATTACGGTGGTGACGAATGGGTAATCGTAAAGCACGAACGTGGCAAGAATCCCCGTATTCTAAAAGGCAGGTATCCTAGTAAAGCAGTAGCTGAGGAGGCATTAGAATTCAAGCGCAGGCATCACGCCTTGCCTTAGCTGCTGGCCCTCCTGGTGGAATGGTATACACAGCAGACTTAAAATCTGCCAATCGTTAGATTATCCCGGTTCGAATCCGGGGGAGGGCATTAAATGTTTAGAATTGAGCAAAAAGACGCAGCACAGCCACCTAAGAACCTACCTCCAATTAGGCTCTTGGTATCTGACTGCCCTAACGCACCTACTAGTTACGTAGAGTTGGTACTTAAGAAGTGGGTTCCCCTAATGCATCCCCAAGGGGTAATCTCAGTAATGCATAATTCGTTTCTGGAATTGGAGACTAGGCAGAACGTTTGCATACGCCAGGCCGGGGAGCAGTTCCTTAGGGAGTTCGTAGAGCATTCAATCCTAGATTATTCTGAGCCCGCAGATTTAGTAGTCGATCCCTTCTGTGGTCAGTACAACATTACTGGAAAACTTTGCATGTTGCACCATAGGTCGTACTACGGTTGCGATTTATTCCCGTTGGAAATGTTAGATGGTACGGATACTAGTAGCAGGCTAACTAATTATGACGAGTTCCTATTAGGAGGAAACTAGATGAAGATTTACGTAGCGGGTAAGTTCCAAGAGTACGAACGGGTACGTAGCTTCATGCGTAGGGTTAGGACTAAAAACCATTTCATCTCGCACGATTGGACTAGAACTACAGAGTTTGACGATAACGGGCACCCTAAGACCGAAAAGGAAACCGATCTTTCACTGCAGGACCAAATTAAGTTTGCTACGGATGATTTCAACGGAGTTAAGACCGCTGAGTTATTCATACAACTAGGGCACCCAGAGTTAAACGGGGCAATGGTAGAGTTCGGAATAGCCTTGCAGCGTGGAATTCCCTACTGGATTGTAGATCCAAAGAAGCATACCATTTTTTACAACTTACCTGGAGTAACAATCTACGAGTCAGAGGCAGCGGCACTAGCCGACCTCTAAACTCTGAGAACATATCCCGTCTTATCAAGCTCCCCCCGTAAAAAGGGGGAGTTTTTTATGCCTAAACCCAGGAAAAGAATCCCAATAAACAACAGGAGACGCCTGAATTCCCCCGGAAA
>Ga0265336_10000706_pt1 | contig 17734 bp, 14 predicted proteins | sample 42119metaG_FD_193583 | JGI IMG/M metagenome (GOLD analysis project Ga0265336, IMG submission 193583) | Rhizosphere microbial communities from Carex aquatilis grown in University of Washington, Seatle, WA, United States - 4-21-19 metaG | ecosystem: Host-associated > Plants > Roots > Rhizosphere...
CTGGCCTTCGAGGGTTACTTCAGGCATAATGAGGTGCCGCGAGTAGCGAAGAATCTCTTCGTTGCTCAGCGTTACATGACTGCTATCGATCAATTCAGACACTGTTTCTCTCCAAAAATAAGTTCGTGATTTGTTCGGTTAACAGGCTTGTGAATTATTGTCCGCCCGCAACCGAGGGCACGATGGTGATCGTATCCGTTTCCTTGACTGGCGTAGCGTCCTTGTTCAGATAACGAATATCTTCATCGTTCAGATAGACGTTCACAAAGGAACGCAGCTTGCCGTCCTCCGAGAAAAGATGCTTGCGCAAATCCGAATGCTTTGCAACGAGATCGCTCAGCGCCTCACCAATGGTTTGAGCAGCTACTTCAATAACGGCTTGCTTCCCGGCGTATGGGCGGAGAGGCGTGGGAACCAAAATTTTGATCGGCATATTCTTCCTTCCTGAACGGTTGTTATTTGCGGTGCTTCGGCTACTTCTCGATTACTTCGAGGGCTTCGTCTTCAAATCGCTTGGCTTCTTCAAGACCCAATAACAAAAATGAGTTGGTCAACACGGCGCGACCGTTTTCAACGCTCGTGATCACGTATGAGCAGCCGGTCCAATGCGCTTCAGAAAGATCGGTTGAGGACCACTGCGCGGGATGATCGGGATGCGAATGATAGAAGCCGACAATGTCACTGCCAGCGAGCATCGCTTCACGCTGGATGCGCACCAATTCCGACGGACTGATGTGATAGCGATTTGCCAGCGAGTCGGTGCGTGTATTGCCGCATTGCACCGCTGCCTTGACTGCTTTTCCGCCAGCTTCGTCAAACTCACCCACCAGCACGCCGCAACACTCGTGCGGATAAGTCGCCTCGCCGTGCTGCCGCAACTGATTGTAGAGTTCAACTGGTATCTTCAACGCCATGCTTGCTTCCTTGCCTTACGCATTCTCTTCCCAAAAGTGTTCGCTCAAGTACTTGTCACCCGAGTCAGGAAAGATCGTGACAATCACTGAACCCGCAGCAGCGTCCTTCGCAATTTGAATTGCACCGACCAGAGCCGCAGCCGCTGAAACTCCGATCAGCAATCCCTCTTCACGGGCAACTCTCCGAGCCATCGTGTAGGCCGCTTCTGTTTCGATGCCCAGCTCCGCGTCCGCGATGCTGGCATCGTAAATCTTTGGGACAATTGAGGTTTCCATGTGCTTTGTTCCCTCGATGCCGTGAAAGGGTGAGTCGGGTTGCAGCGAGATGCAGCGAATAGCAGGGTTTAACTCTTTCAATCTGCGCGAAGTCCCAACAAATGTTCCGCTGGTCCCGAGGATGGCTACGAAGTGCGTGACACGCCCTTTCGTCTGCATCCAGATTTCATCGGCAGTTCCGTTTGCGTAGTGTGCGCGCCAATTGGCGTCGTTGGAGTACTGATCGGCGTAGTAATACTTTTCCGGCTCTGCTGCTGCAATCTCTTGCGCCTTGCGAATCGCGCCGTCCGAGCCTTCGCCGGGATCGGTGTAGATGACGTTTGCACCGTAAGCGGAGAGTATCCGCTCGCGTTCCTTCGATACATTCGAAGGCATGCACAATGTAATCGGAATGCCGTAAGCCGCACCCAACATCGCGTAGGCAATTCCAGTGTTGCCGCTGGTGGAGTCAAGTAGAATTTTTCCCGCTCCCAGCTTGCCGGATTGCAAAGCCTCGGCAACTATCCTCGATGCCGCGCGGTCCTTGACCGACCCACCCGGGTTGGCCCATTCCGCTTTGGCAAGCACCTGAACATTTTTTGGACTGCCCGTAACTTTTTCTAGGCGCAGCAGGGGAGTATTGCCAATCCTCTGTGCGAGGTTGACACCCAGTGATGTCATCATCCGTTCTGATCGTTCCACTATGCCGTTGTCCTTGCTTCCGCCGGGAACCGAAGCGAGTTGTCCATGCTTCGGTAGAGAGCCTCCACTTCATTGAACAGCGCGAAGACTTCTTCTTCCAGTTGGCTGAGTTCCTCAGTATTCTTCTGATGTGCATTGCGGATTACGGATTCAAAGCGCCGGTCAATCAGTCCCGCATGAATGAAATGTTTCGTAAAGTTCTCAAATACCGCAGCATCTGTCGGTGCTTCGATACCGCGTGTAATCAGCAATGCGCGTGCGCTGCGCAGAGTGATATGGTAAAGTGCATCTTCGCTCCGCAGATCGCCGGAACGATACTCTTCGCACAGCTGCCTTGCGTTGTTGAGATCAACCTCGATCAAGTCAAAGAGACCAGTAGAACACTCACCAATACCCCTTCCAACCAGCGAGAATGAATCGTCAGCGCCCCAGTCTTGGTAGTAGCTCTTATCTTCATCGTGGGATGGAATCATACGGTATCGACCTGCGATCTCTTGAATCTCCCGCGTTCCTTCCTCATCCACATACGCAGCAAAGGAGGAATAATCATTTTTCTTGGCAATCCATAGTTTTAAGACATCGTGCACAAACTCGGGTAGGTCGCGTGCACTCACGCGATCAATTTGACGTGCCAGGCGGGCTTTGCCATTGCCGATCTCTGTTCCTGCAACGACCATATAGGCAGGAAACATATGCTGCTCGTTGCGGCCGACATTGCCGTAGAAGCCAAGATCCGCAAGCATATGCTGACCACAGGAATTCGGGCAGCCGGATAGATTGAGGCGAAAATCGGCAATCTGATCAAGATCGAGAGTTGAGTTCTTGAGCCTCTCAACGGTCGCCGACAAAGCGCCCTTGGTAAGACAGATGCCAAGCTTGCAAGTGTCCGCCCCAGTACAGGCGATGGAGTTACCTATCAGACGCGGACCAGAGGCAAGCTCCGTTAGTTCGCGAATCAAATGGAAAACATTCGGAAGATAGTTCTTAGGAATATTGCGCAGTCTCAGATTCTGTCCAAACGAAGCACGCAGCACATAGTCTCCAAATGGCTCAAGAAACTTCGCCAGCCGAATGGCGTACTCGTTCTTTAGATTGCCGAGAAATACTGGGATTCGAACCGAAACCAATTCGGGTTGCTTCAGGTTTTCGACGTAACGATCCTTCCACAGGTAATACTCCGGAGATGTATCGCAATCGGGAGCAAGCGGAGGAAGAATACTGTTTTGCGGTACATCCTCAATATGTAACGACGCTGGTCTTTCATTGCGAATCAGTTGCAACTGTTCTTCGTACAATTCGCGGAAGCGGATTTCGCCGAGGGTCTTCCACAAGAAGCGCAGACGAGCCGCATGGCGGTTCTTGCGGTTGCCGTGCTTGTCGAAAAGGCGCTTAACTGCGCTGGCTACAAGATAAACATCCTCGGCAGTAATGAACTCATGCAACAGATGCCCGACCTCTGGCTTGGTGCCCAGGCCGCCCGCAACATAAACGCTAAACCCTTTTTTCCCATCGCGGAGTTGAGCCACGAATCCGAGATCGTTGAACTCCGCGTAGGAGCTATCCGCGGGTGAGTTGGAAAAGGCGATCTTGAATTTGCGCGGTAGCAGCCATGAATCCGGTTCGGCGATCAATCTGCTGGTTAATGCAAAGGCATAAGGGCTTGGATTGAAATGTTCGTCGATGCCAACACCCGCATCGGGAGAGACCAGTACATTGCGAACTGTATTGCCCCCACCGCCACGCGAAGCAAGTCCAGCCAGCAGCAACTCACGCATGACGAGAAGAACATTCTCAAGAGCAACATCATGAATCTGAAACTCCTGCCGCGTCGTAATATGGATCGCATCGCCGCCGTAACGTGTGGAAATCTCCGCGATCATGCGTAACTGGCGAGGCGTGAGAGCGCCTCCGGTAGTCCGGATGCGCACCATGTAGGAGCCGTCCTGGCGCTGCTCATAGCACCCGAAAGGGACGCGGCGCACTTTCAGTGTTGCGGCATCAATCTCGCCGCGTTGGTAGCGTGCAATATACGAATCCAATTCATCGAGTTCGGCGGGAAGGTTGTCCGGTATTTTGTAAAACATTGGCACGTCCTCTGCGGCAGATTGTCATAAACGCTTTTTGCGGTTCTGTCCGGCAGGATTGTGCCGGACAGAACCTCGTTCATGAGGGGTTACTTTACAAGCTATTGATTCTCACCGGCCTTGGTTACATCTTTAACTGCATCGATGAACGACTTGGAACCTTTGGCGCGGTGGATTCGTCCGTTCAGTACGTCGTCCCATGTGATGTAGGGATAGAGATGATGAGCTTTGGCTTGCTCTTCGAACAGGGCTTTTAGTTCAGCCAGTTTCTCGGGGTACTTTTTGGCCAAGTCAATTCGCTCTGTGTAATCCTCATTCAGGTTATAGAGTTCCCAGGCGTTTTCATCAAAAGTCTGTTTGCTCTGCGCGTTTCCAGTGATAAAGCTGCTCGGGTAAGCCAATTCAGCTTTCCACCCGTCGCGGTAAATCGATCTCGAACCGAAGATGTAGTAATACTGCGACGTGTGGCGGGTCGGCGCTTTGGCATCGTCAATCGAGTATGCCAATGAAGTTCCCTCAATGGGATCCTGCTTGATTCCCCTGATCTCGTCAGGAGTCTTGATGCCCACTAGATCGAGTGTCGTCGGAAGAAGGTCAATAACATGGCTGTACTGGGTACGAATTCCACCTTTGTCCTTGACACCATTCGGCCAATAGACGATGAGAGGATTGTGCGTGCCGCCCTCGCTGTTCGCATCCTGCTTCCAGAATTTGAAAGGAGTATTGGCGGCCTGCGCCCAGCCGAGCGGATAGTTTCCCTGAGTGGCGGCGGGTGTGCCGATCTCCCCAATCTTGCTCAGGTTGTAATTGATGTTCTCCTGCTCCGATAGAGGCTTGTTCCACAATGAGCGATCGATATCCCCGTTCAATGTACCCTCTTTGCTGGCGCCGTTGTCGCCAATGGAGATGAATATCAGAGTGTTATCGAGCTGTCCGATCTCCTTCAGGTGATTGACGAGGCGGCCAACTTCAAAATCCGTATAGGTTAAGTAGCCTGCATAAACTTCGAAGAAACGAGCGTAGAGCTTCTGCTCTTCCGGTGTCAGCTTGTCCCAGGCCTTGATGTCCGGATTGCGATCGGGTAGTATCGCATCGGCAGGAATAACGCCAAGTTTCTTTTGACGTTCAAACACTTCCTCACGGTAAGCATCCCAGCCCTTGTCGAATTTGCCTTTGTATTGATCGCTCCAGTACTTGTCCACCTGGTGCGGAGCATGCGTGGCGCCGGGCGCGTAGTAGAGGAAGAAGGGCTTGTCTGGAGCAACCTTCTTTTGGCGGTCGATAAAATAGATTGCCTTGTCAGTGATCTGGTCGCTCAGGTGGCGACCATCGGGCCGCACATGCGCTTGATCTTCAACCAGGTCCGGCTTATATTGGTCGGTCTGTGAACCAAGGAATCCGAAGAAGTGGTCAAAGCCTTTTCCAGTTGGCCAACGATCGAATGGACCAGAATCGGTCGCATCTTCGTCAGGGGTAACACCATATTTGCCAACTGCGAATGTGTTGTAGCCATTGTCGCGAAGAATTTCTGCAATGGTGCCGTCCGTGGAAGGAATCCTGCCATCCCAACCGGGGAACCCAGCGGACATCACCGTGTGCGAAAATCCAGAAACGTGCACGGTTGCGCTGTTACGTCCAGTCAACAGAGCTGAGCGGGTTGGGGCGCAAATAGCGGTCGTATGGAAGTTTGTATAGCGCAAGCCATTATTGGCTAGGCTGTCGAACGTGGGAGTCTGGATAAGCCCACCGAATGTGTCGGCTGCACCAAAGCCCACATCATCAATGAGTATCCACACTACATTTGGGGCCCCGGCAGGCGCTTTCACAGGTTCCGGCCACCATTCTTTTGATTCGGCGAGAGTTCTGCCAACGACTCCTTGATATGGCTGTGTCGATTGAGCATGCAGTGCGAGTCTCGCACCCGTCGCAAGTATTAGCGTCGATGTTAAAGCCTTCAGTACGCTTTTCTCGTTCATAGGTCTCCTTTTGAATTCAGTCATTCAGAGATGACTCGGTTGATTTGTTTTCCAATTCCATCTGTAAAGTGGCGCTCCGGCGCAGCGAACGCCGTGCCGAAGTTCAGGCGAATAATGGACGCAGAAATCACTTCAACTCGACGGTGACCAAATCGATCTTGCCGGTGAAGTGGTTGGGCGACTTGTAATCGCTGCTGACTGGCGAGCCGAGATCGCCACCGATGTCGAGCGTTTCGCCGGGAGCGATGTTAACGTTGGCGAAGTGGGCCTGGCCTGCAGCCTGGTCATTCACCTTTAACACCGCGTCACCGGCGGATGGCTTGCGCGGTGCGATTGGGTTATTGCTGTCCGCGATCACGTCGGTTGGTGTGACCGCTAACTCGATGTGTGATTTGCCGGGCTTGAGCGGTTCGCTTGACACCAATTTGCCCGAACTTGCGGTGTATGCGTTGATCTGGAAGTACACGACGTTGTCTTTGACGAAGAGCGAGACTCCGCCCAACTCACCGCCCTGCGCGAGAATCACGCCGCTGGCCTTCTCGCTGACCGGAATCTCGACATCGGCGCTGATGGTGTAGGGGCGTCCGGTCAGGCTTGGCGCTGCGTAAGAGTTGAGGCGATCCACACCGTTGCGATAGTTGAACACTGTTTTGTCGAAGGACGGACTCGCGGGATTCAACTTTCGGCCGGGCAGAATGGGATAGGCGTGATTGCGCGTGGCCTCTTCATCGAATGTTTTGATTAGCTCTTTGAGCTTCTCGGGATACTTATCGGCAAGGTTGTGCGCCTGGCTAAAGTCTTCGTTAAGGTTGTAAAGTTCCCACGGTCGGATGTCGATGCTCTTATCATCTTTGCCTGGTCCAGAGAGCCCGTAGGTGGTTTCCCAGGTCCACTGGAATCGATCGCTGGCCCACCATCCATCCTTGTAGATGGCGCGGTTCCCGCTAGTGGTGAAGTACTGCAGGGTGTGCCTGGTGGGCGCGCTGGCGTTGTCAAATGTGTAGACCAAGCTCTTGCCTTCGAGCGGGATCTGCTTGACGCCATCGACCGCGTCCGGGAATTTGGCTCCGGTCAACTCGTAAATGGTGGCCGCAATGTCGTTCACGTGGGAGAACTGGCTGCGCACTCCACCCACATCCTTGATGTGTCCGGGCCAGAAGATTATCAGCGGATCAGTGGTTCCGCCCAGATGAGAGGCATCCTGCTTGGTGCCCACGAAGGGCGAATTCAGACCCCAAGCCCACGAAGCAGCGTAATGGTTATAGTAGAGTTCGCTGCCCAGCAGGTCGTAGACGTTTTCGCGATCTTCAATGGTCTTCTTGTTGCCATTGACGTCGCGGGCATCGGTTCCTTCCAGACCGCCCTCGGCGCTGGCGCCGTTATCGCCGATGATGGTGAGCACAATCGTGTTGTCGGCTTTGCCTTCATCCTTGATGGCATCAAGCAGGCGGCCGACTTCGTAATCGGTCTGTTCCAAAAAACCAGCGTAAACCTCTGCTTCGTGAGCTAGTAAATGCCTCTGCGTTGGCGTAAGTGAATCCCAGGAAGGCAAGCTGTCAGGACGCGCAGTGAACTCAGCATTGGCTGGAATAATGCCAAGCTTCTTCTGCCGTTCGAAGGTTTCCTTGCGAATTGCATCCCAACCCTGGTCGAACTTTCCTTTGTATTTTTCAATCCACTTCTTGTCCACGTGATGCGGAGTATGCGTTGCGCCGGTGGCGTAGTAGAGGAAGAAGGGCTTGTCTTTGGCCACAGCGTCGTGCTGATGCAGCCACTTGATGGCGTTGTCGGTAATGTCAGTGGTGAAGTGATAGCCCTCTTGCGGCGTCTTTGCAGGCTCGACGGGAGTCGTGTCGTTGAAAATCCGGGGATAGTACTGGCTGTCGGCGGCCTGATTGAATCCGTAGAAGTGCTCGAAGCCGAGCCCGGTTGGCCAATGATCGAACGGACCTGCGGGAGTGACCTGCCACATCGGCGTGTTGTGCCACTTGCCGTAGGCTGAGGTGCTGTAGCCGTTCTCCTTCAAGACTTCGGCGATGGTCGCTGCGCTTTTGGGAATGTAGGTGTTGTAGCCGGAGTAGGGCGCCGACCACTCGGCGATGGAGCCGAAACCAACCTGATGGTTATTGCGGCCAGTGAGCAATGCCGCGCGCGTGGGCGAGCAGAGGGCGTTCATGTGGAACGAGTTGTAGAGCAGGCCATTCTGCGCAAGCCGATCGAAGGTCGGCGTTTGAACAGGGCCGCCCAGGGTGTGGGTAGCTCCAAAGCCCACGTCGTCGAGAAGAATCAGAACGACGTTCGGCGCGCCGGCTGGTGCTTTCGGTGATTCGGGCCAACCCTGCTCGGTCGTTTGATGTACCGGAGGGGTGGGCCAGCCGGGTTTTGTTTCGTTCTCGCTGGCCCATGCGGAAGACCACGGACTGAGGGCCATGGTTCCACTAAGCAGAAGTGCTATTTGCTGCGAAATCTTCATTTTCAATCTCCGTATAAAGTTAATTCTTGTGAAGGACAGAGAACATGCCGGTCTGCGCGCATTTACGTGCGTAGTTGATGAGGCCGTTCCAAAGAGTAGTGTTATGGCTGGGTCAACAACAACAGAGATTGCTACGAGAGAGAAAATGCATGACGGCCCTCCCTATTGAATGCGTTGGCGCTCTTCTGTTCTCTGTTTCGCGCCCACTCCATCACCCGCGCCGGCGCTCGATTTTGCTTTAGTTCCTCAGCCATGAAACGCATATACGGATCGATATGATGGAAGAAATGCTTGTAGCCCGCGCAGAGATAGTTCAGTCCGTACTCTCCGGATGCTGTTTGCGTGAAGCGATGTTTAGGGCACTCGCCGTTGCAAGCAAAGCGCACATCGCATTCACGGCAATCAGAGGGCAGCGCAAATTCCTTCGCATTGCCGAAGCGCGCTTGCTGCGGCGAGCTCACCAGGCTCGACAAATGCTTCTGCATGATATTGCCAAGTTTGTTGTCTGGATACACGAAGTGGTCGCAGGAATAAACGTCGCCGTTGTGTTCGACTGCCAGGGCCGAACCGCACTTTGGCGAAAAGACACAAAGTGTCTGTGGCACTCCGTACCACGACTCCAGAGCAACATCAAAGACCTGCACATAAACCCGTCCGACATCTTGAATAACCCAATCGTCAAAAACTTGCTGTAGAAACTTTCCGAATTGCAGCGGCTCGACAGACCACTCCGATACAGCAGACTCTTGCCGTGAATATGGCTTCAATAACACAAGCCCATTGGGATCTGGCTGTGTGGCGACCTGTTCGACGATGGGAATGAATTGCAGATATTTGCTGCCGATCTCCTTGAGAAACCGATAGACATCATGTGCACGATAAGAGTTCAGGCGATTGATGACCGTGAGCGTGTTGAACTCCACGCCATGCTTCTTGAGAATGCCGAGACCGCGCATCACGCGCGCGTGGGTTGGCTTGCCGCCTTTGTCTACGCGAAAGGCATCGTGAATCTCTTCCAGCCCATCGATGGAGAGTCCAATCAGAAATTTGTTGCGCGCCAGGAACTCACCCCACGCGTCGTCAAGCAGCGTTCCGTTGGTCTGGAATGCATTGTCGATGATCTTGCCATTCGCATACTTGTTCTGTAATTCAATAACACGCTCAAAGAATGGAATTCCGAGCAACGTCGGTTCGCCACCCTGCCAGGCAAAACTGACGTGCTCCGCGGGCTGCGACTGGATGTACTGGTGAATGTAGGATTCAAGTACATTATCCGCCATCCGGAATTCACGCCCGCTGCCTGCGTAGAGGTTTTCCTTCTCCAGGTAGTAGCAGTAGGTGCAATTGAGATTGCAGATGGGGCCATGTGGCTTGGCCATGATGTGAAACGGCTTCATCGGCGTGCAGCTCTCTTCCTGAATCGCAATGCGGGCGTGTGCCCAATGAAAAAGCCCACGAGGCAGAGGCTCGTGGGCCGGGATTGCGAAAACTCAGGCGATGCTAATCAGCTAAGATCGCATCTGCGCGGCATTCCCACGAGGCTGCTCGACTGTCGGAAAGGCGACAGGGCAACAACAACAGCGGGATGCGCGATGATGAAGCACCAAAATTTGGTTCCTTTCACTGTACTTCATAGACTATTTCTGAAGCAGCAGCTATTTCGATGATGCACGGGGATTCAATAGCTGTCAAGAGAACATGTAAATAAATTGCTTTTTTTAGGATTGGAATCTACAGTCATGCTTGACATGATTTCAACTTTATGGCTCAATACAGAATATGCAGGAGCGAATCAACATCCAGGCAGCCGTCCCGCCCACTCCCGAGCAGACTCCCCGTCGCTCGTGTTGTTGACACCCGCTTTCTCTCTCGTATAGCCCATCGTAGATATTGCATGTCATCCGCGCAGGGAGCATAGCATCTCGTTGCTGCTTGTGATCGAGTGACATCTTTGGCTGACAATGCGAGATTTCGACGAAAATCGAAGCCCTCACGTTGCATATCCCGATTTGTCGTCCGAATCGAAGCACATTCATCCTGTAAATCCATGAAAAGGAAAACAAACATGAGTATCAAATTGCAGTGTGCTCACCACTCGACGCATTGTTGTCGCTTCACTATCTCCCAGAAGCGGATGCGCCTTGCGTCGTGGGCAAGTGCATCGTTCCCGTCTGACGGCATTGTGCGCATAGCGCGGATTGCCATGGCCCACGAGTACATCGTGGGCCATTTTTCTGTGCGATCTTATGGATCGCATCTTCGGAGGCAAGTATGTCTGCACTACATTTTTCTCTTCATTCTCTAGTGAAGCAAAACATCTCACGCATTCTGCTCATTCTGCTCATCCTTCTAGTATCCTCGGCTCTCCATGCGCAGATTGTCGAGACTGGAACCATCACCGGCGTGGTCAAAGACAATACCGGTGCAGTTATTCCAAACGCCCCGGTGATTGTGCGTAACGCCGGAACCGGGCTCGCTAGCAAAATCTCAACCGACGCTCGGGGGCTTTATGTCTCGCCGCCTCTGAATCCGGGTGATTACGTGATTGAGATCGAAGTTCCCGGATTCAGTAAAGTCGTAGAAAAAATGAGACTGGAAGTTGGTCAGCGGGTTGCTGCCGATGCCGCGCTCGCCGTTGGCACAAACGCTGAAACCATCGAAGTTCAGGCCTCGGGGGATCTGCTGGAAACGGAGAGCTCCAGTGTTGCCAATCTCCGCACCGAGGATGCTGTCAAGAATCTGCCTCTGAACGGTCGCAACTTCGCGGAGTTGTTGGGCCTTGGTGCGGGCGTGATTCCAGCGCAAACGCAGTTAGTTAGTGTTCCTTACACCCAACAGCGCGGACCGTCGTCTTATGCATTTGCTGGTCTTCGCTATCAGGAAAACCGTTTGTTACTTGATGGAATCGGCGACAACGAAAATCACAACGGTCTGGCTGTTGTCATCTTCCCGCCCATCGATGCCATTCAGGAGTTTTCGGAAGAGATTACCGACGCGGATGCGCGTTATGGTCGCGGAAATGGCGGCACCATCAACTTGATCTTCAAATCGGGCACGGACCATTACCATGGCGAAGTCTTCGAGTTTTTCCGCAACTCCGCATTGAATGCTAGAAACTATTACGCCACTAGCATCAAGCCAGCATTGCGTCAGAACGAGTTTGGCGGAACATTTGGCGGCCCGCTCTTCTACAAGCAGGCCAATCCAAAAACCTTCTTCTTTGCGGATTATTCAGGTCAGCGTCTTGCTCAGGGATTCACGTATGTGAATACCGTTCCGGATTTTAAGTTGACTACAGCCGGATACGACTTTTCTGCCTATACGCAGACCATCAAAAATCCGGTGACTAATGCTGTATACACAAATAAGATCATTCCTGTAAGCGACGTGAATGCCACCGGCGCGAATATCTTGAATTTCTATCAGAAGTACGCTTCGCCTAACAGGGCAGGACAGACGACCGCGAACAACTTTTTATTTGTCCCGGTAAAGACACTCATTGAAGACGCCTTCGACGTAAAGATCAATCATAAGTTCACGGAGAAGGACAGCGGTTTTCTTCGCTACAGCCAGGCTCACGACAGTATCAACCAACCCGGTATTCTCCCTGTTCCCCTAGTGGGAGCTGTGATTTGCGGACCGGCGCAGAATCCGGCTTATCAGGCCGTTTTGGGTGAGACGCACATCTTGTCGACGAGCATTGTCAACACAGCGCGCTTTGGATGGTCCCGCTTGTTCGTCAATGCTCAGAACTGGGATGCGGGATTGAATCTTCCCACGCAACTCGGCATTTCCGGCGTCTTGATTGGCGGCGATTCCAGATCCGATGGTCTGCCGGTACTGAGTTTTACGGGCGGCACTTCGATTGGCGACGCGGGCAACAGTCCCACGCAGATCGGAACCAACAACTATCAGACCGACGATAATGTGAATTGGGTGCGCGGCAAGCATTCGCTCGACATAGGCTTTGAGTTTGTTCGTTTGCAGTACGATATGTTCCAGACCAATGCTGAACACGGCTCTGAATCGTATGGCACATCGTACACAGGACTAGCCTGGACCGATCTGCTCTTTGGTGCTCCTAAGAGTGGAACATACGCCTATCCGCGAGGTACGGTCGGATTGCGGCAGAGTGATCTGTCTTTCTATGTGCAGGACAACTACAAGTTCAACAACAGGCTGACAATCAACGCAGGCGTCCGCTACGAAAATTTTCTCGGCTGGCCGTGGACCGAGGTCAACGACAAGGAATACAACTTTATTCCATCTATCTCGAAAACCGCGCTCCAGCATGTCGGAGAAAACGGAATCCCGAGAAGCGGTGCCAACAATAACAAGCTGAACTTTGCGCCACGCATCGGATTTGCCTATAAGATCACCGGAAAAACAGTCTTTCACGCAGGCTTTGGTCTTTACTACTCGGCGCCGAACGTCACCAATTCGACCGGCCTTTCGGCCAACGTTCCAACCGATGACTACTGGGCGTTCAATAACTCCGCCACATATGGAGCAGCAACTAACGGCGCGCCATTCAATTATGCATCGAGTGGGTTTGTTCACACGGCCGTCACGTCGGCCAGCAACTTGCCAGCCAACTTGCCGATTTTTGCGCAAGATCCGAATGCAAAGACACCTTACAGCGAACAGTGGCACGCAACCATCGAGCAACAGGTTCCCTTCTCTACTGTTCTCAAGGTTGCTTATGTCGGAACCAAGGGCGTTCACCTGGACGATCTGCGCGACATCAACGCCGGTTCGCCGGGAACCACGAACGTGGCCGTCAACCGGCCCTATCCGTATTTTGCTCAGATCAATCTTCTGGAAACCCAGCAGATCTCCAACTACAACGCGCTGCAGATCACAGCTGAACGCCGCGCGCATGGCCTGAACTTCCTTGCCTCGTACAGCTACAGTCACGCTCTCGACGAAAGCACAGGCAGCCCCGGCAGCGTCACGAATCCATACGATATTCATGCCAACTACGGAAATTCAGATTTGAATATTCCGAATCGCTTCGTAGCCAGCGGCGGATATGAACTTCCCTTCAAGGCAAAAGGAACGCTGGGAGGCTTTGTAAAGGGATGGCAGGTGAACGCAATTCTAAATTACTCCGATGGCTTGCCGTTCTCAGTCTCCTCGTCGAACGGAGTGGGCGACGGCCTGACTCCCAGAGCACAACTTGTTCCCGGCTATGGCAATGGTTCGCTGCCCAGCAACAAGCGTACGCGTGCACAATGGTTCAACACCTCCGCATTTGTCAGCATTCCACTTACCGGAACGCTAGCAAACGGACAGTGGGGAAACTCCGGACGTAATATCCTTCAAGGGCCCGGTACGAAGACTGTGGACTTTTCACTCTTCAAAAATATGCACATGACCGAATCGAAGGCACTGCAACTGCGCGCCGAGTTCTTCAATCTCTTCAATGCGCCGCAGTTCAATAATCCGTCCGCGACTGCTCCCACGCCTGCTGCTGGCAGCACCACGCTCGTGCCGGGGCTCGCCGCCGGTTCCACGTACGGGACCGTTTCATCTGCGGGTTCTGATTCAACCTTTCAACGCACCGCGCGCCAAATTCAGCTCGCGGCAAAGATTACCTTTTAATCTACCTGGCGGCGCTCATAGCATTGAGCGCCGCTAGACACTCGCAAGACAAACAGTGCACTTCCCATGCACAACCCCCATTTCACGAATTCCTAAAGGAGGTCTTCACCAATGGAAATCACTACTCGCAATCTATTGACTTTGGTCGCGGTGTGGACTTCCCCTTCGGGAAACCGAGTCCGAGCATCCAACGTGTCCAGTGACGACGCTTAAGACAGCATGGACAATGTGCGCACGAATGCCAAGGTGAAAGGCCGCTGGCGCGATAATCGGCACACACTGATTACCGATCTTCCCGAGAGTGGCGCTGGCGATCAAATCATCATGAACATCACCGGTCATGTCTCCAGGCAGGTGTCCAGGCAGTATAGCCACATCCGCATGGAGGCGAAGCGCCGCGATCAATAAGCCATTGTCGCCAGGTGACCAGCAGCGGTGGAATTTGGCCACGAGAGAGCCGATGGGGTCCCCACAAAAGTCCCCACAGGGGGAGCAGACTGGAAGAAAACGGGCCAACAAAATGCGGGTACCGGTGACGAGCGAAATCGCAATCAATGCCAACAATTTTGAGCGGAATTACTCGGAAATACCCATAAATACGCAGCATTTCGATGTAGCGTACCCACAAAAGTCCCCACAGTCGAGCATTTCGGAGGATTTTAGGGAGTTGATAAGAGGTGTAAGTCTTTGAATCTAATTGGTGGACGCGGTAGGAATCGAACCTACAACCTGTCGGTTAAGAGCCGAATGCTTTTCTTCGCACGCAGATAGGAATTACCAATCGATTGAACCGCAAAGAGAATCGAGGAGGATTTATGGCTACGACTATCACGCTAGAAGACGCAAGGACTTGCTTTCATTCCAGCGTCAATACGCCAGTATTTCGAGTAATATCTCTCGAACAATTCCCAGATGAGAGCGGCGATTTAGCTCCTGACACTCTGGTCGGTCTATTTTGCGAATCCTGCTTAAAACTTGAAATTGAAGGTTACTATGACGCATTTGAGCAGGCCAAGCTTCCTTTCGGAAAAGATGAATCCCCAAACGGGTTTCTTTGTCGTCAAATTGGATTCGCTGTGGTGCCTCTGATTCTTGGTGACGAAGAGGCAAAAGTGATAATCGACGAGCTCAATTCGGATTGGGTCGAGTGCGAGGTCAGCTAAAAATCGATCCATGAAGAAAGCTCCCCATTGATTCTGCTCGAATCGCGCCCTCTATGAAAATGGCGAGCTGCTATGACACCCGGTGCCGAAGAAGGGTAAGACAGAACGTCTTCGATAGGCCTGAGGTAGATCTTGGCATTCCTGACGTTTATTGGTACTTGAACCATGCACTTTCGGACGATCTCAATTGAATGAGGTCAACATGCCCAGCGCCACCCAAAAACATCACGATCTCATGCATGACGTTCAACGCGATTGGAGGCCTCCGTCATCGGAATCCAACCTGCAACTGATGATGGACAACAACGACGTGATTACGCTGAACGAGGCTGCTGCGCTTTTAAGGGTCCATCCAGTGACCCTGCGTAAGAGAGCCGTCGCATGGGGTGTGCCGCATCGATGGCTAGGCGCGGAGTGGCGATTCTCTCGCAAGGTACTGACCGCATGGATTCAGCGTAGGGAAGAGGACGCCGCCTAGAGTAGCTGTCCCGCCACCACAGCGTTTGCGACCCGCATCTCCTGCGTCAGAGTCCTCCCGTAAACGTTCATTGTGGTTTCAATGTCACTGTGCCGCATCAAGTCCTTCATCTGTGCCGGGCTGATTTTTGCTGCGGCCAGCCAAGATTTGTACGAGTGCCGAAATGTATGCCACCCCACACCTTTGATGCCGAGCTTCATGGCGGCTGGCTTGATGTAGTTGGTCAAGATGGTGGCGTCACTGTAGGGGCTTCCTGTCTTGGCGCTAGCGAACACCCACACGTGGTCATGTTTCTGCCTGGTGTGCCAAGCCTGGAGAGCCTCACACAGCTTGGGATGTATTGGAATCTCGTTGCCCGATGCATCAGTCTTGGGCACCTCCTGGATTTGTCCATGTGTGAACACTTGGCCGATGGACAATGTGCAATCATCGAATTTGAAATCGCTCCACTTAAGCGCGAGAGTTTCGCTCACGCGGAGGCTGAGACACCCGGACACGAGAACCATGAGGTTGTAAGGCTCGGGGAGCGCCTCAACCAAGGACTTGAACTCTGTCGGCGTCAGTATGACGATTGCCTTTTGCCGTTTGGTGCTCCCTTTAACGCGGACTAACTCCTTTGGGTTGCGGCCAATCGGGATGTACTCCCACAGCATTGCGAGGCCCAGCAGTTTGGACACCATGTTGCGGGTCCGCGCCTTTGACGCTGCGCCGAACGGCAACGTGTCCAGCCATTGCTTCACTGCGATTGCTGTGACATCGGCTAATCGCACATGCTCCCACCTAGGCCTGATGTGGAGGTCTATCAGGCTCTTGTTTGTCGTCTGGGTGGAGTGGCGGAGAGTGAGGAAATCCTCAGCCATGTAACGGTCAATTATGGTTCCGAGCGTGGCAGCCAACTTGCCGCCGAGCGTGCCAGCGTTGAGCGCCGAGAGCTGGCCCTCCACGGCCTTGCGCACATCGCGCTCCGTGGGATACTTCGCGGAGTCGAACGTCTGGACCTTGAGTTTACGTTTGCCGTCCGGAGCCGTAATATAGAACCTGAACTCCCAACAAACCCTTGGGAGCGGGGAACCTTTCGGACACTGCCATGCTGATACCGTTCGCGATTGATCTTCATCTCGACACCCTCCGCGGTGCTGATGATGTAGCCATTGTGTCAACCATGGTTTTATGTGGTGTTTGCGAAGGCTCTAGTATACTGTAACTGATTCTAAACAAACATGAAGCGGGAGTAGTTCAGTGGCAGAACGTCAGCTTCCCAAGCTGAATGTCGCCGGTTCGATCCCGGTCTCCCGCTCCAATAAATAGTTTCTCCTGGTCGTCTGTATAGCACGCTTTCAATCTTGCGAATATATTATGCGTATTTGTTGACGCTGGCGCTACTACCGGAGTTGCCGCTACTGGCTATGGTTTTGGTGGTTGCTGTATTCCCTGTCGTAGCGGCGTCTGTAGAGCCTGTGCTTGGAGCGCTGTCGACGGCGTACTTGCTTTCCAGAAACGTGACCATCGGATCGGTTTTACTGGAGGAGTTGTTCAATCCATAGGCGCTATTCAGCATGGAGATGAAAGGGTCGGCAAGAGTCGAGGAAGAGGAGGAGTTTGTCAGATTGGAAAGGCTAATTAGGTCCTCGATCCATTGCACGGTCTGCTTGACAGCGGTTTCCGCGTTTGCCATTACCAGCGCTGGATTGGTGTTGAGGTCGCTTTGCACCGTTGCTAATGCGGATTGTGCCTGGGAGAGATTGCCTGAGCTGAGGGCGCTGCCCAGCGCAGTCATGTCGGTGGAGTACTGCGAAGAGGTGGACGAGCCGCTGCTTGAAGACGCGGTCGGGTTCACTCGGTTGTAGGTCTTGAAGGCGCTCTGAGCGGCGGAGAGATTGCCTGCCGCAAGGCTGTTCTGGAGCGACTGCCAGGAGTGCTGCGATGCCGCGAGATCGCTTGTAGCGGTGATGTATTGAGAAAAACCTGCGGTTGAAAGAGCGGAAACCGGCATGGTGACCCCTTTCCTGAGAGCATGGACGCACTCCCACCCAAGTCGTTTGTCGGCGTCGGGTGGATGAAGTTGAGGCAAAATCTGCGCATTGG
>Ga0265336_10000708_pt1 | contig 17666 bp, 15 predicted proteins | sample 42119metaG_FD_193583 | JGI IMG/M metagenome (GOLD analysis project Ga0265336, IMG submission 193583) | Rhizosphere microbial communities from Carex aquatilis grown in University of Washington, Seatle, WA, United States - 4-21-19 metaG | ecosystem: Host-associated > Plants > Roots > Rhizosphere...
TTGGGAATCGTCGGCAACGCGGCCGTCTTAGCGGCGATCGCCGCATTCTTCGTCTTCGTCTTGCTTGGCATACATGTTCCTGGTCGTCATGTTATGCCCCGCACACAAAATTCCTGACAGGCTCCCGAGGACTTGTGTCGGCCAGAAGCGGGCTTAGACGAACGGCCGCTTCTGAGGCGCTGCGTTGTGATGTCCCCCGCCTTTGATGCTTAGAACAACGGCTCTTGTCGGCCAGAATCCGTCAATGACGTAGGACGGACGTCAGGGCCGTCCTGCCAACTCGCAATGAACATGGGAGATTTGCACCGTGAGCCTCGATGTGTTTGTGTGGCTTCCATGCTCGGTTGATCTTGCGCTGGATCTCCCGCGACAAGCGGAATGGACACACTTCGAGAAATATGAGTCGTGGCAAATCGACCGAGGGGGCTACTCAATCAGCGTGTCTCGCATTGACAGGTCAGCAGACCTTGGACAGGTAACGAGCCAAGCCGAAGTAACGACGGCAGTCGGATCTGAAGCAGAGCTCGCTGAGAGAGTAAAAAAATCTAAGATGGGGGTTAGCCTGATCCTGGAGGGCAGGTACGAGGCCGGTTACCTTGAGCTGAATGCCATCGCGGAGCATCTGGCTAGAAAGTGCGGCGGCGCCATTGTGGAAGGTACTGGAGGGTACGAGCAGATCGACGAGCGCGGAGAATGGAAGTAACAAACAAGGGTGTTGGACTCGCTAGGTCATTCCGCATCCGCTCTTTTTCTTAGCTGCAAGCGCAGTCGACGACGACTGCGTGGCACCGCGATCGCGGTTTCGAAGGACTGCTTAGGGTCGGCCTCTGCCGCCCCGCGATAAGCCTCGAAGGGCAGGTATGCTGCGCACAGCAGACATTCACCGTGGGGCGAATCGTTGATGACGCCCCGTCCGACCTGGCCGGCGGCGTCGTGAGGCTCTTGTCGGCCAGAAGCTGTCTATTTCAGACGTCAGGTTTGGAGCAGTCCGACGTCGGAGAGGCCCCTTGAAATCCGTGCCTGAAATGGCACCCTTGACCTGCCCGCAAGCAGCCAATTGCGGCCTCCAAGAATGTCAGCGCGTGGCGGCAGAGCCTGGGAAATCCGGATCAGCGCGGGGCGGCAACGACGGCAGGCGCGCCTCGCTGTCACGGTGCTCAAACATCGACTTCAACGCTGTGCGCAGTGCCTCCGCCCAGTCGATGGCAGCGTCTGCGCTCGGGAAGCGCTCGGCCGATGCCAATACCAGCACTGATCCGAATGTATTGGTTGCGAAGCGGGCGTACAGGATGCCGACTGTGTAGTCGGGCAGGCGAACGCCGCGGCTGGACAACCACTGCAGCGACGAACGGGAGAATTCTTGATCGATATAGCCGTTGAGGTCCGTTGTGCGCTGCCCGGTAATGGACAAGCAGTCGGGCTGCCCTGACAGTCCGCCGCGATCGCGCCGGTAGACCTCTTCAGGACGCAAGTTACACGGCGTGTTGTTCCAACTCTTCATGGACAGGTCTGCGCGTAGAATTCCCAGGCGCGCGATAGCCACCAACTCGCCGTTATCCACAAGTGCCAACTCGGCCACGTCCGACGGCGTTGTACGGTTGGTACCGTTGGTGACGCTGCCTTCGGAGCGGTGCACAAGGAACCAGTGCCCCTGCGGCAGCCACAGCGTGCGCGCTCCGCTGGTGATCTTGCCGTCTGCCACCTCCAGTGGCGCGTTGGCACCGGCCAACTCCAGTGCATAGCCAGTGGATGTGGCCAGTAACGCCGTGAGCACGAGGGCAGCGCTTCGCGACCACGCAAGGCGCCCGAGACGCGCGCACGGTTGCGGCGCGCGACAGAGTGCTGGCACATCAAGACGCTGCATTCGATTCATTGGAAGCTGTGATCCGGGCCAGATTCGCTCAGCGAGTCGGTAGATTGAGGCGCAGGTGCCTTTGGTCTGGAACAAGAATTTCCGCGCGGACTTCGTGACCACAACGGGTGCTCGCGCATTTGTGCCCGTGTCTGCGAAGGTCAGCGATGCCTTAAGGCGCTACCGGCTGGTCGCCGAAGCCGACGCCAAAGGCGCTTGTCGGCGGCCGCTTGCTGCCGCTCGCAGGTGTCAGCTTTGGGGTATTCGTGCCGCATCGCGCGACGCGGGTCATCCGCCGGGATCACCGCCACTCGCGATCCCCCGCTGCGATCGGGCTGCTCAATGGACGTCGGCGTAAGCGATACCGGCTTCAACCTCGCTGATCGCACTATCGACCAACCCAATAGCTCTTTCACGATGGCCGCCCTTATTGGCAGCTGCTTGTTGAAGCTCACTGCGAGCGATTCTCAACGACTGCAAAGCATTCTCCATGTGCGGCTGATTGCGAGCGGGCGAAGCGCAGGCAACCAAAAGCAAGGCGACAAAACCGTAGATGAAAGACTTCATGGATGATCGATATCCTGAGAGGATTGGAAGTTGCCGGGTTTGCTGTGCGCTGGCGCGGACAAGACCCTGAGCTTATTTCTCGGCGTAGGCCTTACCCTTTCGCACCTCTTCCATCGCTTGGTCGATCAAATTGATGGCATTGACGCGATGCCCACCCTTGTTGGCTTCGGCAAGTTGCAATTCAGACTTTGCGCTCTTGAGCGAATCGAGTGCATTGTCCATGTGCGGCTGGGCGGCGAATGCCACGACAGACATTGCCAAAGCGGAGAAGAGGACGCCTGAAACAAAGGATTTCGATTTCGACATGGTCATGATGATTTAACCCAAAAAAGTGAATAGGAAAAATGAAAATCCAAGGCTTCCTGTACCGAAGAAGGCCTTCCCGACACCCAAGAAGAACACAATTCTGGTACTGAACTTCAAGAGCGAAGCTCAAAGCCAAGAACATGCAAGCATGGCGTCTGCCGTATTCTCTTATTCTGACGGAGAAGCGTTTTTGGAGAATGAGGGCGGTGGCGCCACGCAGGAAAATGGACGCCTTGGGGTGGTGATTGCATGAGGGCTTTCGCCCTGATTCAAACCCGAGCGAGAGTATCTCCAGTGTTCTAGGGGTATGCCAATCCCCCATAAGAGGGTGATTGGTCTTGGCTATGGCTCAACAGTGGATTCGCGCTGTCATCGACTTTTCAAGGACGATCATGCGATCGCGAACGACTGCTCCGGCAAGCGTCTCATGGCCCTCCGGGAGCTCATCCGCGGTACTGCGGTCAACCCCCAAGTTGAAATTTGGATTCGACGCCGGTCGCGGGCATGGCGTGTCCGCAATCGGCCACATTGTGCGTACGTGAGCGATGAGGCCGAATTCAATCGAATGAAAGGCCTCCCTCAGAGGCGCGCCGCTGGCGACGCAACCTTCGTACAGGAGCCATTTCATGATTTTGCAAGGACCCCGCCGGGCATCGGTGCGCCCATCAGCGCACGGTGCACAGGCACCGGCCCGTTCACGTTCGTCCCTTGATGGAGGGATGCTGCTTGCGACTCGACGCCTTCAGTGGGCAATGCCGCCGCTCGCCGCTTCCCCGGTCGGCTCTCGCGACGCCGCCAGCCGCCCGTCGGGAGACCCTGGGAATGTTTCGCCCCGTCGCACCCCTGCCTGCCAAGTCGCAGCGTCGCACCACCAGGGTGGCCTGCAGCCGCCACTCTTCTAGGAGTTACTTCATGTTCACGTTCTTCAGCCCGGGGCAATCCCTCGACCCGGAGCAGATGTTGTGGGTCTACAAGAACCTGCCTTGCGTCACGCCGGACGGACCCGTGACGGTGTCCATCAACAACTATCGCAACTCACTCCACAAGAAGGACAAGCCGTCCGACACGGATGCCGATGTCACCGGAACGGAGGATGCCGAGAAGATCAAGGGCTACTTGTTGCGCGTGGCGCCCGACTGCGCGCAGCGTGCGGGCGGCATGGTGGCCTTCGTGGAAGTGTTCCTGGGAAAAGGCTCGCCGCAAGCGATCTGCGCGGTGCTGCAGATGTTCGTGGACTACTCGGGCGCATTCATTGACTTGGCTCGCCGCGAGCGTGCCCAAGGTGTCTATGCCCAGTGCGCAGCCATCCTGGACGACACTGATATCAGTTGGCAGGACACCCTGCAGCAGATCGCCGACAAGTGGTTGGGGCTGGATTGCAGCGGCTTCGTCGGGAACTGGCTGAAGGTGGCAGGGCCGGAACTCAAGCTAAACCAGAACGTCAAGACCAATAACGTTCTCTCAATCGCCCGGAGAAAAGTGCGCACATTGGAAACGATCGGGCCGTGGGATCTAATCTGTCACTCGGACAACAAGCACATCGCCGTGGTCAATGCCGTCCTGGACCTGAGCGGGGGCGCGTCCGACAACCCGGCAAGCTTGAAGTTCGACGTCTGCCAGTCTGCCGGCGACGGCCCCAGCATCGACAGGTACTCGTTCCTGTCCACAGGAGCGGATTCCAACGGCCCGCTCTTCAAGCTGGCCAGCCCAAAAAAGACCAACATCGCCACGGAGTTCTACGTCATCTCCGTCTGGGACGATCCCGCTTCCGCTTGACCGTGGAAAGCGAGCTGACGCTTCCGAATGCGGGCGCCATCGTCCGACATCAACGATGGGCCGACCCAGGCGCGGCACATCGGACAGGTCGGGCATTCATTCGATATCGATAGTTCGGGAAGGAAGGTTCATGCAACCTACATCTGGAACCGCAGTTGAAGAAGACTTTCAGGCAATCCCTGCACGCAGGGCCGCGCTGCGCCTGCTACTGCACTTCGGTCTCGCCGCCTGCGCAGGTGCGCAGTACACCAATTCGCAGGCCGCCGAGGAATCACCGAAGGCCAGGCGCATCGCGGGCATCGTGGACAGTCTCGACGTCGAGTCGCACTGGCCGGCTGGTGTCCACGTTCACTGGGAGACCGGCGAGCCCGACGGTCGTCCGGAGAACTCGTCCGGCAGGCATACGCACTGCAGCGCCTTCGTCGCAGCCGCCGCCAAGCGCCTCGGCGTCTACATCCTGCGACCGCCCGAGCATCCGCAAGTGCTCTTGGCCAATGCTCAGGTCGACTGGCTGGACAGCGATGAAGGCCGGAACAAGGGCTGGCGGTCCGTGCGCGATGGCTTCGAAGCCCAGGCATTGGCCAACAGCGGTTCGCTGGTCGTCGCCGCCTACAAGAACCATCATGACGACAAGCCCGGGCACATCGCGATCGTGCGACCCAGCAACAAGGGCGAAGCGGCGATCCTTCGCGAGGGTCCGCAGATTACGCAGGCAGGTGGCACCAACTATCGCAGCACCACGCTGGTTCAGGGCTTCGCTGGCCACCCTGCGGCGTGGTCGAGGTCGGAAGTGCGCTACTACGCGCATGAAGTCGATTGAACCAGGTGTGTTTCAGGCGCAGTGACAGTGCCTGGGAGCGCCCTGCGGGTGATGCCGGAAACGCCCTCGCCATCCGGCGTCGATTGCGCCGGCGGCAGGCGACAGCAGCGCAATGAACCCGGGTCAGCCCTGCAAGCTGGCGAGGATGAAGGCGCGCGCCTTCATCCACCGGCGACGGACCGTGCGGTCGGTGATGCCCAGTGCCGCGGCGATCTCCGGATCGGAGTACCCGCCGAAGTAGCGCATCTCCACCACTTCGGCGAGCTCCGGCTCCAGCGAGTCCAGTTCCCGCAGCGCCGAATCGACATCCAGCACCGAGGCATCGGCCGCCCCTTGCGCCAGGCGATGAATGAAGTCGGTGTTCAGGGTGACGCGCTCGGCGTCGCCACCCCGGCGCTCGGCCCGTCGGCGCCGAGCGAAATCGACCACGATGTTGCGCATCGTCTTGGCGGCGTAGGCGAAAAAGTGCTTGCGGTCGTCGATGCCGAGCTTGTCGGCGGCGACGAACCGCATGAAGCTCTCGTGCACCAACGCCTGGGTGTCGAGCAGGGTGTTGGCGCGATGGACACGTAGGCGCGCGCGAGCGATCTTGAGCAGTTCCGGATAGAGCACCGAATACGCACGATCCGCGGCATCGCGGTCACCAGCGTGGGCGGCTCGCAGCGTCAAGGTCAAGGGCTCGGATTCCATGGCAAACGATTCTGGCACGGGGCCTGTATGTGATGTGTCGAGGCGCGCTCGCCCTCAATGAAGAATCAGGAGCGGCTGCTTGAATTCGTGCCCCATGGCTGACCTCCACGCCGCAAGCGCGGCCCGGTGCTCCGACTGGGTCCGGGCGACAGACGCGGCTCCGGTGGCCCCACGGGACTTCAGTTCGGCGTGCATCAGCGCCAGCTCGGCGTGGATGACATGGGTCGCTGGGACCGTCGCACCGTAGGCGCGCGCGGCATTGTCGAAATTCTTGGCAGACGTGGGGTCCAATGGCGCGCGCAGCGCCTGCATCCACGCCAGATGAACGTCGCAGCGCAGACTTGAAGGATTGTCCGGACCGACGGCGGCATGGTCGATGCGCTGGGCCTGCTCCAGCATGGCGATCGCCTGGTCAAGGCTCTGTCGCCCAGGTCGAAGATTCAATGCCAAGGCACGCACCTGCAACAGGTCGGCATAGAACGGATTGGTTGAATACCCGTCGATTCGCGCCGATCGTTCGGCGCCGAGATCCAGAGTGCGAATTCCCTGGTCAATCTGGCCATCCTGGAGGAGCAATTCTCCCAGCACGCGTCGGCCGATTTCCTGAAGCCATGTCGGTTGCGGATACTTCGAATCGTAGACAGTCAGGCCAGCGCGCATGAAGTCGATACCTTCGGCGGGCCTAGCCGCCAGCTTGAAGATCTTTCCCACAGTCAGCTGTTGAAGCGCCACAACTTCGCCGTCCGTGGACTTCCTGGCCATGGCATTCGCGAGGTTCTGACGTTGGACGTCGATCGCCTGGTCGTAGCGTCCCAATTCGGCCAGGGTCTGGGCCCACATGGCACGCGCCTTGATCGTTCGATCATGCTGCGGACCGATGTGGTGATCCATGTCTGCGACCAAGGGCTGCAGTTCGCGTTCGGCCTGGTCGAAGGACCGCAGTCGAAATTCCGCCTGCGCCAAGTTGTAGTGGTTCACCAGGTGATCGACGAATTCGACTCCAGGAATCCGGGCTTCGTCGGCGATGACTCGCTGGTATTCGTCGCGGGCCAGGGCGTACTGCCCCAGATCGGCGTGGGCGCGAGCGATGTTCATACGCGCGCGTTCGGTGAACACGCTGGGCCTCGGATCGCGGCGCTCGGCCTCAGCCAGTACCTTCGATATACGCTCGATCCCCGCCTGCAGGTGCCCCTCATCCATATCCATCCAGCCAAGCCTCGTCTGCACGGGAAGCTGCCATCGATTGCCCGGGCCGAAATTCGCGTCTGCAAGCTGCAGGCAGCGCTGCGATACCCGCCGGGCTGCATCGAACTGCATGTCTTCCTGCAGGACTTCGGCGAGCGCGGACTGGGTCTCGATGGCGTCCTCGCTGCCTTCGAGTCCGAGGGATTCATAGAGCTTCAGCGCCTTCTCCAGTTGAACACGCGCCGCGACGTAATCGCCCAACTGGAGATAAATGTGACCCATTTCATGGCTCAGTCGTGCTAGCTGCGCAGGCTGGGTGCGGAGCGCCGCGTCGAGCCGCTGTGCGCCTCGATCGAGCAAGGCCTTGGCACTGACGTCGCGAACGTGGGCCTCCTGCGGGTCGCTCGCCTCAAACAGGCTGACCAGGAAGGCCTGTACGGTCTGCGACTCCTGGGCCGCTTGCCGCGCGCGCTCGGCCTCCCACAGCGCAAGGCCCAAACCCACTGAAAGCGCCAAAGTCACGGCAGCAACGCCGGCAACCACCGCGCGGTTCCTCAGGATGAACAGGCCGACCAGATAGCCGGATCTGGCCGTACGCGCCGACACCGGGCGATGGGTTCGCCACCGATTCAGGTCCGCGCTGAAGGCTTCAGCGCTGTCGTAGCGATCGCCAGGTTGCCTCATCAGCGCCTTCATGACGATGGCATCGAGGTCGCCCGCCAATTGGCGCCTCAAACCATCAGGCGTCGTGCCGCGCTGCACGGCGGCGGCCACCTGCACCCTGCAGGCACTGGGCTGGGCGATCGTCGCGGCCTGGACGGCGGCATACAGCTGGGCGGGACTGCGGCCAGTGATGGCGGTATCGATCCGGTAGGGCTGGGCGCCCGTCAGGAGGCGATAGAGCACAAGGCCCAGCGAATACACGTCCGACGGCGTCGTCAAGGGGGCGCCTGCAAGCTGTTCGGGCGACGCCGTTTCCGGCGTCAAGGCGCCCAATTCGATCCGGGAACCTTGGACGATGGAAGCGGCGTCCCCGAGGATTCGAGCGATGCCAAAATCCAGCAACTTCACGTCCCCATCAGGCGTGACAAGGATGTTGGAGGGCTTGATATCGCGGTGCAGTACCAGCCGGGAATGGGCATGCCGCACCGCCTGGAGCACCTGCTGAAAGAGCGCCACTCGGGCTTCGATGCTCAGGCGATGGGCGTCCGCATAGCGATCAATGGGCAGGCCATCGATCCACTCCATCGCCAGGTAGGGAATGCCTTCGGTGCTTGCACCCGCGTCGTAGAGGCGGGCGATGCGTGGGTGCTCAAGGGCTGCGAGCAGATCGCGCTCCTGCGCGAAGCGGGATGCGGTTGCAGCGGCGTCCTCCAGGCCGTGGTGCGGAATCTTGAGCGCCACGCGCCGTTTGACGCTGACCGTTTGTTCGGCAAGCCAAACGCATGCCATGCCGCCTTCGCCGATTGGCTCGATCAGCTGATAGGGACCGAGCATCTGCCCGCTCGCCAGTCCCGGCATCCGCCCACCCAGCTGACTGGCCATGGCCGAGGCGAGCAGCTCGGAAGGCGGCCCCAACAGCGGATCGACCGTTGCGGACTGTTCATGCGCATCGACCAGAGCGCGCACATGACACGACAGCTCGGGCGAATGGGCATCCAGATGGGCAAGCCGAGCTTGCCTGGCCGCCGGATCAAGTTCGGCAATCTCGTCGAACAGGGCGGAGATGGTTGACCAAAGGGAAGCAGGAAGTTTCATGTCCAAAGGCGCGCGAGGCGGGGAGTCGTGAGGCGGACGTCGCGGCGGGCACTGGCATGCCGGTGCCTTGCAGTCGCTGTACCAGTGTTTCCAGCATTTGCCTTCCCTCGCGTCATGCCGCAGCCTACGCAATCGAATCGCAAATTCGGACACTGCGTCCTCCAGAAAACTAGGGGGTTGCTCGCTCCGAACCCAGCGAGCGGTTCTTGTCGCGATCTCTTGGTCTGCATCAGGAAGGCTTCGGGGGATTCAGACTGATCGACTCGCGCGATGAAGCTCACCGCAGCAGGTGCTGCGGCTGCATCGCGTCCGGGTTGACGTTGAAACTGCGTATGCCCCTTCGAAACCCAATCTCGAAGGAGCCTCCATGAGAATTTCCCGTCTGAAGATCCTGCTCTGTCTATTCGCTCTACCGCCCCTTCTTGCCGCCTGCGGGGGCAATGACAGCAACTCCGGAACTGCCGCTCAGTCCTTCACCATTGGCGGATCCGTCTCCGGTCTGGCCGCCGCGGGGTTGGTCCTGGCCAATGGAAATGACACGGCCAGCCCGGCTTCGGGCTCGACGACCTTCAGCTTTCCCATCACCGTCTCGACCGGCGGCAGCTATGACGTGAAGGTCTCAGTCCAGCCCTCGGGCGAGAGTTGTGCAGTGGCCAACGGCAGCGGCGCCGTCGGTAGCAGCAACGTCACCAACGTGACCGTCACCTGTTCGCCGAACGCCTACAACATCAGCGGCTCCATCAGTGGGCTCACGACGGCAGGCCTGTTGCTGGCCAACGGCCAGGATACCGTGAGCCCCGCTGCGAACGCCACCGGGTTCACGTTTCCCAACGCGGTCACAACCGGGAGCGCTTACGCCGTGACCATTGCCGCGCAACCGACCAACGCGACGTGCAGCGTTGCCCAGGCCACCGGTACAGTGGGCACCGGCGCAGTGTCGAACGTTGCCGTGAGCTGTGCGCCCAATGCATTCACTCTCGGCGGCACCATCAGTGGCCTGGCGTCAGCGGGTCTTGTCCTGGCCAATGGGAGCGATACCTTAAGCCTGGCAGTCGGTTCACAGGCCTTCACATTCGCGAATCCCGTCGCCGAAGGCGGCACCTACACCGTGACCGTGCAGGCGCAGCCGCAGGGAACGACTTGCAGCGTGGGCAACGGCAGCGGCACGATGGGGGGAGCGAACCTGGTGTCCGTTCAGGTCACCTGCTCTCCGAATGCCTACAAGGTCGGGGGCAGCATCACCGGGCTCACCGTCGCCGGCCTGGTGCTTGCCAATGGCGGCGACACCGTGAGCCTGGGGGCCAACGCCAGCACCTTCACGATGCCGCACACGGTGGCGTTCGGCGGGAGCTACAGCGTGACGGTTCAGCAGCAGCCGCCCGGCTTGACCTGTGCCGTTTCGGGCACTTATCCGGCCACGATGGGCGCGGGTGATGTGACGAACGTGTCGGTGACTTGCAGCGTGCCCACCCAATACACCTTGTTGGCCGGCCGCGAGACCTGCCCCAGCGGGGGCGACAACATCGATGGCTCCGGTGCCGCCGCGAGCGTCTCACAGGAAAGCATTCTTGCCTTCGATGCGGCAGGCAATGCGTACGCTACCTCCGACCAGCAAACGGTGCGCAAGATCACCCCGGTCGGCGTGGTCACGACGCTCGCCGGGCAGCCGTACGGAGGACTTGGAACACCCGTCGACGGTGTCGGAGCCGCTGCAGTGTTCAGCAATCTCAGTGCCATCACCGTGGACTCGGCCGGCAACGTGTACGTGATCGACGCCAACGAGATCCGCAAGGTCACACAGGCCGGCGTGGTCACGACCCTGGCAGGCTCCACGTCAGCCGGGTACCGCGACGGAACGGGGTCCGCGGCCGGCTTTTCCCACCCCTACGCGCTGACGGTGGACCCGCAGGGCAACCTCTACGTGAGCGACACCAACAACAGCCTGATCCGCAAGGTGACGGCCACCGGTGTCGTCACCACCCTGGCGGGCGGCACCCTGGGCTTTGCCAACGGAACTGGCACGCTCGCGCAATTCAACAACCCGAGGGGGATCGTGATCGACGCGTCAGGCAACCTGTACGTCAACGACAGCGGAAATGGCGTAGTTCGCAAGGTCACACCTTCGGGTGTCGTCACCTCGTTCGTCGGCGCCCCTGGTCTGAGCTATGCGGACGGCCCCAACGGGGTGGCAGGCTTTTGGCAACTCTGGGACTTGTCCATCGATGCGTCTGGCGATTTGTTCGCGATTGACGCGGGCTTTACGGCACTTCGCGAGATCACACCGGCAGGCGTCGTCACGACCGTTGCCACCACCGGGTACTTCACGACCAAGACCGGATTGCCACGCCCAACCGTAGGGGTACAGTTGCCGGCGCTTTCCACGCCGCGCTACTTTTCGGTCAACGCCGCTGGCACGATCTATGTTCCGATCGGGTGTGCGGTAGAAACCGTCGGTCCGTGATCGCATCGCGAATGCCGTCGCAAGGCTGAGCGAATCCAACCACAACCAAAATACGCGGCACGGATACTGGCCCGGACAAGGCAATCGCAAGGCTCCAGTCGCGGGTCAACGCCATCTAATCGCATTGGCTCGCGACCGGTCGCGGGCACTGGCGGCTGCGATGGGACTGGGTGCGCATTGCCTTGGCCCGATTCTCGGCGTGCGCCATCGTCGTGTCGCACATCCATTGACATGAACTCGAACATCAAATCAAGAGCCGCGCGAGTGTCGGACACGCTGGCGTTCCTGCTCCTCCCCGGTTCAACGGCCATGCTGTCGATCGCCGTGGGGCTGCTGACCCCAGGCATGTTCAATCTGTCGGACGCCGCGGACGGGCTCACCTACCCGTCGGAAGTGGAGATGGAAGCGGGTATCTACTTCGGACTCGAGGCGGCGATCCCGCAGCCTGACGCCGCCGGGGCAACTCGGACTCAGCTGGGCGCCGCGTTCGCGGCGACCAGGGATGCCGGAGTACACAGCTCATCGAAGGAGGGAACGTCATGAGCACGAAGCCCGGATTCGCCTCATGCGCGCTGCGCATTTCAGCAACAATCGTTTTTTTGGGCTCCGGGGCCAAGCCGAAGCCGACTGATTGAGCAGACGGGATGATCGTGCGGAACCTGAGTAGGATGGCGGGTAGCTGCCATTCAGCCTTGCAACCTCGCTAGCTCGCCCCGCAGCAGCAACGTGTACCAATGTGGGTGTGAGACCAGGATCAAACTAAGATATGCCCGGGCGGATCATCGACTCACCAGCGACTCGGTTGAGAAGGTTGGGGCATTTTCTATCAGTCCAATGATGTTCAAGACCCTAGTCAACTGGTTGCTGATCGCCTCCGTCGCGGGGCTGGCAATCGGCATATTTTTGATCAGGCAAGCGGTCGTGCTGGGGCAAACCCAACATGTTCGGGCCTTGATCGTCCCGACCGTTGCAGCTGCGGTTGTCGCCGCCGTCACGTGGGTCCTGTTTCTCCTGCGGTTTCGGCCGACGGCGGACGACAACGATGGCGATGGCGATGGCGATGGCGATGGCGACAGCTAGTCTTGCTGTGTCACAAGAGTAGAGTTTAGCTTCATCCGCTAATGCGACAGAGTCGTCTCACGTCCTGTTGGTCGATAGTGGTCTCATCGACAACGAGCCTCACGGTCATCAGAGCCAATCAGTTGACTTGATCCTTGCGCCGGATGACCACGGAGAGTTTGGCATCTTGCGGATTTAGAAACTGCACTTCGCCGTGTCTCCAGACACCTAGCCAGATCATGTTGCGAGAAAACGCATCATGGTCGGTGATCGAAAACGGCTTTTCGTGCACCGTGATCACTCCGTGATACGGGTTTTCGAGATTCTCGAGTGCTCGCTTGAGCGCAACCGCCGATGTGTCACCTTTGGTCTGGAAAATTGCTCGTACCATCAAGTGGACGGCATCGTAGGCTTGGGCGGCCGACATCATCGAAGCGACGGGCGTTGCGCCGGCCTGGCGGCGAAGCCGTGCAATGAACGAGGTGCTACGCTCATTGGCCGGATCCTGAATAATGGTTTGTGCTGTGACGGCACCGTCGAGTGCAGAACCGGCGGTGTCGCTGATTGAGCGGAATGACAATGTCCAAGGCCCGTATTGCGGCACGCCGAATTTGGCGCGGGCCCGGGACGTTGCGATCACCGCCTGTTCGGGACCGACGGTATAGCCGACGATGACATCGGTGCCGGCGGCACGGGCCTCATTCATCTGATCTACCAGGGACTTCACTCCGATGTCAAACCGAGCTACGTACGTCGGCTGCAAGCCCTTCTCAGCCAACAGGCGGGTCAAGTCCTTGAGTCCACCTTCACCGTAGCCAGTCTTGTCCGCAAAGATTGCTACTCGGGTCAGACCCCGACGCACGATCTCGGAAACGATCAGATCGGACTGGATCCCGTCGCGCGCGGCCATGCGAAAGATGTAGCTGTCCTTCAGGGGGATTGTGGTCGTCACGGCGGAGTTCGTCGCCACAGGTACCATCAGAACGCTCTTGTTCGCCTGGAACACGTCCAACGATTTCAACGCCACCCCGGAGTTGCAGTACCCGACGGTGAAGTCTACTTTTTCGCGCAAGACCAAGTCTTCTGCCGCCTTGCGACCCTCGTCGGGATTGGCCTTGTCATCGCGCTCCACCAGTTCCACAGGCCGGCCAAGGTAGCCACCGACCTCGTTGATTTCTCGGGCGGCCAATTCCGCCCCAAGGCGCGCGCTGTTGCCGAAATCCTGTGAGCCACCACTGAACGGACAGATGAACCCAATGCGTATGGGCTTGGGTTTCGCGCTCTCCTGCGCCGCGGCGCGCATTGATGTCAAGGCCGTCAAGCCAACAACCAGCGCCAATTTGAAGGCGATCTTCATACGTACTCCATGCAGGCTCAGTCAAAATGAATGTCGCACCTCACTGGCGTCTACAGAACCCCAGAGGACCACGGCACCGGTAGAAAATGCTCAATATCGTGCGTTCCAACACGTCGTTGTTGACCCACGGTAAGGATTCGTGCGTTACAGAGAACAGCCTCATTCATCTGGACCGTCAGGCCGGGACTTCCTGAACGAGGCGGAATGGCCGGCCGGGCCGGCTGTGCTGCCATACCCTTGGCTGGATCGTCAGATCCGCAGGTGGCGCTCGGCTGCCCTTGAAGAGCCGCAACCCGTCTTGCCGACGCACGCCTGGGCGCACCTCCTCAGTCTTTGACCCATGGCAATGCGGCCGCCTTGCGTTCGCCCTTGCGTCTTGCGCGCAGCACTGCCTCAAATCCCGGGCGACCCCCCTGGATGACGCTTGTCAGTAGCCCGACGACGGCGTCCCTATTGAGATCGGCCGTGTCCGTGCGGAATTGCAGGATGGCCAGCGCCAGGATCTCGCGCGACACGGCTTGGTGTGTTGCCAGCACGGCGAGCATCGCGCCAAAGAGATCCGGGAAGCCCGCGCATAGCGCTTCGATTCGGAGCAGCGCCTGAGCCGGGGAGCCGTGACTACCAGGAAGAATCCAGGCGACATCCGGCCCGGGCGATGAGGAAGCCTCTTGGTTCATGATGAATCTCGTCGAACGCGCCTGCCTTTACAACCGATGCAAACGTCACCGGGCAGGCGCAGCCTGGCCTCAATGGGCCGCCCAGTCTCCGGCGCTGACGCTGTGAAGGGCGCTCGGTTCCTGGCGCGTCGAGGTTGCGGGAACACGGACCGGCGATGCCTTGGCGGGAGGCTTGTTTGGCTGGCCTACGAAACCCGAGGAGAGACCCTGATCGCCGAGCTTGAAGACGGCAACGGCTTCCACCAGGCGGCTCGCCTGCTGGCGCAGACTCTCGGCGGCAGCGGCGCTTTCCTCGACCAGGGCAGCGTTTTGCTGGGTGACTTGATCCATCTGCGTGACGGCCTGGCCGACCTGCGATACCCCAGAGCTCTGTTCGGTGCTCGCAGCGCTGATTTCGCCCACGATGTCACTGACGCGCCGGATCGAGCCGACGATCTCGTTCATGGTGCGGCCGGCCTCATCGACCAGGGTTGTGCCTTGCTCGACCTGCTCGACGCTGCTGTTGATGAGGCCCTTGATCTCCTTGGCCGCTTGCGCGCTGCGCTGAGCCAGATTGCGGACTTCGGTGGCGACCACCGCGAATCCACGGCCTTGTTCACCGGCGCGCGCGGCTTCGACGGCGGCATTCAGCGCCAGGATGTTGGTCTGGAACGCGATTCCATCGATCACGCCGATGATGTCGGCGATACGCTTGCTGCCCTCGTTGATTCCCTTCATCGTGTCGACGACGCGGGAGACAACATCGCCGCCCTTCATCGCCACGTCGCTCGCGCTGGACGCCAGTTGATTCGCCTGCTTGGCGTTGTTGGCGTTGTTGCGTACCGTCGAGCCAAGCTCGTCCATAGTCGCTGCAGTCTGCTGCAGCGCGCTGGCCTGCTCTTCGGTGCGCTGGCTCAGGTCGGCATTGCCCGAGGCGATCTGGGCAGAACCCGTCGCGATGGACTCCGAAGCGCCGCGCACTTGCCCGACGATGGCTGCGAGGCTCGCTTGCATGTCGCCAAGCGAAGCCAGGACACTGCCAGCCGGCGCCGCGTGGGCTCCTGGGATGGGTGCCAGATCTCCCTTGGCCACACGCTGGGCGGCGGCACCCAATTCGGCCGGCTCCGCGCCGAGAGCACGCGACAGGCTTCGCACGATCAGGACGCCGGCCACGGCTGCAGCCAGCACTGCTGCCAGGCAAACGGCCATCAACACGTTGCGCTGAGTGTCATAGGCCGCCGCGGCTTCTTCGACCAGCTTTTCTTCTCGTTCTTTCGTGAAGGCTTTGTAGTCGTTGGCCGCCTTGACCAGCGCGGCCAAGTGGGGGCGACAATCGTCGTTCATCTTGGCGATGGCTTCATCGTGCTTGCCGTCGAGCGCCAGCTTCACGATCGCCAGCGCAATGGGCCTGTATTCCTGTTCGACGGCGTCGATCGCGCCAATCTTCGTTCGCACTTCCTCAGACACGCCGGGGACATTTCCCATCTCCTTGAGTTTGACCAGGCGCTCTTGCACGTCCGAGTGAGCCTGCGTTACCGCCTCCTTCTCGGCGGCCAAGTCCTCCGCCTTGGTGACAAGCACAAGGTTGCGTACTGCAATCGCGCGCCGATCGACGGCGGTTCGAACGTCTGCGGCCATCTGTGCTCGGGCGTTGATGCCGTGGACAAAGGAAGCGAACCGCTCGTTGGATGCCCCGAGGGACTTCAGAGACAGCCCTGCGACGACCAGCAACATGGCGGTCAGCAGCCCGAATGCCAGCGCCAGCCTCGCGCGCACGGTCATGGTGTTGATATTCATGGGACGACCTCTTGTGGTGTCAGTCGCTCAGGCCGACATCGGCCTGGAGCAGCAGTTGCTCGATGTTCATAAGGATCAGCGTGCGTTCTTGTTCTCCCTGGCGCACGGTTCCGATGCCGCTCAAGTGCGCGGTGCCGAGCGTGGAATTGAACGCCGGCACAGGGCGGATTTGGTCATGACCGAGGGCGACGACGTCGGACACCGAGTCGACCACCACGCCGACCGTGCGTCGCTGCGTGTTCACCACGACAGTGACTGTCGCCGCGTCGTTCTTGGCATCGATGCCGAAGCACGTGCGCAAGTCCACGATCGGCACGATCGTGCCGCGCAGGTTGACGACCCCGCAGACGCTGCCCGGAGCGCCCGCAATTCGCGTAGGCTCCTCAAAACTGCGGATCTCCTGCACTCGCAGGATGTCTATGCCGTACTCCTCGGCGCCCAGGCGGAAGCTCAGGTATTCGCCGGCGGCGGCAGCCAGCGAAGGGCAGGCTTCCCGCAGAGCGTTCGATTCCACATTGGTGAAAGCAGTCATGTCGGGAGGATCCTTTCGGCGCACTGCGCCAGTGAGCCGGCCCTCAATGGCCGCGTCATAACGCCTTTTCGGCGCCTCAGAGATTGCTCTTTAGCGAAGTTATGATCACTTCAATAGAATTATGAGCCCCGGTTCAACTCCGTACTGGTTGTGACGACTCCCTGGCAGCGATGACCACCTGCCCACTCGGCAGGGTTTCGTTGTGCCAGCACGGCTTCCAGGTTGGGGCTCGCCTGCATCACGAGCCATCGCGGTTTGGAGATCTGGCACTTCAAAGTCTTGGCCTTTTGCCGATAGTCCGAGGGGGAGGCTGTAAGGCGGCTTACTGCGCGGGCCTGATTGCCCGATGCCGGAATGACGACCTGCGGGGCCTGCCCAAGGGCTCATGCGAGACTGACAACGCGACTCACCTCACTCCAACGCAGAACGACGCACGCACCGGCGATGTGCATAGGTCGAAAACCTCCCGCGGTCTGCCAGGACATGGCGCGTGAAGCACCTCGCGGGCCATGAATGTCGCCTTCAAGGCGCACAACCTGCCCGGTGAACGTCGCCCAATGTAGCGAACCGGGCATCCGCTGCTCGACGGGGCGAGCGTCAGCTATGCGGCGCCTGAATTCGGGAAGCGAGGGTCGGCTATGGGTGTGCGCCGTGATAAGGCGGCGCTTTCCAGTGGGTGCAAGTCCCACCCGGCCACCGCTCCGGCCGGAAGCAACCGGAGCAGACATGGAGGTGACGAAATGTCTGAAGCCTTCGGGTAGCGTGCCACGAATTGGTGGCAGCGCGAGTGTGCGGGCCGTAACGCGAGTGAACGCTGAGCAAGCCTCGAAATTGACGATGCACAGGCCGA
>Ga0265336_10000709_pt1 | contig 17658 bp, 7 predicted proteins | sample 42119metaG_FD_193583 | JGI IMG/M metagenome (GOLD analysis project Ga0265336, IMG submission 193583) | Rhizosphere microbial communities from Carex aquatilis grown in University of Washington, Seatle, WA, United States - 4-21-19 metaG | ecosystem: Host-associated > Plants > Roots > Rhizosphere >...
CACGATGCCCGGCCTGCCGGACGGCACCGTCGGCCTGCAGGTCGTCGCCGTCGACGCCGCCGGCAACACCTCGTCGACCGGCACCAGTTCGTTCGTCGAGGACCACAGCATCGTCGCCCCGACGATCAGCCTGAAGCACGACGCGGCCGACGACACCGGCTCGTCGTCCACCGACGGTCTGACCAACAACACGCGGCCGATCCTCGTCGGCACGGCCGAAGCGTCGAGCACGGTGACGATCACGGTCACGCCGGCCTCGGGCAGTCCGTTCACCTACACGACCACCACCGACGCGTCGGGCAACTGGTCGATCAACACCGCCACCGCCACGCCGACGAGCGGCGCGATGCCCGCCGCCGGCCTGCCCGACGGCACCGTCGGCCTGCAGGTGGTCGCGGCGGACGCCGCCGGCAACACGTCGTCGACGGGCACCGGCTCGTTCACCGAGGACCACACGATCGCGGCGACGACCATCGGGCTGAAGCACGACGCGGCCGACGACACGGGCGTCTCGGCCACCGACAGCGTGACCAGCAACGCCAAGCCGATCCTGGTCGGCACCAGCGACCCGACGAGCGCGATCACGATCACGGTCACGCCGGCCTCCGGCAGCCCGCTCACCTACACGACCACCACCGACGCCTCGGGCAACTGGTCCATCAACACGGCCACCGCCACGCCGACGAGCGGCACGATGCCCGCCGCCGGCCTGGCGGACGGCACCGTCGGCTTGCAGGTCGTCGCGGTCAACCCGGTCGGCAACACGGCGACCGGTGCGGGATCCTTCCTCGAGGATCACACCATCGCGGCGCCGACCATCGGCCTGAAGCACGACGCCGCGGACGACACCGGCACGTCCGCCGTGGACAACCTCACGAGCAACACCAAGCCGATCCTGGTCGGCATCGCCGAGGCCTCCAGCACGGTCACGGTCACGGTGACGCCGGCCACGGGCAGCCCGTTCTCCTACACGACCACGACCGACGCCTCGGGCAACTGGTCCGTCGACACCGCCACCGCCGTGCCCACGACCGGAACGATGCCCGTTGCCGGCCTGCCGGACGGGACGGTCGGCCTGAAGGCGGTCGCGGTCGATGCCGCGGGCAACACCTCGGCCGCCGCGACGAGCGCGTTCGTCGAGGATCACACGATCGCGGCGCCGACCATCGGCCTGAAGCACGACGCAGCCGACGACACCGGCGCGTCGGCCACCGACAACCTCACCAGCAACGTCAAGCCGATCCTGGTCGGCACGGCCGAAGCATCGAGCACAGTCACCATCACCGTGACCCCGGCCGCCGGCAGCCCGATCACCTACACGGTCACCACCGACGCGTCGGGCAACTGGTCCATCAACACGGCCACCGCGACCCCGACGACGGGCGCGATGCCCGCCGCCGGGCTGCCCGATGGCACGGTCGGCCTGGCGGTCGTCGCCGTCGACGCCGCCGGCAACACCTCGTCGACCGGCACCAGTTCGTTCACCGAAGACCACACGATCGCCGCGCCGACGATCGGCCTGAAGCACGACGCCGCCGACGACACCGGCGCGTCCGCCACCGACAACCTCACCGCCAACGCCAAGCCGATCCTGGTCGGCACGGCCGAAGCCTCCAGCACCGTCACGGTGACGGTGACCCCGGCCTCCGGCAGCCCGATCACCTACACGGCCGCCACCGACGCGTCGGGCAACTGGTCCATCAACACGGCCACCGCGACCCCGACGACGGGCGCGATGCCCGCCGCCGGCTTGCCCGATGGCTCCGTGGGCCTGCAGGTCGTCGCGACGGACGCCGCCGGCAACACGTCGTCGACGGGCTCCAGCTCGTTCGTCGAGGACCACACGATCGCCGCGCCCACCGTCGGCCTGAAGCACGACGCGGCCGACGACACGGGCGCGTCCGCGACCGACAACCTCACCGCCAACGTCAAGCCGATCCTGGTCGGCACGGGCGAAGCCTCCAGCACGATCACCGTGACGGTGACGCCCGCTTCCGGCAGCCCGTTCTCGTACACGACCACCACCGACGCGTCGGGCAACTGGTCCGTCAACACCGCCACGGCCACGCCGACCACCGGCACGATGCCGGCCGCCGGCCTCCCGGACGGCGCCGTGGGCCTGCAGGTCGTCGCCGTCGATGCCGCCGGCAACACCTCGTCGACCGGCACCGGCTCGTTCGTCGAGGACCACACGATCGCGGCGCCGACCATCGGCCTGAAGCACGACGCGGCCGACGACACCGGCGCGTCGGCCACCGACAACCTCACCAACAATGCGAAGCCGATCCTGGTCGGTACCGCCGAGGCCGCCAGCACCGTGACGATCACGGTCACGCCGGCCTCGGGCAGCCCGATCACGTATACGACCACCGCCGATGCGTCGGGCAACTGGTCCGTCGACACCGCCACGGCCACGCCGACGAGCGGCACGATGCCGGCCGCCGGCCTGCCCGACGGCACGGTCGGACTGACGGTCGGCGCCATCGACGGCGCCGGCAACACCTCGTCGACTGCGTCCAGTTCGTTCGTCGAAGACCACACGATCGCCGGCTCGACGATCGGGCTGAAGCACGACGCCGCCGACGACACCGGCGCGTCGGCCACCGACAACCTCACCAGCAATGCGAAGCCGATCCTGGTCGGCACCGCCGAAGCCTCGAGCACGGTCACGATCACGATCACGCCGGCCTCCGGCAGCCCGTTCTCGTACACGACGACCGCCGATGCGAGTGGCAACTGGTCCATCAACACCGCCACCGCCACGCCGAGCACGGGCACGATGCCCGCCGCCGGCCTGCCGGACGGCACGGTCGGCCTGAAGGTGGTCGCGGTCGACGCGGCGGGCAACGCCGCCGCTGCCGCGACGAGCTCGTTCGTCGAGGACCACACGATCGCCGCGCCCACCATCGGCCTGAAGCACGACGCGGCCGACGACACGGGCGCGTCCGCGACCGACAACCTCACCGCCAACGTCAAGCCGATCCTCGTCGGCACGGGCGAAGCCTCCAGCACGATCACCGTCACGGTGACGCCGGCGACCGGCAGCCCGTTCTCGTACACGACCACCACCGACGCCTCCGGCAACTGGTCGATCAACACCGCCACCGCCACGCCGAGCTCGGGCACGATGCCCGCCGCCGGCCTGCCCGATGGCACGGTCGGACTGCAGGTCGTGGCCGTCGACGCCGCCGGCAACACGTCGTCGACCGGCACCGGCTCGTTCGTCGAGGACCACACGATCGCGGCGCCGACCATCGGCCTGAAGCACGACGCGGCCGACGACACCGGCGCGTCGGCCACCGACAACCTCACCAACAATGCGAAGCCGATCCTGGTCGGTACCGCCGAGGCCGCCAGCACCGTGACGATCACGGTCACGCCGGCCTCGGGCAGCCCGATCACGTACACGACCACCGCCGATGCGTCGGGCAACTGGTCCGTCAACACCGCCACGGCCACGCCGACGACCGGCACGATGCCGGCCGCGGGCCTGCCCGATGGCAACGTCGGCCTGCAGGTCGTCGCCGTCGACGGCGCCGGCAACACCTCGTCGACCGCGTCCAGCGCCTTCGTCGAAGACCACACGATCGCCGCCTCGACGATCGGGCTGAAGCACGACGCCACTGACGACACCGGTGTCTCCGCGACGGACAACCTCACCAACAACACCAAGCCGATCCTGGTCGGCACCGGCGAGGCGTCCAGCACGGTCACCGTGACGGTCACGCCGGCCTCCGGCAGTCCGATCGTCTACACCACGACGACCGATGCCGCGGGCAACTGGTCCATCAACACGGCCACCGCCACCCCGACGACGGGCGCGTTGCCCGCCGCCGGCCTGCCCGATGGCTCCGTGGGCCTGCAGGTCGTCGCGACGGACGCCGCCGGCAACACGTCGTCGACGGGCTCCAGCTCGTTCGTCGAGGACCACACGATCGCCGCGCCCACCATCGGCCTGAAGCACGACGCGGCCGACGACACGGGCTCGTCCGCGACCGACAACCTCACCAACAACACCAGGCCGATCCTCGTCGGCACCGCCGAGGCCTCCAGCAGCGTCACGGTGACGGTCACGCCGGCGTCCGGCGGCCCGATCACCTACACGACCACCGCCGATGCCTCGGGCAACTGGTCGATCAACACGGCCACCGCCACGCCGAGTTCGGGCACCCTGCCCGCCACGGGCCTGGTGGATGGCCTGGTCACGCTGCAGGTCGTCGCGACCGACGCGGCCGGCAACATCTCGGTGCCGGGCACCGGCGCCTTCACCGAGGACCACACCGCGCCGACGGCCAGCATCGGCCTGAAGCACGATGCGGCCAACGACACCGGCGTCTCCGTCACCGACAGCCTGACCTCCAACGCGGTGCCCATCCTCACCGGCACCGGCGAGAAGAACAGCACCGTGCTGGTGACGGTGACCGACTCCGCCGGCCACACCCTGACCTACAACGCCACCACCGACGCTACCGGCGCCTGGAGCGTCGACCTGAGTGCCCAGACGCCCGCGTCGGGCACGATGCCGCGCGACGGCCTCGCCGACGGCGCCGTCTCGCTGTCGGTCAGCAGCAGCGATGCCGCGGGCAACACCGCCAGCGCGACCGGCGCGTTCACCATCGACTCGATCGACCACGCCGCCACGCCCACCGTCACCGCCACGGCGGTCGGACGCTGGCAGTTCAACGAGGGCTCCGGCACCTCGACCAGCGACGGCTACAACGTCCAGACCGGCACGCTCACCAACATCAACACCGCCAACGGCGGCACCGCGCCGACCTGGATCACGGGCCACAACGGCACGGCCGGCAGTGCGCTGAACTTCGACGGCAAGGGCGGCATCGTCTCGCTGCCGCTGGCCGACACCGCGGCACTGACCACCACCAGCACCCTGTCGGTGTGGTTCAAGACCACGCAGACCGGCACGGGCATCGGCTGGTCCAGCCCGTCCATCATCGGTTCCGAGAGTGCCGGCGACGGCAACGACATCCAGTGGGGCACGATCAATGCCTCCGGCCAGATCGGCCTGGGCCTGGGCAACCTGGCCAGCGTCTATTCGACGCAGAAGGTCAACGACGGCAACTGGCACGACCTCGCGATCACCCGCACCGTGAACGCCAACGGCACGAGCGTGGTCTCCATCTACATCGACGGCACGCTCAGCACCACCACGACGCTGGGGGTCGATCCGACGATCCCGACCGGCGTGCCGACCGACAAGCTGGCCGGCTTCGGCTACACCAACGGCTGGTCGTCGTCGGGCGGCGACACGACCACTGGCGACGTGTACTACAAGGGCGCGCTCGACGATGCCCGCATCTACAACCACGCGCTGACCGCCGACCAGGCCAAGGCGGTGTTCCTGGTGGAGAACGGCTACGAGACGCAGGCCGTGGCCAACGACGGCGACGCCATCAAGCTCACGGTGGCCGACACCAACACCACCGCGCTGCACGTCACCGGCGTCGAGACCGGCATGACCATCACCGACGGCACCCACACCGTCACCAGCACCGGCAACACCCAGGCTATCGACCTGACCGGATGGAACCTGGGCACCCTGCAGCTCACCAATGTCGGCACCGGTTCGGCCACGCTGGAGTTCGACGCGACCAACACCACGGCCAGCGGCCAGTCCCACGACGCGTCGACCTGGGTCAGCGTGGTCAACGGCACGTCCCTGCTGGGCGGCACCACGGGCAACGACACGCTGGCGGCCACCACGGGCAGCGCCACGTTCATCTCCGGCGAAGCCGGCAACGACACGATCACCGGCGGCGCCGGCAACGACCGCCTGCTGGGCGGCGCGGGCAACGACACGATCGCGGGCGGCGCCGGCAACGACCTGATCGTCGGCGGCACCGGCACCGACACGCTGACCGGCGGCGCCGGCAACGACGTGTTCCGCTGGGAACTCGCCGACCACGGCACGGCGGGTGCGCCCAACGTCGACACGATCACCGACTTCAGTTCGGTGGCCGGCAACAAGGACGTGCTGGACCTGCGCGACCTGCTGCCGGGCGCCAACCACGACGGCGCCCAGACCGGCAACATCGCCAACTACCTGCACTTCGACCTGTCCGGCGCCGACACCGTCATCCACGTCAGCAGCAGCGGCGGCTTCTCGAATGGCTACAGCGCCGCGGCGGAAGACGAGACGATCGTGCTGAAAAACGTGGACCTGACGGCCAACGGCAGCCAGAACGACCTGCAGATCATCCACCAGCTGCTGAGCAACGGCCAGATGCACCTGGGCTGACACGCCCCGGCGCGCGCCCGGGCGTCACGCAAGCCGGCGCGGGCGTCCGCCGCGCGGACGCCGCGTGCGCCGGCGGGTCAGGCCGTGCGGCCCGCCTGGAGCACCGGCCCGGTCAGGCCGTCCACGCCGCACGCCCACAGCGCGGCCGCGTCGTCGACCGCGGAGACGCCTTCGGCGTACACCCGCAGCCCGATGCCGTGCAGCATGCGCACCGTGCCGGCCACGTGCTGCGCCCGCGCCTCGTCGCTGGACAGGCCCTGCAGCAGGCTGGCGTCGAGCTTGACGAAGTCCAGGCCCGCCTCGAGCAGGCCGCGCGTCTCGCCCAGGCGCTCGCCGGCGTGCTCCAGGCCGACGCGCGTGCCGGTGCCGTGCAGCTGTTCGACGAGCTCGCGCACCAGGTGCAGCTGCTTGACCGCCCCCGCCTCGGCGAGCTCGAGCGACAGGCGCGGCGAGGCCATCGGGTGCGCGGCCACGAGCGCATGCACGCGCGTGGAGAACGCCGAGTCGGCCAGCGACGCCGGACTCACGTTGACGGAGCGCGGCAGCGAATCGGCGGCGATGGCGATCAGCGCCAGCTCGATGGCCAGCAAGTCGACGTCGGCCGTCAGCTGGGCGCGGCGCGCCATCGGCAGCCACTGCGCGGCCGAGACCAGCTCGCCTTCGGCGCCCAGGCGCAGCCGCAGCGGCGACTCGTGGTGCACCAGTTCGCCGGTACGGCCCACCAGCGGGAAGTCGACCAGCTCGGCGTTGCGCTCGGCCAGTGCGGTCTGGATGCGATGGCGCCACGCGTCCTCGCCCAGGGCACCGGCGTCGGCGCTGTCGTCGAACTCGACCGAATAGGGTCCGCGGCTCTCGGCGCGGGCCAGCGCCTGATCGGCGGCCGCCAGCAGCGTGGACATGGGCGCGCCATGCGTCCAGCGCACCGCGCCGACCACGGCATGGGCGCCGCCTTCGTGCACGCGCAGCAGGCTGCGCAGGCGGGCGGCGACGTCGAGCGCCGACTCGCGCACCGAATCGACGTCGGGCAGCGCCAGCACGAAGTCGCTGCCGTTGAGGCGGCCCACCTCGGCGGCACCGAGGCGGCGCGACGATTCCACCATCGCCGCGGCGGCGTCCTGCAGCACGCGGTCGGTGGCGGAGCGTCCCAGCGTGCGATTGAGCGACTGCAGCTCGACCAGCCGCACCATCACCAGGGCGCCGCTGGCGGCGCCGTCCTCGGCGTCCAGCATCACCGTCATGCGGCTGAGGAAGTGCGCGCGGTTGGACAGGCCGGTCAGGGGATCGCAGTGCGCCTGGCGGCGCAGCAGTTCCACCTGGCCGGCCTGCTCGTCGAACATCGCCTTGACGCGTCCGACCATCGCGTTCATCGCGCGGGTGACGTTGCGCAGCTCGGGCATGTCGGGTTCGTCCACCGTGATGAAGCGGCGCTCGGTGATGGCCTTGGCCTGGTCGACCGTGCGCAGCAGCGGCACGCGGATGCGGTTGACGCCGACGCTGGAGAAGATGCCCGCACCGACGACCAGCACCAGCAGTACGCCGACGGTATCGATCGTGCTCTGCCACAGCTCGTCGTCGGCGAACGCCGACTGGCTGCGCACCTCCAGCCGGCCGACCTGCCGCCAGCCGTCGCTGACCTGCGCCACGCCGTCGGCGGGCGCGATGCCCAGCAGGGCGACGAACCAGCCGGGCGCGTTCTGCGGATGCGGACCGGCCTGCTTCTCGACGATGGGCTTGCCGCCCGGGGCGACGAGGCGGATGCGCTCGTAGAAGCCGGTGTCGAACTGGCTGGCGATGGCGAGCTCGAGCGCCACCGGATCGGCCTTCTGCTGCGACAGCGTCAGCGCCAGCGACTGCGCGGTGTCGTTGTTCTTCAGGTTGAGCTGCGTCTGCAGGTAGTGACGCGCCGAGTGCACCGACACGCCGATGGCACCGGCGAAGGCCAGCACCAGCGTCACCGACAACAACAGCCACACCTGGCGAATCAGCGACATGCGTTCTTCTCCTGGCCGCCCGCCACGCGACGGGCCTTCATTGGAAACCATCCTGGCGCGCGCGCACCAGCACTTCGCGCCATTTCGACAGGCGCGTCAACGGATCGCCACTCGCCCGAATGCTACCAACACCCTGCCAGAGGCCTTCCGCATTGAAGCTGAACACGGGCGACAGGTCCGGCCGCTCGCCGGCCGGCCGGATGACCGGCTGCAGGTTGTCCAGCACCAGCGGCTCGGCCTCGGGCGTCGGGTAGTAGGCCAGCACCATGTGGGCGATGAAGCCGTTCGGGGCGCCGGCGATGCTGGCGCGCACGTAGACCATGCGCAGCCGGGCGTGCGGCACGCCCAGCGCCGCGAGCGTGAAGTACTTGCCGATCGCATAGTCCTCGCAGTCGCCTGCGCCCTTGCCCAGCGATTCCAGCGGGCTGGCCCAGTAGTCGACCTGGCCCCAGTTGTCGATGTCTTCCATGTACGCCAGGCGCTGGTTGTAGAAGTCGTTGACGGCCTTGAGCTTGGCACCGTCGTCGTGCCCGGCGACGCTCGCCATCACCCCTTGCAGCGCCTTCGCGTTGGCCACGGCCGTCGGGCCGTATTTCTGGGCCGCCCTCAGGATCCGGTCGGGATCGACCGCCTGCACCGAGAACGCCACCAGCGCCAGCGTGGCCAGCAGGCGAAGCAGCGCGACGCGCAGCCAGGCGGCGATGCGCCGCGGCGACCCGCCCGCCCGCGCCGGGCCATCCGCGGCGCGCGGGGGCGGCAGGCGCACGCCGGGCAAGGGAAGGCAAAGGGCTACGCGGTCCACTGGAATCTATCGGCGCTCGCACGGGCGACTGAAGTCCGGCGTCCTGCCGGCCGTCGGCGAGACACCACAAATGCGCGTCACAATCCATGGTTGGCCCGAATGAATGCGCGCAGGCGCTTGGTGGCGGGGGCGTCCCCGCGGGTCGGCCCGGTATCATGGAAACAAGTCAATACATCTCCTTCGGGCAGCCCTTCTGCACATGAAAAAGACGTTCATCCGCTTCAGCCTGCTCGCGCTGGCAAGCTGCGCCGCGATGGCGCAGACCACCTCTCCAGTGGTTCAGTCCGTCCAGAAGGCCATCGAGGGAAATCCGGAAGTTGCGGCCAAGTTCAACGCATTTCGTGCCTCCAACGACGAAATTGACGTGGCATCCGGCAACTGGCGCCCGCACCTGGATGCCAGTGCCATCGGCGGCAAGCGCACCTACGAGAACACCCAGTCCGTGCCGCGCGACCCGCGCTTCTACGAAGGCGGCGTGCGCCTGGAGCTGAGCCAGCTGCTGTGGGACGGCCTGGCCACCCACCACGAGGTGGAGCGCCTGGGCCACGCCAAGCTGGAGCGCTGGTTCGAGTTCCTGGATGCCACCGAGCAGTTCGGCATGGAGGCCGCGCGGGCCTACTACGACGTCGTGCGCTATCGCAAGCTGGTGGCGCTGGCCGAGGACAACTACATCCAGCACAAGGTCTCGTTCGAGCAGGTGCAGTCGCGCGTCAACGCCGGCGTCGGCCGCGGCGTCGACCTGGAACAGGTGGTCGCCCGCGTGGCGCTGGCCGAGTCCAACCTGGTGACCGAGCGCGCCAACCTGCACGACGTCACCGAACGCTACGTGCGGCTGGTCGGCGCGGTGCCGCCGGCCGACAACGTCAGCGCCGTGTCGATGGTCAAGCAGTTGCCGGCGAGCGAGCAGGAGGCGATGCGCATCGCCGCGCTGCAGAGCCCGTCGGTGGCGGGCGCCATCGAAGGCCTGCGCGGCGCGCGCGCCGCCGTGGCCGCGCGCAAGAGCCCGTTCCAGCCCCGCATCGAAGCGCGGGTGCGCGGTGCCGCCGGCCACAACCTCGACGGCGTGCTCTACGAGAAGCACGACGCCGCGGCCGAGATCGCCGTCACCTGGAACCTGTTCAACGGCGGCAGCGATTCCGCCCGCGAGCGCCAGTACGCCAGCCTGCTGACCCAGGCCGAGAACCTGCGCGACAAGGCCTGCGTCGACGCGCGCCAGACCGTCGCGGTGGCGTTCAACGACGTCAAGAAGCTCAACGAGCAGCTGGGCTACCTCGACCGCAACGTGGTGTCGATCCAGAAGGCGCGCGACGCCTACCGCCAGCAGTTCGACATCGGCCAGCGCAGCCTGCTGGACCTGCTCAACTCCGAGAACGAGCTCTACACCGCCAAGCGCTCCTACGTGCTGGCCGAGGAGGACCTGGCCACCGCCATCGTGCGCACCTATGCCGGCATGGGCACGCTGGTGGCCAGCCTGGGCCTGAAGCGCCCGGACGCGCAGGACCTGGCGCCCGAAGCCAAGGACTGGGGCATCGCCGACGACGCGTCCTCGCGCTGCCCGCTCGAGGCCATCGAGGTCGGCGGCGCCACGTTCCAGCAACTCGACGCCCGCGCTGCCAAGCTGGCCGCCGAGCGCGCGCCGGCGGCCCTGCGCCCCGTGGCGCAGCCCAGCACGCCGGGCCTGGCGACGCCGCCGCGCCCTGCGAGCCCGGGGGCCGCGGCCACGCCCGCGCAGTCGGCCGCCATCGCCACGCAGCGCCTGCAGGACTGGGCCGCCGCCTGGATGAGCCACGACGTCGAACGCTACCTGGGCTTCTACGGCCCCGACTTCACGCCCGCCAAGGGCACCAAGGCCGCCTGGATCGCCGAGCGCCGCCGCCTGCTGGCCAAGCCCGGCACGATCACCGTGACGCTGTCGAACGTCCAGGCCCGCTCGCTGGGCGACACCCGCGTCGAGACCGGCTTCGACCAGTCCTACTCCTCGGCGGGCTTCAAGGACACGATGCACAAGACGCTGGTCTGGGATCGGGTGGGCAGCGAATGGAAGATCGTCGGGGAAAGCAAGCGCTGAGAACCGCGGGTTTTCCTGCTGTGACCGGGGCGCGAATGCGCCCCTTTTTTATGGCTGTCCGGACAAAGCCCGCCCCTATTTTCGTTAGACTCTCGCGCAGTCGACCGTGCGTTCTCCAGCCTTCCAGCAATCCTCCCCCACTGCCACCATGCGCGTTCCCCGCCACTCGATGACGTCGCTGCACCTGCTCTCCCGCGCCGTCGCCGCGCTCGCCATGGCCTCGGGGCTCGGGGCCGCCGCGCAGGCGCAGACCGCGCCGGCGGCCGCGCCCGCCCAGGCCGCGGCGCCCTCGCCGGAGGCGGCGGAGATCCAGCGCCTGATCAAGAGCGGACAGAGCAACCAGGCCCTCAAGCTGATCGACGACGCGCTGGCGAAGAACCCGAAGGATCCGGCGATGCGCTTTCGCCGTGGCGTGACGCTGTCGATGCTCGATCGCAAGGCCGAGGCGCTGCAGGTGTTCCAGAAGCTCGTCGAGGACCACCCGGAGATGCCCGCGCCGTACAACAACCTGGCGGTGCTCTACGGCTCGCAGGGCGACTACGACAAGGCGCGCGCCGCGCTCGTCGCCGCGATCCGCACCAACCCGCAGTACGCCACGGCCTACCAGAACCTGGGCGACGTCTATGCCCAGCTGGCCAGCCAGGCCTACTCCAAGGCGCTGCAGCTCGACAAGACCGACACCACCGTGCCGCCCAAGCTGGTGCTGCTGCGCGAGCTGATCGCCAACCCGGGCCAGCCGGCGGCCGCGCCCGCCACCACCGTTGCCGCCGCCAGCCCGGTTCCGGCGCCGAAACCGGCCCAGGTCGCCGTGGCCACGCCGGTGGCCGTTCCGAAGCCGATGCCCGCGCCCGCGCCAGTGGCCGTCCCCAAGCCGGCCGCCCCGGCCCCGGCCCCGGCCCCGGCCCCGGTCACGGTGGCGGTGGCGCGGCCTGCCCCGGCGCCCGCGCCGGTGCCGACGCCGGCCCCCGCGCCCGTCGCGGCCACGGCCAACGGCGCGGCCGACGTCGAGTCCGCCGTGCACGCCTGGGCCTCGGCCTGGGCCCGGCGCGACATGGCCGGCTACCTCGGCGCCTACACGGCCGACTACGCGACCGCCGGCAAGTCGCACAAGGCCTGGGAGGAAGACCGCCGGGCGCGCATCGTGCCGCGCAAGCACATCGCGGTGCAGTTGTCCGACCTGCGCGTGAGCGTCAACGGCGACAAGGCCCAGGCGCACTTCAAGCAGACCTACGAGTCGGACGCCCTCACGACCTCCGGACACAAGACGCTCGACCTGGTGCGCTCGCCTTCGGGCAAGTGGCTGATCAGGCAGGAGTCCGTCGGCGGATGAAGATGGAAGACGACGCCCCTCTCGCCACGATGACGACGCCGCGGCGACCGCGGTGGCCACGCACGGCGGCGGCGATGGGCTCCCTCGTGGTCGCGGGCGCCGGCCTGCTCGCCAGCACCGAACTGCACGGCATCCCGTCGCTCCACGCGAGCCCGCAGGCGAGCGCCGCCCCGATCGGCGCCCTCATCGCGCTCGCCGACGACGCCGAGCCCGTCCGCGCCCCGCTGATCGGCGCGCCGGGCGCCGGGACGCCGCCCGCCGGCTCGCCGTTCGCCGGCGCCTTCAAGGGCTCGCCCGAGAGCCGGCTGATCAACATCTACCGCGCCATCGGCCAGCAGCAGACCGAGCTCGCCCTCGACGCCGCCGCCGCGCTGACCCGCGACGTCCCCGGCTTCCGCCTGGCGCAGCTGGTCTACGCGGACCTGCTGACGGCACGCAGCGGCGGCGCCGCCGGCTTCGGCACGGCGGGCGCGGCCTCGGCGGCCGGGCCGGCCGTCACCGCCGAACTCGCGGAACTGCACGACGAGGCCGTGCAGCGGCTGCACGCGCTGCAGGAGCGCCCGCCGGCCCACCAGGTGCCGGCCGAGTTCATCCTGCTGCCCAAGGCCATCCACCACGCGATCGCCGTCGACACCACCCGCTCGCGCCTGTACCTGTTCGAGAACGGGCCGCAGGGCATGCGCCTGGTCAGCGACCATTACGTGTCGGTGGGCAAGCAGGGCGTCGACAAGTCGGTCGAGGGCGACCAGCGCACGCCGCTGGGCGTGTACTTCGTCTCCGACCGTGTCGGCCAGGGCTCGCTGGGAGAAGCCTTCGGCGCCGGCGCGATGCAGCTGAACTACCCCAACCTGTTCGACCAGCTGCACGGGCGCACCGGCTCCGGCATCTACGTCCACGGGGTGCCGTTGCGCACCTACTCGCGCCCGCCGCGCGACAGCGACGGCTGCATCACGCTGGCCAACGACGAGCTGGTCATGCTGATGAACACGGTGCCGGTGCACGACACGCCGGTCATCGTCACCCGGCAGATCCACTGGGTCGCCGACACCGCCACGCCGCTGCACCGCGCCGAGATCCTGGACGCCGTCGGCCGCTGGCAGCGCGTGCGCGGCAGCGACGACGCCGCGGCGCTGCAGGCGTTCTACACGCCTGGCGCCGCACCCGAGACCCCGGCCGCCCCGCCCGCGCCGCCGCCGCCCGCGGTGGCGCTGGTGCACGGCAAGCGCAAGCCGCTGCCCGCGCCGCCGCCGCAACCCGACCCGATCGCGTTCGACAACCTGAGCGTGATGACCTGGTCCGACGCCAAGGACACCATGGTCGTGACCTTCGCCGAGCGCGGCACGCGCACGCACCGCGAGACGGTGCTGCGGCAGTACTGGGAACGCGACGCGTCGACGTGGAAGATCGTCGCCGAGGGCACCGTTCGCTGAGGCGTCGCGCGGTTGGTTGCGTCGTGTCGCAGCTGTTTCGTCTTGCAGGCACGCCGAATGCCCGTACGGGGATTCCAACCAGGAGCCCCGCATGAAATTCGACAAGACCCCCGAGCTGCTGGCCATCGCCCTGACCGTCGCCGTCGTGTTCTCGACCTTCTCCGTCGGCGCCATTTCCGCCAATGCGGGCGCACCCACGCCGGCCGAGCAGCGCTACCAGCAGGAGCGCGCCGACTGCCTGGCCGGCAAGACCGCCGAGAGCCAGAAGACCTGCCTGAAGGAAGCCGGCGCCGCGCTGCAGGCCGCGCGCGAGCACGACCTCAGGAGCCCCCCGGCCGCGCAGTTGGCGGCCAACGAGCGCAAGCGCTGCGAGCCGCTGTCGGGCGACGACCGCAAGGCCTGCCTGGCACGCGCCGCGGGCATGGACACGTCGACGTCCGGCAGCGTGGCCGCCGGCGGCGACCTGAAGAAGACGGTCACCATCGTCCCCGGTACCCCCGCCGTGCAGCCCGAAACGATGCCGGCGACGGCCGCCGGGCCGACGACGCTGCCGCCCAAGCCCGGCAACTGACTGGGCTTCGACACCGGGACATGAAAAAAGGGCGCCGTGGCGCCCTTTCGCATGCCCGGCCCGCAGGGCCTCACTTGCGCGGCGGCGGCAGGTCCGTGCAGCTGCCGTGCGCCACCTCGGCCGCCAGGCCGATCGACTCGCCCAGCGTCGGATGCGGATGGATGGTGCGGCCGATGTCCACCGCGTCGGCGCCCATCTCGATGGCCAGCGCGATCTCTCCGATCATGTCGCCCGCGTTCATGCCGACGATGCCGCCGCCCACGATCTGGTGCGTCTTCTCGTCGAACAGCAGCTTGGTCTGGCCCTCGTCGCGGCCGTTGGCGATCGCGCGGCCGGAGGCCGTCCACGGGAACAGGCCCTTCTTGACCGCGATGCCCTGCGCCTTGGCCTGGTCCTCGGTCAGGCCCACCCAGGCCACCTCGGGGTCGGTGTAGGCGACGCTGGGGATCACGCGGGCGTCGAAGCGCGCATGGACGTCGCCCGCCGCCACCTCGGCGGCCACGTGACCCTCGTGCACCGCCTTGTGGGCCAGCATGGGCTGGCCGACGACGTCGCCGATGGCGAAGATGTGCGGCACGTTGGTGCGCATCTGCACGTCCACCGGAATGAAGCCGCGGTCGCCGACGACCACGCCGGCCTTGTCGGCGCCGATCTTCCTGCCGTTGGGCGTGCGGCCCACGGCCTGCAGCACCAGGTCGTAGACCTCCTCGCGGGTACCGCCCTCGCCTTCGAACTTCACCTTGATGCCGTCGGCGGTGGCTTCGGCACCCACCGTCTTCGTCTTCAGCAGGATGTTGTCGAAGCGCCTGGCGTTCATCTTCTGCCAGACCTTGACCAGGTCGCGGTCGGCGCCCTGCATCAGGCCATCCAGCATCTCGACGACGTCCAGGCGCGCGCCCAGCGTGGAGTACACCGTGCCCATCTCCAGGCCGATGATGCCGCCGCCGACGATCAGCATCCGCTTGGGCGAGCCGCGCAGTTCCAGCGCGCCGGTGGAGTCGACGATGCGCGGGTCGTCCGGGAAGAACGGCAGGCGCACGGCCTGCGAGCCGGCCGCGATGATGGCCTGCTTGAACCTGATCGTCTTCGCGCCGCCGGTGACCTGCTGCCCGTCGCCGCTGGTCTCGTCGACCTTGACGTGGAACGGGTCGATGAAGTTGCCGTAGCCGCGCACGACCGTGACCTTGCGCATCTTGGCCATGGCCGCCAGGCCGCCGGTGAGCTTGCTGACGACCTTGCCCTTGTGCGTGCGCAGCTTGGCGATGTCCACCTGCGGGTCACCGTAGGACACCCCCAGGTCGGCGAAGTGCTTGACCTCGTCCATGACCATCGCCACGTGCAGCAGCGCCTTCGACGGGATGCAGCCCACGTTCAGGCACACGCCGCCGAGCGTGGCGTAGCGCTCGACCAGCACCACCTTCATGCCGAGGTCGGCGGCGCGGAACGCCGCCGAGTAGCCGCCGGGACCGCCGCCGAGCACGAGCAGGTCGCACTCGAGGTCGGCGCCGCCGGCGTAGGTGGACGCGACCGGCGCCGGGCCCGCGGGGGCGGGTGCACTCGCAGGCGACGCGGGTGCGGGCGCTGGCGCGGCGGCGCCCGCGGCGGCCTCCAGCGTCAGGACGACCGAGCCCTTGTTGACGGTGTCGCCCACCTTGACGCGCAGTTCCTTGACCACGCCCGCGGCCGACGACGGAATTTCCATCGACGCCTTGTCGCTCTCGACGGTGATCAGGCTCTGCTCCACCGCGACGGTGTCGCCCGGCTTGACCAGCAGCTCGATGACGCCGACGTCCTTGAAGTCGCCGATGTCGGGGACTTGTACTTCGATCACGGCCATGTCTCAGTCCTTCCTGTTCTGTGCCGCGATCAAAGCATCACCCGACGGAAGTCGGCGAGCACCTGGCCGAGGTAGGTGTTGAAGCGCGCGGCCGCGGCGCCGTCGATGACGCGGTGGTCCCACGACAGCGACAGCGGCAGGATCAGGCGCGGCACGAAGGCCTTGCCGTCCCACACCGGGCGGGTGGCGCTCTTGCACACGCCCAGGATCGAGACCTCGGGCGCGTTGATGATCGGCGTGAAGTAGGTGCCGCCGATGCCGCCCAGCGAGCTGATCGAGAAGCAGCCGCCGGTCATGTCGGCCGGACCCAGCTTGCCGTCGCGCGCCTTGGCGGCGAGCTCGTTCATCTCCTTGGCGATCTGCACGATGCCCTTCTGGTCCGCATCGCGGATGACCGGCACCATCAGGCCGTTGGGCGTGTCCGCGGCGAAGCCGATGTGGAAGTACTTCTTGAGCACCAGCGTGTCGCCGTCCAGCGAGGCGTTGAACTCGGGAAACTTCTTCAGCGCGGCGACGCAGGCCTTGATCAGGAAGGCGAGCATCGTGACCTTGACGCCGGCCTTCTCGTATTCCTTGTTCAGCGTGACGCGGAAGGCTTCCAGCTCGGTGATGTCGGCGTCGTCGTGGTTGGTGACGTGCGGGATCATCACCCAGTTGCGATGCAGGTTCGCCCCCGAGATCTTCTTGATGCGCGACAGGTCCTTGCGCTCGACCGCGCCGAACTTGGCGAAGTCCACCTGCGGCCACGGCAGCAGGCCCGGCAGCGAACCGCCGGTCGCGCCGGCCGCGGCGGGCGCCTTGGCGGCCTGCGCCTTCGTCTGCGTGGCGCCGGCCATCACCGCCTTGACGAAGCCCTCGAGGTCGGGCTGCGTGATGCGGCCGTGCGGGCCGGAGCCCTTGACCTCCTCCAGCGGCACGCCCAGCTCGCGCGCCGTGCGACGGATCGACGGCGAGGCGTGCGGCAGGTTCAGCGGCGGCGCGGTGGGCTCGTGCGGCGGCAGCGCGGCCGTCGGCAAGGTGCGCTCCGCGGACGCGGCCGTCGCGGCGGCGGGCGCCGCCGCGGGGGTCGGCGCCGCGACGGCCGGGGCTGCCGCCGGGGTGGCGGCTCCGCCGGTCGCCTCGATGCTCGCGATGATCGAGCCCTTGGAGACGCGATCGCCCACGGCCACCTTCAGGGCCTTGACGACGCCGGCATGCGACGACGGGATCTCCATCGACGCCTTGTCGCTCTCCACCGTGATCAGGCTCTGCTCCACCGTGACGGTGTCGCCGACCTTGACCAGCAGCTCGATGACGCCGACGTCGGCGAAGTCGCCGATGTCGGGCACCGCCACGTCGACCGCGCCGGCCGGCGCGGGGGCCGCGGCCGGTGC
>Ga0265336_10000712_pt1 | contig 17586 bp, 15 predicted proteins | sample 42119metaG_FD_193583 | JGI IMG/M metagenome (GOLD analysis project Ga0265336, IMG submission 193583) | Rhizosphere microbial communities from Carex aquatilis grown in University of Washington, Seatle, WA, United States - 4-21-19 metaG | ecosystem: Host-associated > Plants > Roots > Rhizosphere...
GAGGAAGCTGGTAATCATGCACCCGCGCGCCTTCTCCAACCATCTGCAACACGACCAGATCGTGGCGGCGATTCGTGATACGGAACACAAGACGTCGGGCCGGATTCAGGTCAGCATCAGCCCCAATCAGGTTGACGAGCCGGTCGTGGCGGCCCAGGTGGAATTCATGCGGTTGGGCATGAACCAGTCCCCGGAACGGAATGGCGTGCTGATTTTTGTGGCGCCGCGCTCGCACAAGTTTGCGGTCATCGGCGACGAAGGCGTCCATGCGAAGTGCGGCGACGAATTCTGGCAGAAACTGGCGGACGCGATGAGCGGTTATTTTCGCAAATCTGAATTCACGCCGGGCATTGTCCACGGCGTGCAAAAGGCCGGGGAGCTTCTGGCGGAACATTTTCCGAAAAGGAAATGAGTTTCAAGTTTTTCAGTTTTCAGTCTTTGAAATTTGCGTTTATCCGCGTCATCTCCGGGAACACCGAACATTCAACGCTGAACCTGGAACTGCAACGTGCGTCGCAAGGTCAGATGTCTTCGGCGAGGAAGAGAAGTTTGTAGATTTCCGGTCGGCGGGCCTCGGTTGCATGACTGGCGATTTCCGCCGGGTCGGTGCTCGACCGTAACAGTTTGAAGTCCCCACAACAGAGCCATTCTCCCAGTCCAGACTTCACGCACACGGGGATGGAACCTTTCTGCGTGCAGAAGGCGTCGGCCAGCCCGCTGACCTGCGGGTTTTTGCCGGCCAACACCACGAGCGGCGCCTCCGGGTTGAGCTCCAGCGTGAAACAACCCGCCACGACGGCGCCATCCCGATGCAGCAGATAATACGGCGGCGAACCGTCGGCTTCGGTCTTATCCACAATCTCGCTCCAGGTGTAACGACGTCCTTTGATCAGTGACATAGGGGAAGGCCAAAAGCTGAAGGCAGAAGGCTGAAGGCTAACGTGGGGGAAGTTTCAAGGCGCGCGCAGAGTGCGAGCCGAGCGGTCCGAGTGATTGGCATTTGACTGACGTTTCGCATAAACCATGCAGATTCAATTGCACAGCATTGCACTGTAGGTCGGAAAGGAGGATTTGCAATGGCAAATCAGAAGACAGAATCCAGAAGGCAGAAGTATGGGGAAACATTCAACATTCAATTCTGAACATCCAATATCCAACATGAACAGCAGGCGGCAATACCTGTCATGAATCAACTGTCACTCGTCACCTGCTTAATGATGCCAGCCTCCGCCACCATGCCAGCCTCCACCTCCGTGCCAGCCTCCACCACCATGCCAACCCCCACCCCAGCGGCCGCCCCAACCGAAGGACAGCGATACCGCCGGATAAGACCCGTAATAACCATAATACGGATAATAATAAGGCGCGTAGTAATAGGTCGTCGCGGGTACGGTTTGGACGTAGGTCACCGTCGGCGCGACAGTGGCCGTCGAAACATTCGCGCTCGACGTGTCCGTTGAATAGGTCGGTTGCGGCGTGGGTGCAGCAGGGGCAGATGTCGCCGGCGCAGGCACCGATGCCGTGGTGGTGACAGCACCTTTCGGCTGATTTAACATGGCGGTGATGACGGCATCAGAAACGCCCTGTTGTCGTAGGGAAACGATTTGCGACGCATCCAGGTTATAGGAGCGCCCCGAGTTTTGGACATAGGCAATGATGGTGCTATCGCTGACCTTGGCCTGTTCGAGCTGCAAAATTTCCGCAGTCGAACCCACAGAATTCTGCGCCGACGCGCCCATAGCGAGCAAAAGCAGCCCTCCGGCAGCCATTACCGTCAATGTTCCTTGAAATGTTCGTGTCTTCATAAAATCACCTACAGGTTGGACAACCTTAAGCCTCCAGCGTTCAGGTGGGACTGAAGAAAGGCTGAAGGGTTAAGTGAAAAAACAGAGTTCAGAGTTCAGAGTTCGGGACGCCCCCTGCCCTGTCCGGGGTTTCGTGCCTAGGGGCGTGGACAGGGAACGGAGCATGGCAATTTGCACACATTTTTTAACAAAATCCGGAAGATGGTTGCGTGGAAAAGAATTGAGTTTTGAGGTGGTTAATTCAACATCCGACCATGATGCGAGTATTTTCCCAGTGGTCTTTGAAATTTTGAAGGTTGTGGATGTTGCACTTATGAATCTTTCGCTTTCGTTTCGTCCGAAGCCGTCGGGTTACAAAGCAACACTTCATCTGCCCAACCATCGGGGCGCGAGTTGTCCCAACTCGCAGCCGCTCGTTTCGCGAAGAACGGTTCATCAAAACTTTTCAAACTGCTTTCACATTAGCCGGTGCTGCGGCTTGGGACAAGCCGCGCTCCAGCTTCAACGTCAAAGCGCATCCACGCTGGCGAATGCATGCAACCGTTGGTTGTCTGGGCCCGGCAAAGTGTATATCGTCGGTCCCGTGACGCGCAGCGACTCGGATCAGCACCATTCCACTCCCCGGCCGGAGGTCCCGGCCAGAGTTGACTGAGCGCATCGCCTATGGACCTCACCCCAACGACATTACTGCCCCTGGCCCTGGCGGGTTATGTTCTGGGTTGCGCAATGGGACTGCTGTTTTTTCGGCACGAAAGGCTGGCCAATCTTTGCTCGTTCGGCTGCGGCACCCTGGGCGCATTGTGCGGCACGGTCGCGTGCGTGATGTCCCTGACGGCCGGCACCACCACCACCGCCCCCTTGCAACTGCAGTTGCTTCCGACCCTCATCCCTTATGTCCAATTCACCATCAGCCTCGATCCGTTGTCGGCGTTTTTTGGGCTGGTGGTTTCGCTGCTGAGCTTCGCGTTGTCGCTGTATTCGCTGGGTTATGCCCGCGGATTTTACGGGCGCAAAAATGTCGGGATACTGGGCGCGTTCTTCAACCTGATGCTGCTGGCGACCACGCTGGTGGTCATGGCGGACAACGCATTTTTCTTCCTCATGGTCTGGGAAATCATGGCGCTGTCGGCCTACTGCCTCGTCAGTTTTGAGCACGAGAAACCGGAGACGCGCAGCGCCGGAGTGCTTTACTTTGTCATGTCGCACATTGGCACCGGCTGCATCATGCTCGGCTTTCTGCTGCTGTTCCAGGCCACCGGCGGCTATGACTTCGCCGGCTTTCATGCGCTGAGCGCCAAACCGGAATGGCTGGCCTCCGGTTCGCGCAATGCCGCCTTTCTTCTGTTCCTGATCGGGTTTGGCGTCAAGGCGGGCATCGTGCCGTTGCACACCTGGCTGCCGGCGGCCCATCCGGTCGCGCCCAGCAACGTCTCCGCCTTCATGTCCGGCGTGCTCATCAAGACCGGCATCTACGGAATGACACGGGTGATTTTCAGTTTTCTCGGCACACCGCCGTTGTGGTGGGGCGTCACCGTGCTGACCATCGGCACGATTTCCGCCGTGCTGGGCGTGCTGTATGCCCTGATGGAACACGACCTGAAACGGCTGCTGGCCTATCACAGCATCGAAAACATCGGCATCATCCTGATGGGCTTTGGCGCGTCGTTGATGTTCCTGCAGATGAACCATCCGTTGCTGGCCACGCTGGCGCTTATCGCCGGCCTGTATCACACCATCAATCACGCCGTGTTCAAAGGCCTGCTGTTCCTTGGCGCGGGTGCGGTGTTGCACGCCACGCATACCCGCGACATGGAACAAATGGGCGGGCTGGCGAAACGGATGCCGCAGACGGCGTTCTTTTTTCTCATCGGCGCCGTGGCCATCTCCGCACTGCCGCCGCTCAACGGGTTTGTCAGCGAATGGCTCACCTACCAGTCGTTGCTCCAGGGATTCGGCATCACGGACAGCCTGTTGCGGCTGATGTTCCCGATCGGCGGCGCGTTGCTGGCACTGACGAGCGCGCTGGCGGCGGCGTGTTTCGTGAAGGCCTTTGGCATCACCTTCCTGGCGCAACCGCGCAGCGAGCCGGCGGCACAGGCGCATGAAGCCCCGCTCGCCATGCTGCTGGGCCAGGGCGTGCTCGTGGCGGCGTGCGTGTTTCTCGGGCTTTTCCCGACCTTGTTTCTCCAGGTGCTCGACCCGTTGACGCAACAGCTCACCAGCCTGCAAATCAGCCAGCAACTGACCCTGGCCAATGGGTTGGTGTTGTCCGGGGTCAGTCATACCGGCGGCACCGTTTCAACCCTGGGCATCGCGATGCTGGGCCTTGGTCTTTTGGTCATTCCTTTCGGATTATGGCTGGCCTTTGGGCAGAAAACGAAAACCCGCATCGGACCGACATGGGATTGCGGCCTCAAAGGCCTGACCCCGCGCATGGAATACACCGCCACCGGCTTCTCGAAGCCGATCCGGATGATTTTCAAAACGCTCTTCCGTCCGCATCGCGAGGTGCAACGCGATTATGATTTCTCGCCTTACTTCACCACGAGCATCCGTTTTGAGGCGCACGTGGAGGAAGTCTTTGAGACCCGGATATATCGCCCGTTGCACCGGCAGGTGTTGCGGCTTTCGCGGCGGATGCGCGCCCTGCAGGCCGGCAGCCTGCAGGCGTATCTGATTTATATTTTCATCACGTTGCTGCTGCTCCTGATGTTTGCGTTATGAAGCCGGACCTCCTTGCCATCATATTGCAAACGGCGCTGCTGCTGCTGCTGGCGCCGCTGGTGAGCGGTTGCATCAAGAACTGGAAGGCGCGGCTGCAAACCCGCCGCGGACCGCGGATCACCCAACCGTATTACGACCTGGCAAAATTTCTGCGCAAGGACATGGTCATATCCGAGCACGCCTCGTGGGTGTTCTCCGCCGCGCCGTATGTGGTATTCGTGACCTCGCTGCTGGTGGGACTGATGGTGCCGATGGTGACGAGCCAGGCGCCGTTGAGTTTGTTCGGCGGCGTATTGGCAATCATCGGCCTGCTGGCACTCGGCCGGTTTTTCCTGGCACTGGGCGGCCTGGATCCGGCGAGCACATTCGGCGGCATGGGCAGCAGCCGGGAGATGACCATTGCCGCCATGGCCGAACCGGCGTTGATGCTGGCCATTTTCACCGTGGCCATCACCGCGGGTTCGACCGACCTCAGCCGCATGGCGGCCGATATGCAGAGCCCGGGCTGGAAGCTGCTCAATCCGGCGCATCTGCTGGCCTTCATCGCCCTGTTCATCGTGTTGCTGGCCGAAACCGGCCGCGTGCCGGTGGACAACCCGGCGACCCATCTCGAACTGACCATGATTCACGAGGCCATGCTGCTCGAATACTCGGGCCGTTACCTGGCGCTGTTGGAATGGGGCTCCGCCATCAAGCAACTCGTGCTGATGGCGATCCTCGCGAACATCTTTCTGCCCACCGGCCTCGCGGCGGACTGGTCGCTGCCGTCCCTGGGTTTGGGGCTGGTTCTGTTCCTGGTGAAGATACTGGGATTATCCCTGGCGGTGGTGGTGGTGGAAACCGCCAATGCCAAGCTGCGCCTGTTCCGGGTGCCGGACCTGTTGAGCGCGGCGTTTGTGCTCGCCACGCTGTCGTTGCTGTCCATGTTTTTATTCCAATGAACACCATCACCGACACACCGGATTGGGCGCCGCGGGTTATCACCTTGCTGGCGGCGGGGATGCTGGTGGTGCAGTTCCTGATGGTGGCGCAACGGATGCTCATCACCAACGTCCGGCTGTTCGCGATTCAATCCCTGCTGCTGGCCGGCATTGCGGCGGTCACGGCCTGGTCCCACGACAACCCGGGGGTTTATTTCATGGCCGGGCTGACGCTCGCGGGAAAAGTCTTTGCCCTGCCATGGTTCGTCGCCCGCCTGGTCCGCAAAATCCGCATCGAAAAGGAAATGCAACCCTGGATCAACCCACCGACGGCCATGCTGCTCTGCGGCGGGTTCACGCTGCTGAGTTATCTGGTGGCCCGGCCGTTTGCGACGGCGGAGACGGCGGGCGCCAACACCTTTGGCGTTTCCATTGCGCTGATGCTCATCGGTTTTTTCCTGATGATCAACCGGCAGCAGGCCGTCACCCAGGTGCTGGCGCTGCTCTGCGCGGAGAACGGATTGTTTCTGGCGGCGATATCGCTGACCGCGCACGGGATGCCTTTGGTGGTCGAACTGGGCATCTTCTTTGACCTGTTTGTTGCCGTCATGGTGCTCGGCATCCTGGTCTATCGCATCCGCGCCACGTTCGCCTCGATCGACGTGGAACGGCTCAACCAATTGAAAGGCTGACGATGATTTTGACTGGCATCGTCATTTTGCCGCTGATCGCCGGATTGCTCAGTCTGGCGGTCAAATCGCAGCCGTGGCTGGAGCGATTGAATCTGCTGACCTTCGGCGCGGTGGCCGTTCTCGCCGCCACACTGGCGGGCGAAGTGCAGGTGACCGGCGTGGTTTCGGGATTGAATGGATTTCTGTACGCCGACGCCCTCAGCGCCCTGGTGGCGGGATTGATCGCCTTTGTCGCGCTGGTCACCGGTATTTATGCGATCGGTTATTTCCGGGAGGACGAACGCATCCAGAAAGTCACCGTCCGGCAGACCCGCTGGTATTATCGGCTCACGCCGTTTTTTGTTTTTGCCATGCTGCTGGTGGTGTTGACCAACAGCCTGGGCGTGATGTGGGTCGCCATCGAAGGCACAACGCTGGCGTCGGTCCTGTTGATTGCGTTTTACAATGAGAAGACTTCCATCGAAGCGGCCTGGAAATACATCATCATCGGGAGCCTGGGCATTTCCATGGCCTTGTTTGGGACCATCATGACCTATTATTCCGCGGTGGGCGTGCTGGGGACGGATGCCAGCGCCAGTGGCCTCAACTGGTCGGTGCTGGCTGCGGTGGGCGACAAACTGAATCCGCGCGCCATGCGGCTGGCGTTCCTGTTTGTGCTGCTGGGCTACGGCACGAAGGCCGGCCTGGTGCCGATGCACACGTGGAAACCGGACGCCTACTCGGAAGCACCGGCGCCGGCGACCGCGCTGCTCGGGGCCGGGGTGATCAACTGCGCCATTTATGCCATCATGCGCTTCAGCGCCCTGGGAACTGCCTGTCTGGGACATGGCTTTGTCGGCAACGTGCTGGTGGCATTTGGGCTGGGCTCCGTGCTGCTGGCGGCGCCGTTTGTCCTCGTGCAAAGGAATTACCGGCGGTTGCTGGCCTATTCGAGCATTGAACACGCGGGCATCATGGTCGCCGCACTCGGTTTTGGCGGACAACTGGGCGCGTTGGGAGCGGTGCTGCACATGACCTTCCATGCCGTCACCAAACCACTGGTTTTTTTCTGCGCCGGTAACGTGCAACAGCATTTTGGCACTCCCTACCTGCGAAAAATCACCGGCGTCATCCACGTGTTGCCGTGGACCGGCGGATTGTTTCTGATGGTCACCCTGGCGATAACGGGTGTGCCGCCGTTCAGCATCTTTCAGAGCGAGTTCACCATCCTGAGCGCCGGACTCGCCGCCAACCGCGGCTGGGCCACGGCGCTTTTCGTGGTCGGGGTCGTGACGATCTTCTCGGGTTTTCTCGTTCACATGTCGAAATTGAACCTGGGCACGCCCCGGTCCGAGGCCCCGATAAAAGGCGAAAGCCCGTGGAAACTGGGCGCGATGGTGATCGTGGCCGTGGTCATCATCTGCCTGGGATTCTGGCTGCCGGCGCCCCTGTTTCAGCTCATTGAGGCCGCCACCAAGATTGTCGGAGGCAACCCATGAACGATATGCCCAGCGTGACCGGGATCGTGGCGGAAGTGCAGGCGCGCTTCGGCAACCGGTTGGATGCCGTGCGCGTGAGCCAGCGCGACGAAATTTATTTTGACGCCAAAATGGACCTGGTCGCCGGGTTCAGCGCCCATCTTTACCGGAAATGGGACGCGCGGCTGGTGATCATCTTCGCCGATGACGTCCGCGAACCGAAAAAGGTCTTCCATCTTTATTATGTCTTTGCGCTCGACGCCGCCCGCGCGTTTTTCATCCTACGGGTGCCGTTGCCGGCGGACAAACCGGAGTTCCCCTCGCTCGCCAACGCCATTCCGGCCGCCGACGTGCAGGAACGGGAAATCCAGGATCTGTTCGGCTTGAAACTTATCGGCCATCCCAACCCCCGCCGTTGCGCGCTGCACGATGACTGGCCGGACGTGCATCCGTTGCGCAAGGATTTTGACCTGCACACCCAGTTGCCGCCGTTTGTGGGCGAACGGCACAAATTCCGCGAGGTGGAAGGCGAAGGCGTGTTCCAGGTGCCGGTGGGCCCGGTGCATGCGGGCATCATCGAGCCCGGGCATTTCCTGTTCAGCGTGGCCGGCGAACCGGTGCTGCACCTGCAAATGCGACTATTCTACACGCACAAGGGCACGGAGAAACTGTTTGAAAACCTGCCGGTGACGCACGGCGTGCGGCTGGCGGAAAGCATCTCCGGCGATTCCAGCTTCGCCCATGCCACGGCGTTTTGCCATGCCATCGAACGCGCCGCGGACGCGGAGGCGCCCACGCGAGCGCGAGCGCTCCGCACCCTTTGCCTGGAACTGGAACGCCTTTACAACCATATCGGCGACATCGGCGCGATTGCGACCGACGTGGCCTTTGTAGTGGCCAACATGCACGCCATGCGGCTCAAGGAACGTGTATTGCGCGTCAATGAACAGCTCACCGGTAACCGCCTGCTGCGCGGCATGGCCCGTCTGGGCGGCGTGCGTTTTGATTGGGATGCCGGACAAATCAAAGCCCTGGAAAATCTGGCCGTGGGGCTTGGACCGGAATTTGATTCGCTGGTCGAACTCATCGGGAATTCCTCGTCCACGCGCGATCGGATCGAAGACACCGGCATCCTGAAACCGAAGGTGGCGCGCGACCTGGGTGTCGTGGGCATCGCCGGGCGCGCCTCGGGCTTCGACCATGACCTGCGGCGCGATTTTCCCCATGCGGCCTATGACCGGGTCAAATTTCGCGTGCCGGTTTACCAGGAAGGCGATGTGGCCCGCCGGATGCAGGTGCGCATCGACGAGGTGCGGGAATCCCTGGCCATCATCCAGCAACTCCTGGCGGACCTGCCCGGCGGCGCGGTGCATGCGGAAATCGGCGACCTGCCGGATGGACGGACGGCCCTGGGTTATGTGGAGGGCTGGCGTGGGGAGATTTATCATTGGATCCGCACCGCGCCGGGCAACCGGCTGGCGCGTTGCAAGGTGAAGGATCCGTCGCTGCAAAACTGGCCGGCACTGAGCGAGGCGATTCTGGGCAACATCGTGCCCGATTTCCCGGTCGTGAACAAAAGTTTCAATCTGTCCTACTCCGGCACGGACCGCTGAGGCACATCCATGCAGAAGACTTTTAACGCAAAGACGCAAAGGCGCAAAGGTGCAAAGGTTTTGGAAACCTTCACTGGCCGTCTTGGGTATCACCGTTTGATGAACGAAAGCTGTCGTGCCGCCACTGTTCGGGTTTTGCTGGGTCAACTTTGCGTCTTGGTTTCTTTGCGCCTTGGCGTTGAATTCGGACTGAATACTTGCAGCCAAGGTTGATTATGTTTGAAATTCTCCGAAAAAGTCTGCGCACCGGCATCGTAACGACGAGTTACCCGGAAACGCCCGTGGAAATTTCCCGTTTCGGCCGCGGCCGCCCCGAAATTGACTGGCACAAATGGGAGGACGCCCGCCCGGCAACCGCCGCCTGCCCGACGGGAGCCATCAGTTACCAGGACACCGGGGAACGGCGCGTCGCACGACTGGACCTGGCCAAATGCACCTTCTGCGGCCTTTGCGCCGAAGCCGACAAAAACGTCCGCATGACCAACATCTGCGAATGCGCCGTCCGCCGCCGCGATGACCTGGTGACCGAAGCCAGTTACAGCCTCAAGCCGGACGGCCGGCATGAACGGCTTCTGGCCACCCCGGACAGCAAAAAGTCGCACCTCAACAAAAACGCCCCATTGGAGCATGGCTCCCTTGATATTTTGGGCCACAAAATCAAAATGCAGGCCGACAGCGTGCTGGGCCGGTCCCTGCACATCCGCGAAGTGGACGCCGGCTCGTGCAACGGATGCGAAATGGAAATCGTGGGGTTGAACAGCCCGGTCTATGACCTCGAACGGTTTGGCATTCACTTTGTCGCCTCGCCGCGGCACGCCGACCTGCTGTTGGTGACCGGTCCGGTGACGCGAAACATGGAAATGGCGCTGCGCAAAACCTACGACGCGATGCCCGCTCCACGGCTGGTCGTGGCCGTGGGTGCCTGCGGCTGCAGCGGCGGAATCTTCGGCCGGAATTATGCGACACTGGGCGGCGTGGACGCGGTACTGCCCGTGGATATTTACATTCCGGGCTGTCCGCCCAACCCGCACGCACTGTTGCATGGCATTCTGACGGCGATTGGGCGCCTGGCGCCTGCGACCAAGCCAGTTCCGCCTGCACCGTAACCGTCCATAAGTCGCACCGGGAATAGGTCGCCAAAAAGAGCGAACCTGAAATGGAGCGCGGCTGTCAGATAATCTTCCACCCCAGTTGAATCGGACCGTTTTTTTCTGACACTTCAAGACCGGCCATTCTGATTCAGGGATTAATTTTCCCAGTACGTGGACAAGTCTTGCCGCTATTTTTCCGCCCTCTGGCCATTACATGCCATGTGACCGACCAGTTATTGTTTTTCAGTAACACAATTTTGGCTAATTCAATTGCAATATGTAATTAGCACGTGTCCTGCTTAAACCGAACATAGTCGTATGCAAAGTATTACGTGTAGCAAAATGGTGTCGGTCTGGCCCGGAAATCTTTCGATTGGCAGGGTTTTTCTGATATGTTCACTGGCGTTTTTGGTCCAATTCACGCGGGTTGAGGCCGCGTCTTCCTGTGCCAGCCCCTGTACGCTGGCCTGGGACAACGAACAGAATCCTAACGTCAGCGGCTATTGCCTGTATTATGGACTCACTGGCTCGACGACCACCAATCGTCTGGACGTGGGACTGACCAACCTGGTCATTCTCAAGAGTCTGCTGGCGTGCTCCAACTACTTTTTCTACGTGGTCGCTTACAACAGCAGCCGCATGGAAGGTCCACCTTCCGCCATAATGCCATACATCCCCCGCGCCCTGTCCGGGCTGAAACTCACCCTGTTGGCGAACCGGACCCTGAGTGTTCACTTTCTGGCGGCAACCGGAGCCGTGTGTCATGTCGAATACACCCCCACCCTCAACCCGCCACAGTGGCAAACCCTGGGCAGTGCCACCGCAGATGCCAACGGCAACGTGACCCTGACCGACCCCTTGTCAGGCAATCCGCCGAGCCGCTTCTATCGGACCGCCACACCCTGAGGCAGTTGTTCACGCCCGGGGATGGGCGGCGTCGTACGCCTTTTTCAAGCGCTCGGTGGTGACATGCGTGTAAACCTGCGTGGTCGCCAGATGCGCATGGCCTAGCAACTCCTGCACACTGCGCAAATCCGCGCCGGCATCCAGCAGGTGCGTGGCGTAACTGTGTCGCAATTTGTGCGGCGTCAGGGCCGGATCGAGTCCCGCAATGACCAGATATTGTTTCAAGCGACGGGATAGTTGCACCGGCTGCAAGGGCGCAGCCTTTTTTGTTTCCGCGAAAAAAACCGGTGATGGCCCGGCCGGCGGCTGCTTCAAGGTGCGCCAGTAATTTTCAATCGCCTGGAGGGCGGGCCGGCCAATCGGCACCAGCCGTTCCTTTTTTCCCTTGCCGCGCACCCGGACCAGTTGCTCGTTCCAGTCGATGTCTTCCACGCGCAATCCGCACAATTCGCTCACGCGCAATCCGCACGAATAAATGGTTTCGAGTACCGCCTCATCCCGCCGGCAGGCACCGGGGGAAACGGGACGGCCCGGCCCCGGGCGCCGGGGCAACGCCAGGAGTCTGGCCGGCGCCTTGAGCAGATCGATCATTTGCTGCGCGGTCAGAAATTTTGGCAGCCGCCGGGCTGGTTTCGGCAACGCCAGGTTTTTAATGGGCGACACGCCGGCCTCGCCGTGCCGGTTCAGGAATTTGTAAAATGTCCGCAGCGCGGAGAAACGCAGTTGAATCGCCGCCCGGCCCAGGTTCTGCCGGCCCAGGAACCGCAGGTATCCGCGGAAATCATCACGCTGAAGCTTGTCCCAGGCCGGAAGATTTTGCCGTTCCTCACGGTGCCACCGGGAAAATTCATCCAAGGCCTGCCGATAATTTCGCTGCGTATAAATCGATGCCCCTCGATCCACGGCCAGATGCCGGAAAAATTTTCGGATCCACGGATCCTGGATTTCGGCGGCAGGCTGGGCGGTGTCTTCCATTGCAGATGCAGATTACGCCGGATGCACGGTGGAATTCAACTCTTCCGCAACCCAGACAGAAACCAAGCCCGGACAAGTCAGTTGAAATTTTCCCGAGAGCGTGGGCGGCAGGAGCTTCACGGCTTCAGTGCCGATGGAATGCGCAGGCCGAATCAAGGTTTCCAACCGGGTGACCGCTTCGTTCAGTTCTTGTGCCGTGGGGCCGTCGCCGTCGGGCACAAATTGCAACCGGCAATCGCCGTCCGCAGACTGGCGCAGCAGGTAATGGGCAATCCCGCCGACACCGGCAAAACACCGGTCAACCTCGAGCGTGGTCACCCGCCGTCCATCGGCCCGGTGCAACGCATCGCGCGACCGTCCATGCACCCAATAATTTGTCGCATAAGGCTGCTCCTGCCGTTCCACCAGGTCGCCAATCCGGTAACGAACCAGCGGCATGTAATCATTGGTCAGGGTCGTCACCACGAGATGGCCGACCCCGCATTCGTCGGGTTCGACGTTTTCGAGGAAGGCCGTTTCCAGGCCGGGTTTCATTTCACCGGCCTCGCTTTCCATCAGGAGATGTCCGGTTTCCGTGGAACCATAAAGATTGAACACGGGAACCCGGAAAACGCGTTGCAGGATCCGGCGATGAACCACGCTGACAAATTCGTAGCTGCAGAGGATGAATTTCAATGACGGAAACCGGAGCCCCTGCCGCTCACAGTAGAGCGCAAACCACGCGCCATGCACCGGGTCCAGGTCGAGAAACTGGGGCGACCATTCGGAAACCTCCGCCGCCATCCGCGCCAGTTCGGCGTCTTCCAGCAGGAACGGGATGCGGGACCGGTTCACGTAAAGCGTCGTTCCCACCGCGCGTTCCGCGCGGGAATGCAGATGGGAGAAGCAGGCGATCCCGTTGCAAACGGGCGGCACCAGCGTCGCGCGGCGGGCGCCGGGATGCTCATCCAGCACGCGGGCCACCAGCCGGTTGGTTCGCAACACGATCTGCTCCTGCTGATTCCACCAGCCGCGGCCGAACAGCACCGGCAGGCGCTCCTCCGAGGTGCCGGACGTGTATTCCAGTTCAACCTGTTTCTGTTCGAGCAGGATTTCCAGATTTTGACCCGGCCGCAGAAAATTTTGGGGGAAGGCGTTCCGCATCTCGCGCTTGGTAATCAGCGGCAGGCGGAAAAAATCCGTCTGCAAAGAAACCAGCCGGCCATTTCCAGTATGCGCCAGGGTCTTATGATACAAGGGCACACGGCGCCAGCGCGGCAGGAGTTTTTCCAGCCGCGAAAACTGCGCGGCCTCGCGAATCAGTTCAGGTGTCGACAACATGTTTCCGGCGCGGACGTGCCGCCCACCCTTAAACTTCACTGCTTTTGCCAATCGTCAAGTCCAAGGACGACTATATTTCTGCGTTTGAAAAAACCGCCCGGGGACCGGCTATTTCATTTCTTCTTCCCCTTCCCGCGGGGGAAATTCAAAGGTGACCTTGCCTTTGGCATCCATCACCAGGTAGGCCGGAAACGGTTTTCCGGCCTTGGATATGAATTTGTCGAGCAGATCCGATTTGCGCGTGGCCAGTAATTTTTGCGCCTGCGCCGGCTCGATCGCCTGCTGTAAAATCTCCCGGTTGATCTTGAATTTGCACGGCTTGGCGTCCGCCTGCGATTTTTCACACAGGTAACCGGCTTCGGTGTCGAAGACCTGGCTGCCGCACCGGGGACACTTGCCAAGCGGCGTCTTGCCAGTGAAATCAATCTTCGGCAACGGCTCTTTGGGCGCCCCGCCCCTGGCTTTGCCCTTGGCCTCGCGCGGCGGAAATTCAAAACTGACCTTGCCTTCCTTGCCAATGGCCAGAAACGCCTTGAAGGCGCGATTGTTTTTCTTGGAAATGAATTTTGTCAAAAGGTCCGTCTTGCCCTCGGCGAGGAGCTTTTTCACCTGTTCCGGCGAAATTTCCTGCTGCAAAATGATTTTGCCGGTGCGGAACGTGCAGGTCTTGTCCGGGCCGGTTGATTTCTCGCAGATGTAATTCATCCCGCCGTCGAAGACCCGCGCGCCACACTTGGGACATTTGCCGAGCGGTTCCTTGCCGGTGAAATCCACCGGCGCCGCCGGTTCGCCGTTCTCATTTTTCTGGTCGTTGCCGAAATCGAACTCGACCTTGAACTCGGGTGTCAGCTTCAACACGGCGGCAAACGGAAATCCCTGCTTGCTCCGAAACCCCTGCAACGGCCCGATCTGCCTTTCGGTGATGAGCTTTTCGACCTCCTCGATTTCATACATCCGGCTGCACAATGTTTTCCAGATCTGGAAATCGCATTTTTCATTGACGCATTGGAAATGCTTGTAGCGTTCGTAGATCTCGCCGCCGCATTTCGGGCACCGTGTCTTAAGGACGCCAAAATCCCCGGGAATCGTGTCCTCCTCGAATTTTTTCGCGCGTTCGACGATATGCCGAGTCATGTCGGCAATCTCCGACATGAACTCGTCCCGGCTTTTCTGCCGGCGCTGGATCTGGCGCAATTTGAATTCCCAATCGCCGGTCAGTTCCGGTTTGGTCAATTCCGGTATGCCCAGGCCGTTGAGCAGTTCCATCAGCGAAAACGCCTTGGCCGTGGCCTGCAGTTCGCGTCCGTTGCGATGGACGTAATCCTCGTAAATCAGCCCTTCGATGGTGGCCGCGCGCGTGGCCGGCGTGCCGAGGCCCTTCTCGCGCATCGCCTCGCGCAACTCATCGTCCTCCACCATTTTGCCCGCGCCTTCCATGGCGCTGAGCAGCGTCGCTTCCGAATAGCGCGGAGGCGGTTTGGTCACGTTGTCCTTGACCTCGACGTTGCTGGTCTTGACCTGCTCGTTCGGCGTCACCGGTGCCAGGCTCGGGGTGTCGTCGGATTCCGAGTCCTTGCCGTACACGGCCAGCCAGCCGGGATTCACCAGCACCTTGCCGGCGCTTTTAAACGGTTCGCCTTCCACCCGGGTGAGGCGCATCGTTTCCAGAAATTCCGCCGCCGGATAAAAAATGGCCAGGAACCGCTTCGTCACTAGGTCGTACAATTTCCGTTCCGGTTCGGACAAGTTGTGCGGCGCCTGCGTGGTGGGAATGATGGCGAAATGGTCGGATACCTTGGCATTGTTGAAAATGCGCTTGTTGGGCCGCACCCAGTCGTTGTTCAGGATCGTTTCGGAAAACGTTTTGTAGCCGGTGTCGCCCAACATCTTCAACGCATTCTTCACGGTAACCAGATAGTCCTCCGGCAACGCCCGCGAATCCGTTCGGGGATACGTCAACACCTTGTGCCGTTCGTAGAGCGCCTGGGCCACCCCCAGCGTGTTCTTGGCGCTGAACCCAAAACGCGAGTTGGCGTCCCGCTGCAAGCTCGTCAAATCATACAGCAACGGCGACATCGAAGTCGTCGGCTTGCTTTCCTCGGTGACAATGCCGGGCCGGCCCAGACATTTTTCCCGGATGCCCTCTGCCCGGGACTTGTCCCAGAGCCGTTCGGGCTTGAGCTGGTCATCGCCATTTTTGTCGTCGGCGCGGGTGAATTTTTCGTCAAACCAGCGTCCGGTGTACTGCCCCGCCGCCGCGTCGAACGTGGCCAGGACTTCCCAGAAATCGCGCGAAACAAACTTCCGGATCTTCTGTTCGCGTTCGACCAGGATGGCGAGCGTGGGGGTCTGGACGCGGCCGACCGTCGTTTTGAAAAAACCGCCCAGCTTGGAGTTGAACGCCGTCATGGCCCGTGTGCCGTTGATGCCGACCAGCCAGTCCGCCTCCGACCGGCTGTACGCGGCGTCCGCCAGCGGCAGCATGTCCTTGTCCTCGCGCAGCTGTTCAAATCCCTCGCGGATGGCCGCCGGAGTCATGGATTGCAACCAGAGCCGTTTGATGGGTTGTTTGGCCTTCGCGTGCCGGACAATGTTGCGGAAAATCAATTCGCCTTCGCGGCCGGCGTCACAGGCGTTGACCAGTGCGTCCACGTCGGGGCGTTTGATCAGCTTCTTGAGCAGCCTCAGGCGGCTTTCGGTTTTTTCAATCGGCTGGAGATCGAAATGCGGCGGGATGACCGGCAGGCATTTGAACGTCCATTTGCCGCGCGCGGCCTCGACGCCCTCGGGCGGCACGATGGTCAGCAGATGGCCCACGGCCGACGAAACGACGTAGCGGTCGCTTTCGTAATAGTCATCCACTTTTTTGAACCCGCCGAGCGCCTTGGCGATGTCGCTGGCGACGGACGGCTTCTCTGCAATGATGAGAGCTTTGCTCATTTGATGCCCGCGCTTGTACACCGGGCGCGGTCAACATGCGAAGAAAATCTTTTTTGTCAAACTCAACTTGCGGATGGAATTTTGAAAAATCCGTCCACGGAAGCACAGCCGACACGAATTTTTCAGCCACAGACCTGTCCTCCGCAGCAGGAACTGCGAAGGATGGATGGACGCAAATGAACACAGATGGAAACCACGAAACCCGCCGACGCACGAAAGAAAACTATGACACGAATTACACCAATTGATACGAATTCGAATGGCTTAAAAAGACAGCCGAATTTAGCGAAAGGTGGGGCGCGTCACTCCGTGCGCGCCGTTTTGGTGGAACGAGCGCCCTCGCGAGCCGGAAGGTTGTAGCGTCGAGCCTGCGGCTCAAACCCATCGGCGCACAGTGCCAACGCCACATTAATAAACCAACACCAGCAGCGGTGCAAACCGCCCGTCCGCCTTCAACAAAGCCAGATCATTGGCTGCGTCCACTTGAAATTGTTTCATATTGCTGCGGACGATGTTTTCTTCTTCAATTGAAAATATGCAGAATTGGCTGATTGAATTTCCAAGGCTCAACAAACTCTATGAAAGAATTGGGTCCTCCAAGCCAGACAATGTTCTTGCCGGTTATATCCGACAGGGCGATAAGAAGCACGCGGAGTTATTCGAAGAAATTCTGAAACAACTTGATTCAGATGCGTGGGATATTTTGATTGGTAAAGTCTTGCCGTATTCATGCAGTAAAGACAAAAACCGTGGATCGCAGGAGTTCTGGAACCATCTGGACGAGTCGCGCGGTTATGTGCTGCTCAAAGAGCGCGGTTATTCGAATGTTAAATTCATTCCGACTCCAAAAAACAACAAGGGGAAAAGCGAACAACACGCCGACCTCGAAGGTACGACTTTGGTTTCGCGCGCAATTCTTGAGGTGAAAACAATCAACCGGTCAGATGCTGATCTCCAAAAACACAATCCAACTTTTTGGGTGGGGCGAAAAGGGGAAAAGGGGGAGCCGAGGCGACACGGTGACATTAAAAATCCGTTGGCCTTCGCAAATAAGTTGCGCAATAAATCTGACCCGGTATCTGCTTTTCTGTGGGAAAAGCTGGATAGTTCAGATCAGGAGTTGTTGACGAATTGCCAGCCCAC
>Ga0265336_10000714_pt1 | contig 17556 bp, 47 predicted proteins | sample 42119metaG_FD_193583 | JGI IMG/M metagenome (GOLD analysis project Ga0265336, IMG submission 193583) | Rhizosphere microbial communities from Carex aquatilis grown in University of Washington, Seatle, WA, United States - 4-21-19 metaG | ecosystem: Host-associated > Plants > Roots > Rhizosphere...
TATACTCCAGTCTTTATGGAGACTCTGAACCCCATTAATGACGATTGAATCCGCTCCAGGGCTGAATTGCTTGGCGGTGAAGTCCACATATTCCCCATTAACGGCAGCAAGAACATGATTGGACTTGCCCACAGTTTGTAAGTGACCTTTGTAATTCCGTGCATCTATGATTTTACTTGCAAGGCCCTTATTAGAAAGAAATGCTGAGAATCGCTTTGCCATTTCCGCACACTGACCTTCAACTTGCGTCAAGTGCTGGCCCTGTATGAACTCTTCTGCGAGTTGACGAAGATTTGGAGCCGCCATGAGCATTCGAGAGACCTTGAGCATTCAACTACCTCTACTAAAGATATTTGGGATTTTTAGCAAAGTTGCAACGTATTTATCTAGAAGAAGGTTTTATGAGCAACTTCAAAGGTCATGCCCTTGGTGGAATCACCGCAGCTCTAGCTGTCGGAGGTGGCCTATGGGCCACTGGACACTCCCCTAATATAATAATGAGCGGAGCCACCGCGACGTTTTTATTTTCCCTCTTTCCTGATCTCGATGTAAAATCTACACCATCAAAAGTCTTCTATTATATAGTGTTTATAGCCCTGTCTTGGCTCTATTATACAGATGAGCATCGACTGGCCCATCTAATTGCCATGGTGGCCCTAATTCCTCAACTAGTCAATCACCGAGGAATCCTACATTCCAGAATAACTTCCATTGTGCTTCCCCTGGCAACGGTATTCCTAGCACCACTGGGCATAGCAACACCCCACGATGCCTTGATTCTAGGTGGCTGTGGGGTGTTGGGCTATAATGTGCATCTGGCCTTAGATCGAATCTGGTTCTAAGAGGCTCATTGCCGCTTCGCGGCCTGAATAGAGTTCCGTAATAAATTTATGATATTTTATCTCAGCCTGAAGTTCCTGGACTCGCCGTTCCGCCTCTGCTTCCGCTGTCTCTTCTAGGTGCTGTTCGAGTAGATCCCACTCAGTCATTCTGTTGCCTCTTAATGGCAAAACGACAGCCCTGACGCTTGAATTGAAATCCATTTTCAGTCAGAGCTTTTTCTGCAGCATCAGCTTCCACTTCCGAAGTGTATACCGCAATGGCTATTTCCTTGGTTGTCTGGAATAACAAGGTCCCCTGTAAAACTCCAAGTAACTTTTTTAACATGAATACCCCCATCAAAAGAAAGATGTTCCCGCGCTGAAAAAATTTATCTCATAAAGAAGTTAACTCCAGCAAAGAGGCACTAATTTCCTTCAATTCCCTAACCATACTCATATTACTATGGCTAGTTGCAGTCTGATCATGAATATGCTGCTTTAACTCCTTAGAATAATCAACCACCTGTTTCATGGAACTCATCAGGCTCCTTTGAGACTCCATCACAGAAACAGCAGAAGTCCCACATTGAGAAGATAACTTCCGAATCGCATCTGCCACAATGGAAAAACCTTTACCATGCTCTCGCGCATGTGCGGCCTCTATAGCTGCATTCAAACTTAGCATTTGAGTATTACTGGCAATATCTTCAATAACACCAATAATCTCCTCTGTTTTTTCTATTTCTACAAAAGAATTTCCCACCAATTCCTCAACCTTATCAACCTGTGATGTGACTTTTTCTTGAGAAGTGTCTGTGGTATTTATACTGGAAACTAAAGCTACAATAGATTGATCCAGCTTAGCTACATGCCCAACAATCTTTTCCAACATCTCCTTCTCCCGCAATTCCTTGGCGAGAAGATTTGATGCCATACGGGTCATTGGCTCAGTCATTACCGGATCTCCGGTAATACCTATGGACCCAATTAACTCATTATTATAATAAATAGGTAAGTTACACCCAGCCTTCATCCTACCATCAGAAGTAACTTCCTCTTCCATGGAAATACTAATCCCGGTGAGACCCTCTCGCAACATTCTCTGGGCACCTGGATGCACCTGACCCACTCGATTACGAACTTTAGCGGCGATAATTTCTCCGTTAATATTGCAAACAATTGAATAATGTCCAGATGCCTCGTAAATAAAATCAACTATTTTATTAGCAATTAGAATATTCATGACCAGAACCCTCTATTAAAAGAGGATCAAATGGTCAGGATATGGCTCATTGCCGCCACAGCGGCCTGGAGCTATTCCATCTCGTTTAATTCTTCTAAGATTTCCTTCTTAGCATCGCGCTTGGCGCGGGTCTTATTTTCGGTAGTGATCTCCACTTCCCACCAGTTGGCATAGCCAGCTTCAGGATGGCAATCGGTCTTGCCTGGAAAGCGGGTAGGTTTACGGCCCATTGGTTGTGTCATGGCGGTACCTCTATCTAAAGAGGGAGTGGCTCATTGCCGCCTAGCGGCCTGGAGCTAATCCTTGTGATAGAATGCCTTTGCTGCCAGAATCCCCAGTTCACAAAAAGCTTTGCCACCTTGACCACTGAGAATATCTGCTATTTCATCTTCGTAAAAGGCACAGCGTTCAGTGCTGATACCCAAAGCACTTACAATGGTTACATCAAATTCCCAATCCTCTAGGGCTTGGACCCCAACACTATACAAGTCCTCGCCATGCTGGACTAGCCAGCCAGCGCACTCATTCTCTGCCAGAGTACAGAGGGCATCAAGGTCTACCTCAGGAGGGTTCTCCTCCAGATGCTGGGCAAGTAACTTCCATTCATTCATACCACTTGGGCAGCGATTCGTAAATGGCTGCACCCTCGACATAGCCTAACTCCTCCAGCATCTCGACCATGAGATTGTCGGCCTCTTCATGAAAATCCTCCAAGGAGACAAGAGGGTTGTCGGTCTTGCGATCTCGAAAGGCTTGCATCTTGGCTGCGAATTCGGAAGGGGTCATTGGCATTGGTCCATCCCATAGAAACTTTTAGCTAATTCAATCCCGATCTTAGCAAACATCGTCTTTCCTCCATGGGCCACTTCAGCCCTAGAGAAACAGAGGTCAAAAGTTTTTTGGATACTAGGGCCATTTGCGACTCGACCATGGATGAGATATCGGTCATCTTCTTTCTCTTCCTGCTCCTGTCCCGAGATCTCTACTAGGCCCCAATTCGCGTTGTGCTGGACTAGCCAGCTGGCGCACTCATTCTCCGCATAATGGCATAACTCATCAATATCTATATAAGGAGGGGTTTCCTCAAGGTAGTCTGCTAAGCGATCCCATTCGTTCATAGCCTATAATACATCAAAAAATTTGATGGAATCAGGATTTTTTTGCTGCTGGCAGCGTATATTCTTCAAGGAGGCAACCGATGATCAAGAATGGACACGAAGAGGTTTGGATTACTTCGGATCTGCGGAGAATCCCGGTGGATGAAATGAGCGAAGCTCATGTTCGGAATGCGCTGCGGCTGGTCCTCCGAAACTTCCCTGATATTGCCTATAAGCTGGAGAATAAGTAATGCTTCCTAAGTGTCTCTGGTGCGGTCAGGCACACGATCCCTGGACCGAATGCGATCCTACCTGGAAATCCCTCATCGCTGCTGTGGAAGTTGCGAAGAAACAGCGCACGGTGGCGATGTCGGAATTGAAACAGGGCATGACCAACGAGAGGGCCATGGCTTTCCTGAGTGCGGTCAAGCTGGTGGAGGATGCTGAGGATGCTGCTAGAGAATATGACAAGAGGAGAAACCAATGAGCATTGCGACTGCCATCAAGGAGTTCGAGGCTGATCTAGAGTCAGCAAAAAGGGCTTATAGTGATCCCCATGAGAATGATTCTCACTATAAATACTACAGCAATAAGATAGATACTCTGGAAGAAGTGATCAGGGTTCTCAAGAGGCATCAGGAGCCTTCCGAGGAGAGGCGCAGTTACCTCTTCTTCTTGCGGGATGGGGTTGAAATGGAAGTCATGGCGGAAAGCTACAGCCATGCCTGTATGCTCCTGGTAGATGAACTTGACTGGAACAACTACGATTAGGAGGCTAGCTAGCAAATGCGAAAACCCCAGCCCTATACTGATTACGCTCAAGCATGTCGTAAAGCACTCAAGGATCCTGCTCAGGTGCAGATGCTGAGTGAAGCTCTCCTGCGGGATGAGGCTGAGGCTTCTAAGGAGGTCTTCACCTTCGGCAATGGGTCCGAAGTGGTTATCCGCGAAGCGGATTGCCACAACCGGGAGGACTATCTTAGGTCGATCATTCGCGCTATGCAAGGCGAAGCCATCAAGTGGCGTGACAAGTGGGATAAGGCCAGTGATGAACTTAACGTCTGCCTGAACCATAAGGCACAGGATGAGCGGCGTCTTGAGGCTCTCTACCAGATGCTGGAACCCTTGGGTGGGATCCATGCGGTGGATGAGGCTCTTGGAATGATTCAGTATTGGGAGGAAAGGGGGGAGTAATGAGTAGCCATGTACCAGCGATGGACGCACAGGAGGTTTTGCGCTTGATGCGAGAGGGCCTCTCGATCCAGTGCGAGAACACTTCGGCATGTTATGGGGAATCCTCCAAGATTCGGGTGCGGCTGCTGCTGTTCGGGGAGGAGATTTCCTCTGACTATGTAGAAATCAAGGAGGGTAGTTAGCCATGTCTTCTATGTACGAAGTGGTTGAGGTTGCTGAACGCTATGGCTGGAGTGGGGAGGAGTCTCTTGCTTCTTGGCTCCAGCATAGGTTGAGTCGGCTTGCCGACTTTGAGTGTCGGGAAAAAGCTCATTATGAGCGCAATCAGCAGATTGCCCGAGAGAATCCAGTTGGCTTGGCCCTTATCAAGCAGCGTCCGAAGGAGGAAAAATGAGCAAGGATACTGAAATTATTCGAGAGGTTCTGGAGTCCGTGGGCATGGATATCTCGCCGGATGACTTCGTTGCGGCAGAGGAAGCCCTTACTCGTTTGGATGCCAAGAGTGCTGAGGCGAAGATCGAGGCATATGCCAAGTCCATCGGACTTGGGGGTTCGAGTGTCGATTTCAACGTGGAGAGCTTGATCAAAGCCCATATGAACCTGCGCGAGTTGAATGGCTCCTTGATTGATCTGCGTCAGGAAGCCTTCGACAAGGGCATTGAAGCTGGGAAGCACTTTGCTGAGGTCAACCTCTACTTCACCGTGGAGCGGTTGCGGGAAATGTCGCTCAAGGAACTTACCCTAATCTTGTCTGAGGATGTCTAAATGAGCGATAAGAGTCAGATGCTTGCCACTCTACCAATCCTTCCCATCATGATGGTTAAGCGAGATAGCGTGGTGGTCATTGGGAGAGTAAAGAACTCTCGCGGTGAAGAGGTATTCCTCGTTTTCAACAGTAAAGGGGTTCTCTTCTATGCTGAAGAGGATGAATTGAGTCTCACCTAAAAGGAGTCGAGTCATGGCTACAAAATATGCAGATCGAAGATGGATCTCTGACTTCAAGACAGATGCCCTCATCGCCGTTCATGCCACTGATCGGGAGCCTTATCTTACGATCTCTATTGATGGTAAGGATGTCACCATCACCGGAACGGATCTTCAAGATTTCATCAGTAAGCTGAGAATGCTTCAGAATGTCTGTGAGAAGTTCGCAGCGCACTTGGATGGGGAGCAATAATATGCAGAAGCACACTCTGGGAATGGTACAGGGTACCATATGTATGATTGAGCATGAACAAGGGGACTGGGTGAAGGCCAATGAGGTTGAGGATAGTATCAATCTTGCTGCGAAAGCTGCAGCGGGAGTATTGCTGGATCCGATTCTGCGTCTCCTGGAGGCAGATCCCCATCAGTTCAGTGAGCGTCCTTGTCCCACCTGTCGCACCATCTCTGCTCTTGCGGGGAAGGCTTTCGGATGTTCTCAGATGGCTCTCGTAGGTGCTGCAGAATTCAGAAAGAGGTCAAGGTCATGAGAAGTGAAAAAGAGATCATTCAGAGGACGTTTCAAACTTAAAAAAATTCCCGGAAAATTTTCGTGGAAAGCAATCGACAATTTCTTCGGCATCGCGCTATACATTGGGGGCAAATGAAAGATCCTTCCATCCATCTTCGTGTGGAGTGAAAGGATCTTCCGCGTTTGTCGGTTTTAATGAAACTAAATGCCTTGAGAGCTAAAATTTTGGATCGATCTTGCGAAATCGCTCCCCAAAATTTTGGGTGGTCGTACCCTCATGGGAACCCAAATTGTGAAGCCGAGGCAAATTTCCGGCCCGACCCCCACCATGGCTATGAGCCATTAGACTGGCTGGATGAGCCACCCATGAAGCTGGGAGCCAGGGCCAGCAGGGGGCAGACGCTGGGCCGAGGAACGACTGGGGTGTTGACCGACTCCTCAGACTCACCAGCCTCGAACCTGTCGCACTGATCGTTGTCCCACTCCCTCATACTGCCTCCCATGTATTACATACGTCAGTAGGTCCAGGATAATCCTAGTTATCTATGCGAAGGGGTGAGCCAGTTCCTGGGCATCCTGATAGGCTTGGGCTTCCCGTCCGATGCTGCCGACCTCAGCCGGATCAGTTGACCACACCACCTCTTCATCATAGTTGGTATCAGCCATATCACTCTGGCCGGTCTGATGGCGGATCTGTGCCACCGCCGAGGGGTTGCGCTTGGTGTAAGCCGTGAAGATCGTCCAGGCTTCCCGCTTCGAGCAGTAGTTAGCCAGGAGGTTATAGGCCGGGGTTCCGGGGCCGGGGATGCGAACCTCGTAGTAGTCCCAGGACTCTTCCGTGTATTCACACTCAGCGCCCATATACATATACCCGCGAGTCCTGATCTGAACAGGCTGGGTTCCGATGAAGGGCTTGATGGCCATGGGTTGATCTCCTCTGATTTAATTACGCCCTGAGTGCAAAGAAAATCCCAGGTTTTTTACGCCTGGGATTTTGATTAACGAGTTCGGCGGGTGCGAAAGCGATTCGTTACCTTGAAGCCGCCACCGTTCCCGTCATATTCATTGACGGTTTCCAGCCGGTCGCACGACGGGCAGCGGTATTCGTATTCCGCAGGCTCAGGGCCAGAGAACGATTCGTGGCCACAGCCCCGGTAGGTGCATTCGGTTCCGGGTTCTTCGACTGGGCCACAATTCTCGCAGACCCAGGAAGGGATGAAGCCGAACACATCGCGCCCTTCGATGTTCTTCCGGTTTTCCGGCACCGACAGGGTGAGGGAAAAATCGTTGATGCGCCATCCCAGGACGGTGCGGTAATAGTGAGGACTGGTGAGGTAAGCGATTTCAGCGGCGGTCATGATCATGATTTATCTCCCATGTCTTAATTACGCCAGGGGTACACAGAAAATCCCAGGTATTTTACACCTGGGAGGATTCGTTCGCAACCCCCACCATGGGCCGTAGCCCACTGGGGTTGGCCCTTAAAGGACCAGGAACTTATTCTTTGCCGCCCACTCACGGGCCGCTTTCTCGCCCTTGGCGTCCGAGTTGAGGACGGAGAAGTAATTCCTGCCCGTCAAGTCCACCAGGGAAACGACCTTGCCGTTGGGGGTGATGAGATTCTTGAGGTTGAGGATCATGGTCTTGCCTCCATGGATTAATTACGTGGGGAGTGAAAGATAAATCCTAACTTTTTCTCAGAGCCTTGGGCCGAGGGGTCGTGAAGGGCCATTTTCTCTGAACCATGGAGCCGATGAACCCACCAGTGCAGCCAAGGGCTAGGAGAATCAGGGGGTTGTGCTGTTCACAGATTTCCTGGGGGACGGTCAAGATGAGGACCACAATTGCCAGGGCAGCACAAGGGACCAGGATCACGATGTTAATTATGACGTTGCGCCAGTTCACCATTTAGCTGGGCCTTCCTATGAAATAGATCGCCAGGACGATGGCAGGCATACTCAGCCAGCATATGACGCGGATGGTATAGTCATGCTTGGAGACGGGCATTAGAGCGCACCCTGGAGCCATTGGGAAGTGGTCATGCGCTGGGGCGCGTCCTTGCGTTTGGAAGGAACGACCTTGGTTCCCAGGGCCAAACCCTTGGTGAGATTACGGCCAGCTTTCTTGGTGAGCTTGGCCTGGATCGCGTGACTGTTGCGCTTCATACTGCCTCCGATGTATTAATTACGTCCTAGCGTACACAAAAATCCCAGGTAATTTTTAATCAAGAAACCTGAGTTCCCCTTGGCCATACAGCATAGTTAAAAGCTGATCGGTAGCGGTGGGTTCCTCCATGCCAAATTTAATAAGTGTGAATCGATCCGAAAATTCCTTGTTGAGTTTCCGCATGAAATCAGCTTCCAGTTCCAGAAGCCGATTGTCTGGGTTGATCTTGAGGATGGCCTTGTTCGTTCCAAGGGGAATACTTTCAGGATTGGTAAACAGGGTGGCTGGAAATACTTGCTTGATGAGATTGGACATTTAATATTCCTCTTCTTCCACGCAATAGAAGCACACGCCATTCTTTTTGTCAGGGCTGATCCAGTTTCCTAGATCGACCTTGGAAAGATTGCGCTTGATCGTATCCAGGAATTTATCAGCCTGGGTTTCCGTGGGCCAGATGGCGGGATGAAGATATTCTTGGTAGCCTTTGACTCCCTCATGGTGATGGATGGTCAAATACCATCCATCGTAATTCGTGCTGAATTTCTTTACCAGATCCTTGAGGGGTGCCGCTGGGGCTACAGGGGCTACAGGGGCTACAGGGGCTACAGGGGCTACAGGGGTCACAGGAGGCGGGGGAGAGGCCATGGTCTGGGTTGCTGGCGGGGCATCATCAAACAAGAGTTCAACCCCACCACGCCTCCGGGGCCTCGCAGGAAGTTCGGTTTCATCACCATAGGGAACGACACTGGCACAGGCGATACAGGCCACCATCCACCGGCCTCGAAGGTCACGGCCATGAAGTATGCCTTCCCCACCGGCAACGGAATTGCCGCACACATGGCAGAAGCCTGGAAAGCGATTTGTAGTCATGTTACCCTCACACTCTAATTACGTATGAATGTACATAAAAATCCCAGGTGATTTAACCCACCATGGGGTTAATTATCATCCGGTTCGTATTCCAGAATATCCACGCGCAGACCGGGGAAAGCGATGGTCAATCCTTCCCTCGCTGGTTCATACTCCTCCTCTTCATTGAGGAACGAAACGGGCATGAGTTCCACTTTTTCCAGTAGAATAAACTCGCTCTCATTGAGTTCCAGGGACAGGGGTAAATCCTGTTCGGCCAGGAGCATATGGGCAAGTTCATGGGAAGAAATCGACATAGTTATTCTCCTAGTTGAATTGAGCGAAGTAGTGGCAGGCATACGGGGTAATGTAAACCTGTAGGAACATGCTGGTAACGATGAGAGCCACGGTCATGCCGACCATTTTGGTTAAGAGGAAAAAGAATTCTCCCCATGACATTTCTTCCAGGGATTTGACTTCGCGGGGAGTCAGGTGCATGTTAGTCCTGATCCTTTTGCAGATAATCACCGGCCCAAAGATACACTTTCATTTTTTCCTCAGAAAACCAGCCGATTTTGACGGGTACGGAGAGGGTAGCGGTATTTCCATGGCTATCTTCCTTGATGGCCCAAACCATTGTCTTTCCGGTGCTTTTGAAATTCTTTTCCACCATTTCGCCCACGCTGTTCATCATGAGGTATTCCGCCATAGGATTCGGCAGCTTGGCCTTCATGACCCCTTTTTCATCGCGCACAGTGTACATCATTGCCTCCATGGACTAATTACGCTGGATGAGCCGAGGAAATCCTAGTTTTTAACCAGAGTATCCAGTTCAGCTTTCAATTTAGGACTTAATTTCTTGTCCTTCGCTTCCTGTTCTTCCTTGGAAAGCTTGTATAAGGCCCAGTCGATGACCCTGGTAGAATCCCAGCCCGTCATATGCGGAGGAACCTTGATGAACCATTTGATAGTTTTCCCCTTGAAAATCATGAGGAAGCCACCTTTACCAGTACTCATGACCCACGCATCAACAAGTTCACCTTTCTCGTTGAATGTGAGATTCTTAATACGGTAGAAAGCGCAGCCGATATTTATGACCAAGTGCATGATTAGATCCTATCCCGGTTGTAACCCCGGTTGAGTTCGGCCAGGAGTTCAGATTCTTCGTCCACTTCGCCATCCCTCTCGCCAGCTTCGGCATAGCACTGATCGAGCCACTTGTTATACTCGACCACTTCCTTTTCCCATTCGGGGGTTCCAAACTTGGCAGTAACCTGGGGAACACCGTCAGCAGAGAAGAATGTCATGGCCTAGCCTCCATGTATTAATTACGTCACAGTGTACAGAAAAATCCCCGGTTTTCTTAGGACCGGGGAAGATTTTTAGCGGTGATCTTTGCGCTTGGGCTTGGCGTGATCTGGCTTGGAAGCGTTCTCGATACCATGGTATGGGCAGCGATCACAGTTGATCTCGCCGGTACGGGCCAGGACTTCCTTCCTCGCCTTGCGGTAGACACTGGGGTTGTCCGTGGATTCCATTTCCTGCTTTCTGCGCTGGCTCATTCGTTCTCCCTCTGAGATAATTACGGATCTCACTAGAAGAAAATCCTAGATGATTTTACATCCTCCGCATGTAGGCACGTTCCAGGGAATCACGTTCCAGGGAATCCGACCAGACCTTTTCGCTTTCCACGGAATGATCCATGAAGAGGGTCCAGAGGGAATTGAGGATTTCACGCAGCTTGTTCATATTTCTCCTTGTCTAAGGTAATTACGTTCATGGGTATTGAAAAATCCTAACTTTTTGCGAGTCGTTGGATGATCCAGAAGATTGATACAGTCAGGAGTACATATGAGACTGTCTCACGCCAGCCGGGAAGGGGCTTGAACATGACCCTTGAGCCAATGATGGATGCCGCAGTCATATCTATATAGGTTTTCATTTAATCCTCCGGTATCTCAGTTATGACAGCGTTTTTGAAGCACTTGAAATAGACTGCACTTGCTATCTGCATGGCGTGGCCGGTGTTATATGCCCAGGTGTTCAGGGTGAAGAGATTCTCATTCCAGAATCCCTTGAGGACGACCTTATAATATTTCATTAACCAATGACCTCCACGATGAAATTGCTGGTCAATTCCTTCACAGTGCTTTCGCTCAGGGGGCAAGGAATGTCCACTTCGGGAGCGGGTTTACGCTGATTCCGGTAGTCCCGAATCCCTTCCACAATATCTTTGGCTTCACGCAGGCCCATGTAAATGCAGGAGCGGATTGACTTAATCATCACCAGCAGATTTGGATTGGGATCGACAAAGCCAGTCAGCCGGATACGCCGCGCACCTTTCAGGCCACCAGTTCGGTAAGCCAATTCACCCTTGAGGGTTCGCATTTCATTCGCCAGGGCTGTATGCCGCTTTTCCAGGCTACGGATACGCTTGACGATCACATGATTGGGAGCAGCTTTCAGGTCCATTTGAATCCCTCTGATTTAATTACGCCAGATGTTACCAGAAAATCCCAATAAAAATGGGAGAGGATTGCTCCCCTCCCAAGTTGGCCTCCCTTTGGCTAGATCGTTTCATTGCATTACCCAGTTGAGCAAACGATCCTCAAAACTTCCCTGGACTTGGTAGTGACAACGCTTCATGCACTATCTAGCCTTCATAATTGGGGAGGTTCGCCCCCCAGCCATGGTTCTCAGCCCCCTTCAGATCAATATACGGCAGAAGTTCCAGGAAAATCCTAGAAATCGTCTCCCTCAAGATAATCCTGGATGATCTGGCGAGTGCTGGCCTTGGGTTTCTTGGCACACTTGACCCGCTTCATACCATACGAGAAATCCCGCTGGTAGGTATCCTTGACGTTGGCCTTGGGGGTTTCAGGAACGAAAAGATCATCCCAGGTGGCTTCTTTGCTCATGGTTGTTTCTCCTAGATTACTTACGCTGGGATGTCCTGGGAAATCCGATTATTCGTGAAGCCAATTTCGCGGGTCCATGGTGGGGGTTGCGGCAGGCAGGCCGAAGGCCAAGGCGGTTCCCCTGCCGCCTGATAGATATACGCAAGATGCCACGAGAAAATCAGACAAAATTTATCAGGGGAAGATCGTCCAGGCTTTCCGGCCCCGATCCTCCCCTGTCTTGAATTTGTGTTGCAGGGGCTTCCACCCTGCTTCCCAGGTTTTCTATCAGGGTCACACCGCTGGGATTCCCAGTCGCAGGTAGCTGCCTCACTCTACATAGAGATTAGTGTGCAGTCTGCAAGTGCCCTGATCCTTCCTATTAATATGCGGGTGGCTCTGATTTAGCCATTAGAGGAAGGACTCTACCCGCTGCTACCAACGCTTCATGATGTGTCCTCCGGTCGTTCGGGTTGTTGGCGTCGTTCCCTTGATGTAGTAAATACGCTTCCAGGGGTCAGAAAATCCGAAGTATTTTACTTAATCCGCGTGGCCATCGGGGGTTCCATACGCACTCATGCAGAACTCCCGATCCGCAGCAGATTCCCGAATTTCATCCTTCACGTACTGCTGGGCGTAGTAGTGAGCGCAGCTTTCCGGGGTGTTGGGCATGTGAGGGGTTCCAGCGTAGGTGTTACACGCTTTCAGCTCCTCCACCATGTCCCGGTGAGAAAAGGTCAGGTGATAACTAGCGTAAATCTGAATGATTGTATCCATGTCCATGATGCCTTGCCTCCCATGGAATAATTACGTCCTATGTGACCTAAAGATCCGAGATTTTTCGCTTGAGGTTGGAGTTATCCAGGTGCAATTTCAGGGCAGCGGCACCCCGATCCATGGCGCGGGTGTATTCACAGTATCCCATGTCATCCGTGGCACAGAAAAGAGGCGAACCCAAGCCCCAATAGGCCCCGCCATCATCGTAACCGCCGCTGTTGATTTTCACCCTGAACAAGCGGATTTTGCCAGCGGGGATATTGAAGATTCCACGGCCTCTGCCCATCGGCGCACCATAACGACAACTCACATTGGACATTTGGCTCATGTGGCCTCCCATGGAATAATTACGTCCTATATCAGCGGAAAACCCGAACTTTCTTTCATGAGTTTTTCATTTTGTTCCAGCGCGACCCCCACCATGGGGCAGGCTGTCCGTCCCCTAATAGATATACGTCCAAGCGTACAGAAAAATCCCCGGTTTTTTAGGCCGGGGATTTGATAGTTATTTAGGCCACCTCATCGGCCGGTACCTCTTCCTCTTCCACCTTGCCGATAATGTAATCGGCGGCCTTTTGAGCCTTGGAAGCGGCAGTAATCAGCATTCCAGGATCTTTGGAAAGCTGGGAATACCAAGAGTTAAGGTATGCGGCGGAATTTTCCAGGATGGGCTGTTCGATTCCCGTTTCGGCGCAGATCATGGCAGAGGACATTTCCGCCACAAGCTCTTCCAGGGAATAATCATGGGAGCCTAAAAAGGTGCCGCCCATGACTTCCTTGCGATTCAGCCGGGAAGTGTGGCCGGTCGAATGGGAAAGCTCATGGAAGAGGGTAGCGTAAAAATGCTCTTCCGATTCAAACTGAGTTTTTTCCGGCATGTGGCATTCATCCATGGCGGGAATGTAGCAGGCCCGATCACCGCCGAAAGCCAGAGCGGGACGATTCTGCATACCCTCATAAATCTTTTCGGCGGATTCGATTGGAGTAAATTCACGTTCAGGAACGGGAGCCGAAAACCGCTTGGGGAGAGTGATGTTCTCAACCTGGGAAATGTTGAAAACAGTATAGTAACGGAGCATCGGGATCGTTTCCCGAACACCCTGGGCATTTTCCTTCACCAGCATCTTCCAGAAAATGACCGGCACTCCCTTTTCGCCTTTCTTTACCGATCCGCCCATTTTCTTGGCCTGATTGAACGTCAGGTAAATCGGCTTGGCATAGGGCATGAGGGAGAGGATGAACCAATTCAGGCCGGAATACTTACGGCCAGCGATATTGCAGGGCTTGAGGCCGGAATCCTTCCAGGGTTTGCGCCAGGGGCAAACACCCTTTTCCATCGCTTCCAGCAACCGCTTGACTACGATCTCTTTGACGGAATCCTGAGCCATTGTCCTGCCTCCATGGATTAATTACGTCCTATGTCAGCTAAAGATCCGAACAAAGTTTAGGAAGTTTTCTAGGATTTTGCCAGAGTTTCCAGCGTATTCAATACATCAGAGGGCAGACCCGCCCACCCCGCTCGGAGGATGAAAGCAGCGTGAGAATGAATTGTAGGATCACGGCATAGGGTGTTCCAGATCAGGTTCGATTCCTCATCGATCTCCCTTAACCCGTTAGGACATAGGAACAGAATCAACCCCGGTTATTGAGACGGGGCATCCGTTTGGCTAAATTTATTGAGATAAAAGATTAGACCCCCGCCGACCCCCACCATGGGGGTTTTTTGGGGGATCGTGCTGTCTGATACCTTAATTACGTGGCATAGCCGGGAAAAATCCCGGTTATTTTTCCAGGGAGGCCATGCAGCGAATCCGCGCAGAGGCCCAGGTGCGGCATTCGGGATTGATCCCGCCGATCACCTTGAGAAAGGCAGCGTCAGGCTCCATGCCACCGGCAACCAGGGCCTGAAAACGCAGCACCTGATTTTCCTTTTCCCGCGCCATGATCTCCTCTATTTTCATACTGCCTCCATGTAATAATTACGTGAAATAGCTGGGAAAAATCCCAGCTATTTGGCCCGATCCATGGCGATGTAAATAGCCTCCACGGATTCGATTTTTCCATCCACATAGGCGAGGACCAGATCCCGGTTAGGAATATTGGAGTTGGCCGCAAGCCATTCTCTCCAGGACTTACTACCGCCGAGGCCGTTCATACTCCAGGAACACTGGGCGTCGATCAGGTTGGATGCGATGCGGCAGCCAGCTTCCTTCATGGCCTTGGTGACGATGAGTGACACATCTACGTCCATTATTGTTTCATCCTTTCCTTTTGCTCGATGGTTTTCATGTAGTTCTGCCTGAGCCGCCCGGTATCGTCCAGGCGATGAGGGAGACAAAACATTGAGCCGTTGGGATGCCGGAAGATATTGTGCTTGGCACCGTTCCGTTCCAGCTTCCAATCCCCTGATTTCAGGCGCTTCTCAAGGATTTTTTCGAGCGGCATTGGCATCCCTCCATGGATTAATTACGTTCCAGGGGCTACAAAAATCCCCGGTTTTTTAGGCCGGGGATTCAAAGTTATTTAAGCGGCAATCCACAGCCGGGAAAAATCCCGGCTATTTATTGGGTGAGGAGCTTTTACCCTTCCTGCTCTTCCAGCCAGATTTTGGCCTTCACCAGAGCCTCTTCCGGGGTGGCGCGGTATTCTCCGCGATAGACTTCCTGCCCCATCTTGGTGCCGATGGGCATCCAGCCGCAGCCGGGGTAGAAAGCCAGGGTGATAGCGAACTTGAACACCTTCAGGTCCATGAGGAACCCTCCATGGAATAATTACGTCCCAGTGTACAGAAAAATCCCCAGTTTTTTAGGCCGGGGAAATAATTATGACCTACTGAGTTTCTGTCCCCTGGGCCGATCAGATTCGTGTTATACAAACGGGACCGATACCTTCAGAAACCGATTTCGGGTCACTCAAAACCCGAGCGCAGATCAGGCAGCGGCCATGAAGGTGGCCGAATTCCTTGGCCTCTTCAATCGTGACCTTGTGTTCAGGCTTGAGGACGTTCACCATGCCCTTGACGTACTTCCAGCCAGCGGCGTGGGTTTCGCCATCTTCATCGCGCCAGGGGACCAGGGAGAACACCTTGGCATACTTGCGGGTTTTGAGCTTGTTCTGGCAGACCGTGAAAAACTCGCCATTGAAGCGGTAGTAACCCAGTTCCGCCATGGTCGGAGTGGAGACGGTAACGGGGCTGTTGGCGGTGACGGGCTTCCAGGCGCAAGCCTTGAGAATGTCGATCAGGGAAGAGGTTTCGCGGGTGGTCGCCACACCGGAGCGAACCTTGCCCACCTGTTCGACCAGGGAAGGGGTCAACTGCTTTTTCGCAGCGAGGGAATTCACGAAGTTTACCTGGGCTTCAGTCGCCATGGTTACTGCCTCCATGGATTAATTACGTCCTATGTGAGCTAAAGATCCCAGGTATTTTGGATTTTCGCAACCCCCACCATGGGGGGAAGAGTTCCAGCGGTTAGAACCGCTGGAAAGACCTCACGGCGATGGTCTGGCCTTCCGCGTTGCGGATAGCCGTGGGGCCAGTGTTAGGGGCCACCACATCGAGCCGCTTGCCAGCGATGCTGGGATGGGCCGCAACCACGTTAGAAACGAGGTAGACCACACCAGGGGCCGGATTAGGAAGGCCGATCACATTCCCGAAGGTGTTGACCACCAGGGGAATGGTGCCGCCAATGGGAGCATCAGGGATTTGGCAGGACTCGCACCGGACCACTTGACCACTTTTCGGAAAAATCGTGTCAACTCCGTCCCTTGTCAGGGTAATGTCATGTGGCGTCAGGTTGACGATTTTCTGGGCTGGGGACTTCCGCGCCTTGCTCTTTGTCTCGCAGTAATCAGACGTATGCGCCGACATTTCCTCCCCACACTCAGGGCAGATATTCAGGGCGAACCTCATGGTGCCTCCAAAACTCTAGGAGGGTTGGATGGTGGCCGTTGAGCCACTTCCTGCCATCCCTTCCGGGGCTTGGCATCCTTCCCTCGATGTAGAATATACGTCCAGGGCCAGGGAAAAATCCTGAAAATTATCGTCCAAGGCTTCCGGCAGTTTTCCAGTGCTGGACGCACTCATCAAAATTCGCATCCAGGTTTTCCGCATCGGCCAGGAGTTTGTCCAGGGTAGCTTCACCAATTTTTCCAGTTCTCCGCCGATTTTCCACCAGGAAGGCAATCTGCCGTACGGTGGCGGGTTGCCAGGAATTAGGATGGCTGGGGTAGCGTACCGATACTTTATCCCCCTCCACCATAATTACCAGGATCACCCCCTGGACGGTGATGGTTCCGTGAATCGTGCCATTGGCATCCATTCGTCTATCATCCAGCTTCATGAGAAACCCTCCATGTAATAATTACGTCACGATACCAGGGAAAATCCCAACAAAAATAGAAAACCCGCCTCCCCAATATTTGAGGACCAGCGGGTTTCCGTCTTGCGTTTACTCAATAATCGAATTTTTCATCAGTAGGTTGGCTTACTGCGGGGCAGCGCGTGACGGGTTCATGGATTCCTCCGTTGCGGGTAGATCCCAGCGGGGGGATTACCCAGGGCCATCTCAGGGCCGTTGCGGGAACCGGGAAGCCTCCCGGTTTGTCTTGAGGGTTTCATCTCCCCTCATGTCCTATATACGGATGAAGCGGGGAAAAAATCCCCAGATTTTTTAGGTCTAGGGATTTTCTTTTGCGGATAGGAAAGTTTCAATCCAGCAGAAAATCTGGATTAACCAGTCTAACGGCAACTCCCTTATGTTTCATCACCTTAATTACTGGTCTTAGGTGGTACTTGAACCTGTAACGCTTCTTTGGTTTATATACTCTAGGGGGACGCTGATCTAGCGGTATAAATTCATACGGGACTTTCTTTTCTCTAGTATGGATACCCCTATACTTGTATCCCTTGGGTATGCCGTGTTTACCGTGGACCGTTCCATCTTTGGTCATGTATGTTAGGGGATCAACATCACTATAGATATTGCCGCGTATCTGCCCTTGTGCGGGATACTTGTGATCCGCTTTATATACGTCTCCATTGGTCCGATCAATATAGCAA
>Ga0265336_10000715_pt1 | contig 17555 bp, 37 predicted proteins | sample 42119metaG_FD_193583 | JGI IMG/M metagenome (GOLD analysis project Ga0265336, IMG submission 193583) | Rhizosphere microbial communities from Carex aquatilis grown in University of Washington, Seatle, WA, United States - 4-21-19 metaG | ecosystem: Host-associated > Plants > Roots > Rhizosphere...
AAATAAATTCAACACCATTTGAATTCATTTTGGCCAATTTCTTGGCGTTTTTCAGACATTCGCCAATGTTATCGCCAGCATAAGTCTCGATACGAATAAAATTAGTCACGATACCCTCCTGTATTATAGATCTTTGAATAACCATGCAATAATCCCTGGTCGCCAAGGAAATTAACAAATTGATACCAATCGGCGTTGGAAATGGTACAGGTTACAACCGGCCCTGCGCCATCATTGTAAAAACTTCCGCCGTCTCGTGCTTCAATCTCAACACCGGTTGGGCTAGAAGTAATACTAAAAGAAACGTTACCACCCTTGAACTTGATACGCTTTGTAACAGATGTTTCAATCGCCATATTTTTCCCTATTGTACGAATCGACGAATCCAGGTCCAAACCCATCACGATCTACAAAGTCATAGACTTCATCTGAAAAATCCCCCCACTCATCTGCAGGGATATCGATAGAGCGTTCTTCGTGTCCACCATAATCGCCGGACCGACAAATGGTAAATTTAATAAACCTGCCATTCTTTTCAGCAATCAATTCACCGCCAACCCCATCGACTGAAATTATTTTCTTGGTTTTAGCCATTAGACCCTCCAGTTTCCGTTAAACTTCTTATTAATATAATCTTCTGCTACTTTCTCAAGATTTGGAAGATAGGTAATCAAATCAATTTCAATCGACTTCTTATCTTCGTTGATCTTATCCATCCATTCAGATAGCTCTGGTTTAATAAACCCAGTATATGTACTGAGATAACTTACCAGCGCTTGATAGAAAACATCGTGCTCTATATAGAGTATACCATTGCTGGCTTCGTCTTCTATCTTCTGAAGAGTCTCAAATAAATCATTAAGACTTGCTGGATTTAGTGTAACGCTCTGGTTTAATGCAGCGCGAACTCGAAAAATATCCCGAATCGAACGAAGCTTTTTGCGTATACCATCACTGAGGAAAGACATGATTTATAAAATCCAGTATTACTAATATTGCAGTTCGAAGATCATTTGCTCCATTGTTGGACAAAGAAACAGAAATACGATTTGAGTCTGTAGCTCGCTCCTGAAGCAGCACTGAATACATCCTCAGCAAATCAATATTGTCATTGATTTCCCTATCTAACTTCTTAATGCCCAATAATAGATTGATTTCATCTTCCGAGAAGTGCTGATGAAGTTTGATGTGCAAATCGCTCATTTTTCCCATTATTCATCTCCATCATATATAAGCGGCCAGCCATAAGATTTGATCCGCTCTTCGATTGATATCTTTGTACTACGTAACTCTTCGCCATATGCATTATAGAATAATACATAATGTGCATCATCATTAGGAAACATATGTACTTTTGCAATAACAGAATGTTGAATAATAGTATATAGAATAGACAAAAGTGCATTCGGCATACTAGATACAGCAAACATATACATTTGCTCCAAATCCGACCACTCAACATCGCTAATATGAATATCTTTCATAATAAGCCCCCCGAAGGGGGCCACTCCTTTAATCAAGCTTGCTCGGATCGATATTAAACGACAGCGTACCGATTATCAAAGTCAACGCCAATGGTATCAAAATACCAACATCTGGATTTGTATGAATGAAAGATTCGACTGATATCAAATCAGCGGCAATGAACAACGCTCCAAGCAGAATTGTCATTACAAATGTTCCAAACACCAGCATAAGCGGCGATCTGTTTCCTGAGCCAAGCGCTTTCCATGCGCAAACACAGCAGATTGTCATCTGAGCAACGAATAGAATGTCAATCGCCAAGTTTATCATGTTACTTATCCGATCCAATTCCTTGCATAGCGTCAGTAATCACTTTAGCTCCTGACAAAGAAGAACTAATCAAAACTAATCCAAAGCCAAGCACCATACACCAATAAAAATCAATGAATCGTGGAGAACTGATTTTGAAAATGGCGTCAATAGCTGGTGCCAAAAACACTGTATATGACAAGCTGGTCCACAAACCAATGTAAACTGCCTGAGCGATAAAAGCTCCAATTGATAACACAATGACCTGAAGAATATTTTGATTTTTCATTTTGTTTCTCCTGTGAATTTAGTTAAACTAGTGTCCATTTGTTTCCATTTTCCTTTACGTATGAATCAAACCAGATTACATACTTGGCAAAATCGATAAGTGTCTCAAACGCTACAACAATGCTGAATGTCGAGCCAGAGTATAACACTTTAATGTTTCCCGACTCTTTAGATGCCTCTTCTACGTAAGGCTGATACTCAGCCCAAGACAAACCGCCAATTGTTAATTCAATCAGCGGCTTAGCGTATTGAGCTGGATTTTTATCGAGCGCTATCGTTATTGTCAACATCCATCTCCTTTAATAGCATTTGAAGATCGGTAAGTGTTTGCATACGGTCAATATGAATGATATCCATTAATGCCCGTTCGGAAAGACATTTATTAAGCTTATAGATAAATTCCATCTGCTGTGAAGAGTCTTCGGCCATCTTTTGGCCTGCGACGATTTCTTTTTTTTCTATATCTTTTCCATCAAGACAAGCTCTTGACAGATTACAAAGACGCTCTTGTTCTTTAATTAAATTGATCAGGTAAGTACGCGCTGCCATTTTTTAGTAACCACTTTCTTCCTTCGTACAGGATTTCATATACTTCGATATTGCCATAAGCCTGTCGAACCCAATGTTTCTTAACCATCATCTCAAGCAACGCGGCAAGATAATCAAAATCGGCGCATTCAGCAAATAGTTCATCATTAATCTTGTCAACATCAACTGGTTCGTCTTGCTTGTTAAGATAGTTGAGAAGAACCGCAAATTTTGTCCATGCATGCGTCATGTTTAGCCTATTCCTCTTGGTTTTTTGTACAATACATACATCATAGTTGTTTGAATATCTTCTGTAAATACAATACAAGAAACAACAGTATAGCCATTATCCAAGTTTATTCTAAGTTGCTCCAGACCTGTTTGTTTCTCTTTGTAACAGTTAGATCTTATATTTGACCGATCAACAATATCGTCAACACTACTAACGTCAACTGATACTGGCACATATACATAAATGATTGAACTATCCATTCTTGCAAGAACCTTTCATTGTCATTCTACAATTCCTTTCTTATATCTCTAATTTGGATAATGAGGTGTCGAACACTCATTCCGCGATTGCATATCGCAGAAAGTCCCGGCTTTATCCACTTCGGCCATGGTTGATCAGACCTCATGCCTATTCCAGACTGTACGGGTCCAGAAAAGCGCTCAGTGGGAATCGGACCCACGACCCAACGCTTAGAAGGCGTTTGCTCTATCCTCTGAGCTATGAGCGCATGTGGGGATTACTCCCCTTTGTTGTTCAACTTTTGCATAAAATCGCCACGAACAATGTTTGGACCGTTCTTGATTAGTTCAATTTTCCAATTGAGAACCTGAAGTTCTGGCTCATTCCAGGGAATAACATAAGAAATGTATCCCTTGTTAGTAAACTGAACTGCAATCATACCTGCCCATTCTAACATACGCATCATCTTGAGACGCTGCTGCTGAGTCCAAGTTCGTGTATCAATTTCATGACAAGTATCCATCGCCTGATTGTCTGCGTCAACAATAATATTTCGCCAACGCTGAAACAGCATCTCGTTCTCTGTTATAGGCATCATTCTGCTCCCTGTAAAGCATTAGAATACAGTCTAACGCTATCAATAAAGAACATAACCTTGTCCCATTTACTATTGATAAACACAAGTTGCACTCGGCTATGAAACGTTTCTGGAACGCGAACTTGGCATTGAACAAATTTGCCAAAGCCATCCACACCAATTGGAACTCCACCAGGAAATCCCATCTGGTACTGAATAGAAGCTTCAATAGCTTGAATAAACTTTCCAGCACTCACTACTGAATTAACGGAGTTCACATCTTGTGGTGTTGTCATAACTAATCCTTTGCATACAAACGTACAATACATTCTGGAGAATCCGCTCCAGCAACTCTATGAAATGAAATAAGCGACCAACCAATGCCTTTTCCTGTATAAATACGCTGCAATTTATTTGCAACATATTCAGATGGTGGCATTCTGTCTAATCTCATCTCATAGATATGAGTATAAAATAGTGGAATTTTAACTATGTCGACTGAAGTTAAATAAGCCACATCGATATCTTTTACCCAACCTTCAATTGTTTTGTCTTGTTCTAGTTCTTCTTTGCGTTTAGTATCAGGCGTTACTGGCATTTCGCTTCTCCTGTTAAGAAGACATCTTCGACTTCAAAGATCATAATACTATAAACAGAATTCATAGCATTATCCATTATCTGATTGTATACTTCTTCTTTATTTATTGGAGTATTGGAAAGAAACTCAATCTTTGCATAAGTTTTATGTAAAGAGCCATAACTGATATAAACACTCATAATATATTCATCGCTTATGTCAGTTAAAACAGATGACAATAAATCAAAGAAGTTAGCTTCTACTATAAAATACATATTAATCAGCGGAATGCGCCGATTATGATCGTTCTCATCAATCCACATCTTATTCATAACAGCCTGTCAAGTACCTTTTCATATTCGTCGAATACATTTAATGGCCAATTATACATCCTACCGTCTTTGTCGATTTTATAAACACAATGTCCAACTGGGGCCATTACCCATAATTCTGCGTCGGGCTGTTGAATGTAGTCACCAAACCATTCTTTGATGCAAGCCCGAATATGATAGAATACTAATTCATCATGAGTTACAACAAATATATCTTGGTTTTCTTCTAATGCGTCCAGTATATGAATGTCAAATTCTTCCCAATCAACAATAACGTCTATTTCTGGAAGATAATTAACATATGGAATATCGTATTGGCTGTACAAATCTTCGAGCCAATCTACTGTTGGCTGATCTTCCTCAAATTCCCAACTAATAACTCTAATCATTATTTCCTCTTTACAATCAATCGTTACAATAAGTATCTGTTTTGTAATTCTTCATTTCAGGTAATAACAGGTGGGCATCTAATTGACTAACACCCACCTGCTCTATAAGTATACTATATTCAATTAACTACAAACAACACCTTCTTCGATTGAAAAACTCGACCGAACATTTCCAGCCTTGAATTTGCCATACAGCTTATCAGTTGCTGCGGGGCCCTTTGGCTGAACAATTTCGTTGCTCTCGTTAATGACAACTTGCTGACGAAACTTATGACCTTTTTTGTCGGTCGCGATTACATATACAGTCTGTTGTTTATACATGATTGATTATCCTTTCAATCGTTCCTTGAGTTAAATAAACAACCCTCAGACTTTTCAGTCGAGGGTCTACAATGGATTATTGATAACTCATACTACACAAGCTGGTAAGCAGTATCTTCGTAAAAACAACCTGCTTACTCTATTTGACAAGTCTAACCTAAATATAGATTACTCTATTCCAGGCTAATCCTATCTATTAGTATGCATTCTTTATTTTTAGGAAGAATGCACAAAACCACAGCTAAAATAACTCATAGCGGAGTGGGGTTACTCCTACAGCCATATGCTTTCAACCCTGTAATTAGGTATCGCTATTAAGCTACGCAACAGGTTCACCCCATGAGGACTTATATTCGGTGCTATGTCCTACCAGATTGCATCTGATACTTTTGTAGTCATATCGCACCTACGATCTTATGTCGAAAGATTTTGAAACGAGCGGTCGAGATTTATATGCATACCGCTCAGCGCATAAAAAATATAGAACTCTTGACACATGACTATCCAGGCTGACTAACCCGTTACTTCTATGTCATCGTATCAATGTTCTATTGCGTCATAATCTTCATCTGTGTGCTACAGGTTCGAACTTATGCCACGCCTTGCTCATCCATCTTAAGATGAGTTCACTGTAAAACAGATCTCGCGCCATTCCACAGCTAATCCACACTTTATGCTTTTTATGATTGTCGTTTTCTGCAATGGCAGTGAATGCCAATCATTCTTTATAACCCTGCTTTTCAATCAGTTCCCAATCAATTTCAACTGGTTCAAGAAGATTGATACTAACAACATCCAACCATGATCTTGATGGATAGTGATATTTCTTCACATCCATTGTCATTTTGTCCAGGTTAAAGATATAAGCCCATTCAAGCTGGCTTGAGTCTTTATCGTTACCGTACACCCAATCTCCTTCTGGTGTTTGCGGAGTTTCACCACGAGCCGAATATGATAAAGGACGATCGTCTTCTTCGTCATACTCGCCAATTTCTCTGAAGGCAGAAGTCTTCTTCAGATGTTTACCAACAATAGTCGACCAACCAACTGTTTCAGCCAGTATTATATCCATCATTACTTTAAGATCCCACTCAAACTCAAACTGGAGTTTTGAATATAGATCTCGGCCTAGTCCAGTTGGATATGCATCGAAGTGATGGTACTTTGCTTTCCATATATGTTCATCGTTAGTGTATACACCAATACAACCACGTGTACTCATATTACCTCTTTATGAATCGATAAATTGTTCCCAGTATGACATAAACAAGAAATGCCATACCATATCCTACCAATAATAAGACCAATAAGATTACTGGCCATGCGAATATTGTCATACCAACTCCTTAATCGTCATGATCTGTGAAATCGATAAATGCTTGCTCTGCGGCTTGGTTCAATACGTGATAACATATTTCGACTTGTTCACGCAATTGATTGCGAAGCCGCCACCACTCCTTTGGCTCTTCATTACATTTCTCATCGATACTTAAAGCAAGCGCATTCAATTTCTCCGCTATTTGAAGTGTTCGTACTTGTGCTTCTGTTAATCTCATTTTGTTCTCCTTTATATATAAGGGGTTGGAAGGGACTTGCACCCTTCATCCTCATTGTACGCTGCTGGTTAGGCAGCCATGAGCACTTACTTTAGCTACAACCCGCTCGACTTCTGCATAATACTGCTTGTCAGGCTGTTATGGCGACTTTTAATTTTACAACCAGACCTGTGCCACTGGCGTCAACACGATATCTTTTAGTCAGTGACAATACAAGTATTGTATAACATCAATCTGAAGACATGTTGAGTGCCTACCCATTTCTATATAGTTCGGGTTAAACTATAGCATTTTATGAAGTCTTTGCCTGACTTGAGCCAATAATAGGATTTGAACCTATAGCCTAGCGCTTACAAAACGCTTGCTCTGCCATTGAGCTATATTGGCTTACTAACTAGTTGTATTTCCACGGATCTGTTTTATAAGTCCGTGGATGAGGCAGTTCAGGGATTTTGTTGCCCTTAACTATTGCTTGGCAATATCTTTTAATTTTAGCTCGTACGGAATCCTGAAAACTCTTGCGAAGTTTTCGATTATATCGTTTGGGCATATTTCTATCTCTTATTACATCTTATATAAAAGTAGCAGTTGGGATTGAACCAACTAAGAATAACATCATATCCTTTTAGCCCTACACGTTTCCTTTGATGTAAAGGTACTGGATCTGCTTGCTACTCTCAACCATCCTTTGACGGGATGGTCAGTGGACCTAGATGGAATCGAACCATCTACCAACGCTTTATAAGAACGCTGCTCTAACCGATGAGCTACAGGTCCATATGTCTGCTTGTTCTTGCAAGAATTCACAAGTGAATTGAGGCAAGTATATATAGCAGACTTAAATTGTAGATGTTTATACACATCTCTGTGTTTCAAGGGAGCTCAAGGCTCCAATTGATAGATATTATACCCTATAGATACGATTTGAGCGCATTAATGATACAGCTTGGCTCGACTAAGCCCGACTTTGCATATGCAATCTCTAAATCAACCAGTTCATCCCTATTTACCAGATGGTCATATATTGGAATGATAGGTGTGCCATCATTTCTGAAGTATGCACGCTCTATATACATCAGAATGAAATGGTTGTTACCAACCTTTTGCACCTGAAGATAGATCTCGTTAGTATCACTTAGGTGAGTATCAAAACGCAGAATTGGTGATGGGCTTTTCTCAGAACCTCTAGCTTCTGGAGTGCACAGTACCTTCATGATATTGGCAGTCAGAGATTTGTACTCATCAAATGCTTCTTGTACCATGCGGGCACCACGTGTCATCTTCTCAATCTCAATGACCTGCGGCGTTATACGCTTTATCAGCGCATTTCCTATCAGATACACTACAATTATCGCAGCCACTGCGATTGCAGAGTATATTACACTCAGTGTTTCTTGATCTACACTCATGATTTTAGTCCTCCTTAATGGACTTTATACGTAATCCTTATCCAAATAGCTGGTCAGACCAGCGTGAGCGTAGTGCCCGCTTGGAATGTTCCAAGCATCAAGCTTGTCCAGAACATCCTCTATGAAAAAACCCCATGATTCAAGATTACAGTTTGCGCTAATGCGGCATAACTCACGTGCCGCTTTTTCAGTGTACACATAAAAATGTACATTGCCATGTGTTACAGCATACACGTTATGCTGATTGAGCCTGTATCCAATGCAGAATGGCCAACGATTCGTGGTTCTAAAACCAACAAAATCATTGGTTGTTTCGTCATATATATTCCACTCATAAAGGGTCTTACCCTTCCATTCATTGCGTTTCGTCATGATTTTAGCTCCTTATAGCTAGTTATGATATGGCCACACAGGACCATACACAGTATACGTTTGAGTTTTCGGTCGAAAGGTATGATACCACACTGAATACAATATCAGCATAATACCACAATGCGCTTGAATGACGTCATTGTCCATCATTTACCACCCATTAATGGTTCGTAACCACTCTATCTTTTCTTCGTCGGTCTTTTGCTGCCACCGAGCAGCAAGAAAATCATCACCAATGTTGGGTGCCAGCTTTTTGAGTTCAATGATAAACATCACTCGTGCTACGAGTGGTGTAATCCCGTGTTCTCGCAAGAACTCAGCATACAATTGCTTGGGATACATAGGACTTCTCCTTGTCTAGATTTCAGGTCAATTCTATCAATGTCTGTAGTTTGCCACCTGACGTTATCAGTCGACTATAAGTGCTCTCGCCCTACGCTCCTGGGCTAAGCACTAAGACTCTGTTCTCGCGAAGCGGTCAGTGGTCAAAAAATAAAGGTCGACCTACGAAGGTTCGTGCCGCTGTCGGAGCGCTTGCGCGAACGCAGCGAACAGCACGAACAGACATAAGCGTTAGCTCTAATGACTTAATGCTAAACTACTCGATACACCTGTACTCAGGTGTTGAGAGTAGTACCTGGAGACTTTTTGTACTCAAAAAGTCGTAAGGTATAAGCGTTAATCAGAGAACTAAGGAGCAACGATTCGACGGATGCGTACTCGCATCCTGAGAATCGTACACTAAGTAGTCGACCATATTCTTGAATTCAAATAAATGTTCATCGGAGAAATCCGATGAACACTATTTGCTATTCAAGAATGAATCGTGAGCAGTACTCCTTAACGGCAGCGCTGCTCAGGAATTTATCCACCTTCTTGCCAGTACGTGGAGTATTGATCGCCTTTTCGGCCATCAATACAGCCATTTCGTGACCAATACCTTCGGCAACTTCTTCGCTCGTGAGCCGCGAGCGATTCGGCCAACGCGTAGCGGTGACGTACGTCACCGAAAACGACGCTGCAACCAGTACCAATCCAACCAACAGATTGAATTCTGGTTGGAAGTCGCAGCTTACGCCACATGCAAGAACTACATGTGGCATGAAATAGCCTACGACACACATAGTGACGAACCCAATAATTCCACGCATGAAATTATCCGCCTCCTATAGCGGTTCGATACAAATGTGTCCACATTAGAGGTTGTGGACAAACCTTGGACTACTCAGAGAATGCCGTCTGAGTAGTTGTCGTCTTGCGCGTCGAACCATTCGTCATACTGACGAGCTTCGATTTCACGCAAACCGCGATAGTTGCGCAAGACGCTCCGAACCGCGTCCGCACTCTTGGATTGTGGAACTGGCAAGCCATCTTCGATGGCCGTGTCAATGTTCCACATGTACATTTCAGCTACTTCGTCATCCGACAATGGAATACCCTTAACCAGGCATTCTTCAATGTCAGCGATCATCGAATAGCTGTTGATCCAGCCCTGCCGTGCCCATGCCAAGATCTTGGCAGTTATCAGGGCTGGTGCAGTGGTGGTGAAAGTATACATAATATTGGCCTCCTATGACCAATCAGATATCGAACAATAGTGGTGCATTATGGTATGCACCAAACCGCTATTCAGCTTGCGAGACCGACGATTTCACCGGTTATTCTACTCCATACAAACCCATTGTATGTGTAGAACTCACCATCTTCGTCTTCGTCAATCAAGCCGTTGCTATTGCGTTCCCGATAGGCTGTCTCTGCATCACTGTCGCCCATACGATCATCAATATATATAGAGTGGATTGCATCCACTACTTCTATAATTGTATGACCATGAGAGAGCAGAGACCAAGCATATTGTGCCCATTCTGACGATGGGTATATGCCGTAGCCTAACATCTTGCCAACCATGTGATAGCGACGGCTCAAATTAGCCATTACTGTCGGTACACGATTGGCAAATGAGAATCCTGTTGCCATAGATAGTCTCCTTATAGACTATAGAAGAACAATATGACTGTATTACGGTTACAGTCAAACCTGGTAAACGACAAGACTATGTACAAGATATATTATGTACCAATAGCTTGCTCCAAGGTGCCACTACTCTCAGTGGTCACTACTGTTGTGCATGTATGGTGGCATGCAACAACTCGATACAGCCCCTCAACTCGGTAGCTGCTGTCTCTGTGTATCGTACAGAGTGAAGACGCCGTAGGGTGTATTGCTACGGATAATGCGTTGGCGTGACTTGAACACGGCTGTACGCCCCATTCAACGCAATTCAAACAGTGTGGTTGTGCAGAGCTAGACCTTAGCCTTCCAACACAACCACCTCAAACCTCGTATACAATTGCGACCAACCATATAGCTTTCTGCCTCACTAGCAGTTCTATACAGAAGGGATATGTATCCGAGTACTAACAATATGGTGTGTGGGATGCGACCTCCCACTTACGCACTTCACCATTACTGCTTGGAGCCAGCGAGGATTGCCCCCGCCAAGCGCCAGGCATAGTCCCAACTATAATTGCACTCATTCACAAGCTTGAGTGCAATCTTATAACGTTTGCTCATTTGAACTCGCCTTTCTATTGAGCAGTGAACAAAAACTGGCTTTCCTACTCCTCTCTAGAGTTTCGGAAAGCACTCATATATATGCATCTATCACCAATCAAGGTGCGGTCTCTACTCACTTAAACTCCATTACGGCAGCGTGAGGGGACATAGATGCAATTGTCGGACATGTAATGCAGTGAAAAGCAGGGAGATATTTTGGCTATATCTACCCTGCTAATTGGTCGGTCAGCTCAGAACGGCTACGTCAGCGTCAATCGCTTTCGCTTCGCTCGTCACAGCTTCCAGACCATCGAAGAAACCTTTAGCCGTCGCCTCAATCTCCAACCGGCGGATTGCCAGTTGATTGAGGAATTCGCCCCGGCTCAGTGCCTCTTCGACACGAATGACACCGTTCACTTCGACCAGAGACCAACGGCGAATTGGTGTCTTGGCCGCAGTGGTGGTCGTGTACCCGCGGAAGTGCGCATCAGTCGGCGCTGCTGCAATCGCCGCCTTGATAGCAGCTTGCAGCTTCAGCAATGTCTCGTCGTTGACAAGAATGCTGGATGTGGTCGTGCCGTCTGCCCGCACGAAGCGCTCGTTTGGCTTCGCGAGCAACTGACCATAGACGTTTTCACGCCCTGGCAGCATACGACCATCTGTCCCCAACTTGACGTTGACGAAGTACTTGTTCATGATACAGTCCTTTCCGACTATATTTTGTGTGTCACCCTGGTCGCAAAACGCGATCCATTAGAAGGTGATCACAAAATCTCGGTCTGGTCCTTCTGACACACAACAGGGGTCGCGTGAGCTTAAAGTACTCTTTAAGTCTCTATGAGTTAAATCGTGTTATACTCTCTATATAGCTTATAAGGAATAACAAAGGAAAGTAAAATGACCCCTGATAAAAGTGAATCGCCGCTTGCAAAATTGCTTAAGGCAATGAATAGCCACTGGACACTAGAAGCCGAACACGCTTGGCATGAATATTTTCAGCCAGTTGGCGATCGCAGAAAACGTCGCATGGTAAAAGAGGCAAAGAGAGTTGCTGCCCAGAAGTGGCCTAATTGGACTCCTGGAAGTGATTAGTTCTTGCAAGAAAGGTATAAAATGAAATATACAACCGAGGATGTTTTGAGGATTTTTGATGCTATGGTATTAGATGCAATGCTTAAGTTTGATGATTTATCAAAAATCGGTATATATGATACTGACACTATAGATATATGTCGCTCTATTCTTAATTCTCGTGTAAACGATTCGAAGATGTTGATTATGCTCGCCAATAATGTTTTCAATGAGTTCAATCAACCGTTTACTTGATATAATGGTGTTGTTTAGACGGGGTTATCATCATGACATATATAGACCTGAAGTGTCCCAGATGTAAATTTTGGGACCTTGAGTTATCATACGATGAATCGTTTTATTATTGTATAGCCTGCATAGACATTCATATTCCTGTCAACAAGATAGAAAATGGAGAATGGATGGCCGGTTATATAACCAGAATTGAACAAGAAAGAACAGGTGACTAATGCTATATGAAATAGTAGTTGAACCGTCATTTTTTGATGGTATGGAATCAATGAATCTGATAGACGTCTTCATTAAGATAGAGGGTGAGCCTACTCTTATACCAGTCTATCGAAAGATAAACAATACGATTGCATTTGAATTTATTCAGGCAGCTTGTGCCATAAAATATGCCGAAATTAAGTCAAAAGGCATTGTAAAATGACAGAATCTTTCGAAGAAGAGGTATTAAATGGACTTACTTTCAAGCAATATGGTCGTGTTGGTGTCGCAAATCATACTGATGATGATGTTGTTGTACATTATAATAAGCCTGTGGCGGATGAAGACGTTGGAAGTCCAATCCTCCCCGATTACGTTCCAGACGTTTCTTGTCCCCAATGCAATGAGTTCAAACTATACCCATGTGACATCAGTAACGAGACCGTTATGTGTGGAAATTGCGGGGTGGAGTTTCCCTATGCCGCTCTGCAGAACGACGATTTTTGGTGGGGTTTTTACTATGGATACCAACATGCCTGCAACAACTAAACTTGATATCCAAAATGTAAGTATGGAGGTTAATCATGCTGATTGTGGACCAAACAATTCGACAGATCTCGCCATTAGATGCTTTTGGTCAGTACCAGAAGGTTATATTTCAAAACGGTACTTTGTTGTATATCGAAATACCCAGTTCAGAAACGGATCTCCTGTATGGGAAAAATGGTTCGAATTGGACAATGTTGACACCGAAAATAGATATTGGGCAGAAGTGCGGAAAGCAATGAAAAGGTGGCAAAATGAGTACGGAACTGAAAATTAACGATACTATTGTCTGCTGGCCAAACACTAAATTTCAGCAACTCGGTCGAATTCAGGCAATTGATCCAGATGCACCTAACTATCGAATTGAATTAGCCGAAGGAACTATTACCTATCTCAATGAAAAGGACATTAAATCGTGGGGAAAAGACTCTTAGTACGAGAATTCAAGCGCAATTATGTGGATAATGGAATTCGACAGACTGCTCGTCTTTATACAGACGGTCATGCCGAAACCTTTTTCTATAAGTTATCGGTTAAAGCCGAACGACCATTCTACAAAGACGAGATTGAAGATATTCTTTCTGAAAAAGAATTCTTAACTTGGATGAATAAAAAAGAGACTATTGTTGTTGCGATGCTTGGTTTGATGATGCAGGAATCGGGTTATAAGGTATAATATCTCCATCAGATGAGATGCAAGTCCGAATCTTGCTCAGGTTATTCCTGATAGCTCAAGAGACAGAGCGCGTTCTATCGACTAAGGCTAATCCGGTAACGAAAAGCCATGAAATGCTATACTGTAACGCTAATCTTGGTAGACAGTCTTGACGGGACTGCTTAAACCGTCACTTTTTTCTTGACATTTTCGAAAATGTGTTATAATAGAAGTGTCCTCCGAAACGCTGAATGTGTAAGGTGTGTCGTAGGAGAGCTGGGCGGAGTAATCTTATCCAGCTCTCCGTTTTCTCAGGGTATAGCCCAGTTTGGCAGAGCGCTTGCTTTGGGAGCAAGAGGCCGCTGGTTCGAATCCAGCTATCCTGACTAGGAGTAGCAAACGCGGGGTTGTGATTATGAATTCTAGACCACGATACTTGATTTGTTATCTGTAATACCATACAGCGCATCCGGGAAGCGATATTCCTGGAGCTTTTCTTTAATAAACAAGGTTGTCGTATAGATCAAGGTCATTACGCCCATCGGGAAACGAGGTGCAAACTCCTCCAGCCTTGCCTAGCTTTGTTAGTTTCGCTACGTAAAAACTAACCAGTTTGAGCACGAAGTACTGTAAAAACCCCTGCCCGGAAACGCGAACTTTGATAACTTCATCGTAAAGAAATTATCCAGTTTTGTGGAAGAGTTTCTGCAAAAAACTTATCCATATACCGGGACATAGTTTAGAGGTTTAGAACGGCGTTGTAAGCAGCGACGACTTGGGTTCGAATCCCATTGACCCGGCCTTTGGAAGTACTTTCACCGAGATAACTTCCCCTATTGCCGCAGATAGGTATACAACTGCGGCGCACTTTAATAGAAAGAAAACATGAGCAAACTCAAATGGTTCATTTTATTCGTAGCTATATGGATGGCTATGCAGTGTGCTATACAGTTATTTAGTCTAAGTTTTGCATCAATAACTATAGTACATGCCGTTGTCGCCGGACTCGCAGGATTATTTGGCTTTTTGCATTTGATCATGGAGCATTAATACAACATTCTATCCTTCCTAGGCTGACCGGTAAAGCAACTGGCTGTAAACCAGTGATATGTAGGTTCAATTCCTACAGGAAGGACTATGAGAGAGTTGACGGCTAATCGGCTCATCTCAGAAGCAATTCACATGGACTCTGATTAGCTCAACGGTAGAGCACTCAAAAGAGAGGTAAGCCGGTTCAATTCCGCTATCAGAGTTTCAACTTCTACTCGCACCAGAAGTTGTTCAATCCGTTAGTAACCTCTTCTAGCTCAGTTTGGCAGAGCAGCCGGGGAACCGGCAGGTCGGAGGTTCAAATCCTCCGTTGAGGTTCTTCAGCACTGTCCTCACCCAGTGTTGGACGTTTGGATATCCTTTTGTAGAACCTTGGGTAACTCAGCGGTAGAGTAGCCCTACGGGGAAAGTCGGTGGTTCGAATCCTCCTCCAAGGTTTGACAGGAAGACGTATTCTCGCCGGTCGTACTTCCTGTCCTTTTGGAGAGGTGGCTGAGTGGTTTAAAGCGGCAGTCTTGAAAACTGTTTGAGCATAGTCTCACGAGAGTTCGAATCCCTCTCTCTCCCTTACTGGAGAAATGTCTGAGTGGCTTAAAGTGACGGTTTGCTAAACCGTTGGGGATAAAACCTCCGTAGGTTCGAATCCTACTTTCTCCGCCTTAACAGAGATGAGGGTGAATCGCTTTAACTAGTACTCCCTCTTTGGGTTACACATAGAAATATGTCATACCTGAGCCTTCTAATATTAGGATACTGTTAACCAAGCAAACCGCTGTTGATACTGCACAGTCAAAGGCATGACATACAAGCAGTCTGAGTTTGTGCAAACGGCCCGATTTTTATGTCGCTAAATGGGGTTTATCGGTATAAAAAACCCTGACTTATTGCCAAGTAGCTCAATGGCAGAGCAAGCGGCTGTTAACCGCTCGGTTCTTGGTTCGAGTCCAAGTTTGGCAGCTCCAGATATCCCAATCTCTATATCTGGTTTTTGCACTTATATATACTTATAAACAAAAAAGCCCACAATTATGTGGGTCTTTTTGTTGCGACTGCCATTATCGGGATGGAGAGCCGATTGTTTACGTTCTTAGAAAGGGCTCGAACCTAAAACTTGCTCGTTTTGCGACCACGCTTTGCCAATTAAGCTACTAAGAACTCTTTCGTTTGAGTTAACTTCAGATATTATAACACATTTTCAAAACGTTTTGCCACGGCCCTCCAGTAATCTACGCCCGTCTTGAATCTCAGCCGTCGACCATCAGTATGGAAAACATCTGGATTTTCAAAAGACCAACAAAATACAACAGCGATCATTTTCTTCTCAATATCAATATCTATCATTACTGAATATTCTATATCCGGTGTGCTTGGAGTTATCTTCCATTCAGCATACGGAGAAGAATGATAGTCTATTTTCCATTTTGGCATGTGAACATAACCAAAATTGTCTGGCTTCGGCTCACCTAAATAATTGTCAATTGCCGATATAGCATCATTCAATGAACTTATAAAATTAGTAAAGTCTTCTCGCGGTATCCAAACTTGGTGTAGTTTCTGTTTATGGTATATTGATAAATCTGGATGTGAGTAAGTTGAGAAATAAAAATCATCTGTATCGGCATTCCATTGTTCATCGTTACTAAAATACATCTTCATGAGATTGTCCTTTGTTTACAATATATGTATTGTAACACAATATATATGTTATAATGTAGTAGTGCTCTCCTTACCCCGCTTCCTCTGGCGGGGTTTTTTATTGACAAATAGTCCTCAAAGGGTTATCCTTGCAACAAAAATGGAGACATATATGTCAGATAAAAACCGTATTACACATAACGACCCCGAATTCGGCTCCATGCTAAGAATAGTAGCAAAAACCCCTGGAATTAAGAAAATTGACTGGGCTGGCAGCGAATGGACTGTAGTGAGAGACAGTAAATCAATTGAATTTGTCAGAATACCTGGATCTCATGTAGAAAAGTTATCAATGTAATGGCAAAGCCTATAGCAAATGGAAAACAACTTGATATTTTAACTAAACGCGACTACGAAATGTTTAGTTTGGCCACTAAAGATATCAACTATTGGTCGAACTATTATCTTAGATCGCCTGAATCTGGAACTACTTATAGTAAGGCTGCTATAAATCCACCAGCCTTGGAGCACTATAATAACCTCAAAGAGCATTGGTTAAAGAACAGAGACGGCACGAAACGCATAAACTATCTTGGAATTGAATATAAGATAGGCGAAGATATTAACGGCGATATTACTTTCTTCTATCCACATGGTATTTTCTTTCAACCGTGGCAGAAAATGGCCTTTCATACTCCTCAACCGGAGATCACTATTGTTGGTGGTTTTGGTTGCGTTACAGCAGACACCCGTATATCTAATATGATAGTAGAGGAGATGTATGCGCAAAGGGAGTCGAGCAATACAGTTTCTTATTACCAAGGCTGGACCTGGGAAACCCCGATATCGAGACCGATACCGACCAAAAAAGATGCAGTATTGGAAGTTCTTACACGGAAAGGTAGACAAATAAAAGTATCACCCGACCATCGTTTTCTTACTCCGGCAGGTTATATAAGAGCAAGTCGATTACAAGCTGATACAGTTTTATGTGTTTA
>Ga0265336_10000718_pt1 | contig 17518 bp, 21 predicted proteins | sample 42119metaG_FD_193583 | JGI IMG/M metagenome (GOLD analysis project Ga0265336, IMG submission 193583) | Rhizosphere microbial communities from Carex aquatilis grown in University of Washington, Seatle, WA, United States - 4-21-19 metaG | ecosystem: Host-associated > Plants > Roots > Rhizosphere...
CCCCCACCCTGGCCCTCCCCCTGCAAGGGGGAGGGGAGGTTGAACTACCCGCCATTCTCCCCACCGGCAAACGTGCCGCCCGCAAAACCGCCCAGCAACAGCGAGGCATTCAGCTGCACGCGCTGCTGCAGCACCTGACGGAAGGAGTTGCTGACAAGATCATGCTGCAACAGCGCTTAGCCATCCCTTCCGAAGAGATCGAATCCCTCTGGCAACAAGCCCAACACCTGCTTACCTTGCCCCAGCTCGCCCGTTTCTTCGATGTTCGGCAATACCGATCAGCCAACAACGAAATGCCCTACATCAACGCCAAAGGCGAACTGAAGCGTATCGACCGTCTGGTGGAATTTGACGACGAAGTGTGGGTGCTGGACTACAAGCTGGGCGATGCAGAGGATGCAGCGCGTTACCGTGCGCAAATGCAGGAGTACCGCACCGCGATGCAATCGGTATATGCAGGTAAACGGGTTCATTGTGCGCTATTGTTTGCAGGTGGGACGATGGCGGAGATTGAATGAAGGGGATGCAATGATTGCCTGGCTCGATAACATGGGAAATACGCCGGATCATCCGATGACCACGGTGGAGGAGGCCAGGCGGCAGCTGGCCGACCTGCCCGAAGACAATCCGCTCGAAGCGTTGACGGAGCTTGCCAACTGGATGACTTCCTTTGGCGGCACACCCGGCTTCAAGCTCGGCAATCGCCTCGGTGTGGCCATGCTGCTGGATGAAACGGCGGCCCCGATTTTTGCCGAGGTGCAACACAGTTACTTCTCGGCCCCCCATCTGCAGGATCTCGAAGGCATGAAGCTGTGGCGGGCCATGCATGAGTTCGCCCTCTCCCGCATAGAACTGTATGCCGTGTGCCTGCGCGAGTTGTCGCAATCTGCAAAAAATAACGAGACTGCCAATGAACAGACCACCATCATCTGTGTGCGCTTTCTGCGTTCGGTGATTGAGCAATTGAAGTTGGAGCTGATGCGCTACATGGATGTGGGGCAGGAAGTCTGGGATAACCTGTTCTGGGGCTATCAATTCGCCGAAGCGGCCGGTCTCGCCGAGACGATGGTCATCGCTTATCCGGGGCACGTTATCCATTTTTCGCCGCAGCGCGAACTGCTGTGCGCGCTGGTGCTGTTCGAATCGGCACCGGGCGCGCTTTCTTCCAGCCAGATCGAGATGAGCGGCCGCATTGCGGCACGCCTGTCGAGCTTCTTTGATCTTTCGCGAGAATACAGCGCCGACACACCCTACATGATCGACCTCGCGCATCCGGCCATGCCGAAGTGGCTCGAAGCCCAACCCGAGGCCGGCGAAAGCATGCGTTTCTTTGGCGCATCCAGAGCCGTGCCCAGGCTGGAAGAGATCATTCAGCAGAACGAGCGCGGCCAGGCCGATGAGGAGTACCGTTTCGAGAGCGAGTTCACGCCGGAAGGCAAGTTGACCATGCTCAAGCACCTCCACATCTACTGGAGCAAGGAGCACGTGCATCGCCATCTGGAACGGCATGCGATCCACAGCGAGATCGAGATCGTGCGCAGCCTCAAGACCATCAGCAAGCTGGTCAATCATTTCGACATCGACCGTATCGTCAACCTGTCCGAAGAGGTAGCCGCCCAATTAAAACAACGTTCCGGCTTCGGACTGGTGGGCGAGGAGATCAAATACACTTCCGAAATCTGGCCGGTGCTGGATTTCAGCGCCGAAGGCATAGGCGGCCTCGTCCCGCGGGCGACAGCAGACTGGGTGAAGATCGGCGCGCTTTGCGGACTCAAGGGAAAGAATGCCAACCAATGGTGGGTCGGCATGATCCGCCGCCTGAAGACCGACCTGCAGGGCAAAGTGCATGTCGGCATCAGGGTGCTGACCAAGCAGCCGTTGTCGGTATGGCTACGCGTGCTGGGCAAGGGCGCGGAGCGCGTCTCCAACTGGCATACCAGCTCTGGCTCGTTCGCTTACGACTATTTGCCGGTCATCCTGATCCCCGACGAGCACAACTCTTATGTGCATGCCACCATGCTGATGGAATGCGGCAGCTTCGTGGTTGGCACATTGTTTGAGGTGATGCTGGGCGAGAAGAGCCGCACGATCAAATTGGTGGAGATCATCGCCGAGGGCGACGATTACGAGCAGGTGGGTTTTGAGTGGCAGTGAGAACGATGTCATGTAGCTGACATATTTGAATGGCCGTGTTTTTGACTCCCAGGGCGGTCACTCAGCCAAAGCAACTCGAAGGTCCGTTTTTCATAAGGAAGCGGTCGTTGCCAGGCAGAGTTTTGATGGCTATTGAAGGTCTCTTGCTAACCCAGGCTGTGTGAAAACGTCTTCATCCGGTAATCCTTAAATACCCATCGTGCGTTAATGCCAGCATGAATGCATGCTGGAGGCTCACAGATGAAACGATTCATTCAGAGCGAAAGTCGGAATCAGGTCGCGTTACTCCCCGAGTGCCTCGACGACTACATCAGTGAAGATAATCCGGTTCGTGTCATTGATTTGTTTGTTGATGAACTGGATCTGGTCGAACTAGGATTCGACAGTGCAGAACCCGCAGCAACCGGTAGACCTGGCTACCACCCCTCGTTACTTCTCAAGATATACATCTATGGTTACCTAAATCGAATCCAGTCCAGTCGCCGTCTGGAACGTGAAGCACAGCGCAATGTTGAGCTGATGTGGCTCACCGGACGACTGGCACCTGACTTCAAGACCATTGCCGACTTCCGGCATGACAACGGCACAGGCATCCGCAACGTCTGTAAACGCTTCGTCTTCATGTGCAGGCAACTTAATCTGTTCACCCAAGCCATTGTTGCCATCGATGGGAGCAAATTCAAGGCAGTCAACAGTTGGCAGATACGACATGCGTGATTTCACTTACATAAAGCAGGACAACGAGTACCAGTGTCCTGCTGGAAAGCGGTTGAAGTTTCGTTTCTCAACAATAGAGCATGAGATGAAGCTCAACGTTTACTTCAATTCAACCTGCCCGAGCTGTGAGTTGAAGAAGCGATGCACCCCGGGTAAGGAAAGGCGTGTGAGGCGATGGGAGCATGAAGATGTTCTGGATGCCGCTCAGGCGCGTCTTGATAGAAGTCCTGGCAAGATGATCCAGCGTCGCTGTACTGTCGAGCATGTCTTCGGCACATTGAAGTCCTGGATGGGCACGACGCACTTCCTGACGAAGACACTCAAGCACGTTGGCACTGAGATGAGTTTGCAGGTTCTGGCGTATAACCTGCGAAGAATGATGAATATCCTGGGGATTGAGGGAACAATGAAAGCGATAAGGTTAGTGGGGGCGTGAGTGGCAGTGTTTTTTATGTAAAAATACGGCGCTGGTTAGATTGATGTATCAAAGTGGGTGCGTCTACAAAGAACGTTTCCACACAGCCTCAACCCGAAGCGGACATGGCGGCTTCTCCAAAGCGGACACCATATCGGTCATATTTACAGCTATCTTTGAACGTCATAAAGCGAACGGATTTTCCAGTCGCAAATCTCTTCCGGTTTGCCATTCTTAATCAAGATCACTCCTGATGATGCTTCGTCAAAATATGTGAGGTCTCCATAAGTAAACACCCCTTGCTTAACGTTGTATCCATCGAAGGATTCCAGCATTCGGTTGATGGCGATAGCATGTTGTGGATTATCCTTATCAACAACTCTAATCATCAACGATGAATTGCCTCGTGCAGCTACACTCTCATAATCCACCAAGGTAAGATTCTCAGGTTTGCCATCATTATCAATATCAGCAGTCGCCAGCCCCTTGACCACTTCTTTGTTAAGAACGGTCTCGTTATCAACTGGGCTAAAATCCACATGTTTGACATTGCCCGCTGAAGCGGCATTACAAACCGGATTTTCCTTGCCCTTTGTTATTTCAATACGTGGCTTGTTGCGCGGTATGAATTCACATGCTGCTTCAAACCTATCCTTAGTCATGTGTAACAGTTGCTTTAGATCGCTTCCATCGCTGGTTAACACATAGTATTTACCATTCACAGCTAGCAAAGCCAAGTCAGATTCATTCGAATCTATATCGACGATCTCTTTGGCATCCTTTCCTGAGATAGCATGTCCATTGCTTATATGAGCAGTCCCTTCCACATTGATGAGAAATGGATCTGGAACGCCATCATCATTAAGGTCGACAAGCCAAGACGTCCCACCAGGCTGATATGTTTGACCAAACAGCTTGTTAACTTTTGCCTGTATGCTTTTGTCCTCTGGAACATATAACTTTTCTAGCTCTCCACGATTGGCATAATCAGCCACAGTTTGACAAGCTACAGCACCGTTATCAGACGATGAAAGTTGCGCTATACGAGCCTTGTATTGAGTTTGAAGGCAGGAAATATCCAAACAAGCATTGCGTTCTTTTATCCATTGCTTCTGATTCTGTTTTATTGATTCTGATCGCGGATGGTTTTGAAGGGTAGCTTTGTAAGCTGAATTTAAGTCTTCATCGAGCTTAGATAAGGAAGAATCAGAACAGATGAGCTTCTCGTTGTTCGTCACAGCTTTCATGCAATCAAAACTTGCAGCCTGTGCCGCAACTGGCAGCACCAACGATGCTAGAGCTATCCATGTAATTCGCTTCATGCTGCCCCTTTTTCAGTGCTGAAACTCATAATTGGAGGACGCCTTCGAATGACTGCAACTGGCCGACTTCTGCCTTTTGTGCATCATATCAACGAGCGTCTGCTATAGACTTGCAAAGCAGACATTTCCTATTTCTCAATTTCAATTTTCATATCCCTGACAATTTGTGGAACATTCATCCACTTAATGAATGCAGGGTTTGCTGCTTCCATTGCCTTCTTTGTCCTAGCCCCAAGCGCAAGCAGAATGGCATATTTTTTACTACCTGTATCGCAAATATAAAATGTTTCGTTTGTGAATTCTGCCAGCTTCGAGTGATATTCCATCACTGCACCAAAGCAGGAGCCGCCAGAGCTGCCTGGCAATTGATAGGTCAGTCTTTTAACAACTTTCGTTCCAGGTTTATCTTCAAGAGTATTCTTCACGTCAGCGTTAAATAGATCTTGGAGAGTTCCGCCATCTAAGGAAAGAGTCTGGATCGAGAAATAATTTGGAGTGTTGTTTATTGAGTTTGCCCCATCGGGCAAAAGAATCATGAACGCTCCACTGACCTTAGCAAGATCGTAGCGCATATGGTAACCGGGAACCTCACAGCCAGTTACCATATGGTCTCTACTTGCTGCGTAAGGCAGGTAGCACTGCGGTTCAGCACTGGCTTTCTTCTCACTCTTGTTTGTATCTGAGTCTTTGATATGAATTGATGCCTTCGCAACAAAGCGCGATGAAGGCGAAGGGAGCTTTTTGCCATGGCTGGCTTTCAGAATACATTGGGCAACGCTTCCTTCTGGAAGGATAACAACTTGTTCGCTATCGCCATCCTTGTTGATAACAACGTAAGCCGTAATGTCACCAGCAAAACTCGAAGTCACGCAGGTTTGTAATAACTTTCCATTTTCAAAGAAGCTCTCTATCACCTTCTTTTCATAGTCTTGTCCTTTCGGGGCTGCCACATCTTTTGCATTACTCTTTGAAAGTTCATCCAGTAGTTTGGGGTCATATAACTCGTAGAACATTGTCGATTTATCTTGCTGCCATTCAAACCGGTAAACAGGACGAGTCTTAGTTGTCTGCTCATCACTACGTGCAGGCCTTAGGATGACTCTATTTTTCTGAGAAAGGTCAAACAGAACAGGTATGCCAGGCATAACCCCGGATGTCACTTCCACTTTGGATGTCTTTGGAAAATCTGGCGTGCGGCCAGTGAAAACTAGATCAAGTGCTCCGGCATTTGAAACATAAGCTAGAACAACGAATAGCGACGTCCACAGAATATGGTTTCTCATATGTTCCTTAAATTGGCGACCTCAATATCAGTCCGCTATTGGCCGTATTCTGCCTGCTTATCCACTCTAACGCCATCGGCTGCTTCGTCGCACATCGCGGACATCAATTCAAGCGAACCACAATAAACAAACGACTGTTATGACTATGCCGATATCCAAAAGCATCGCTACGAAACAGAACAGGTTTAACTTGCCATCTTGTATCTTCAAGAAGCGGAGACTCCAAATCAATTTAGTTAGCTGCTTTCGAGGAGTTCCAAGGTTAGATTGAGTCAGGCTTGGTTCCCCAAGATCAGTCCAAAGACCGCGGTGCGAATTTTGTAGAAAACGCACTAGCAAGAATCCATTTACATAGGATGTTGCAAAGAGAATAAAAAAGAGAGTCAGTGCACTCATATTTCAGAACTTAAAAAGGAAGTCGTAATTGAATTCGTCCGCAATTGGCCGATTTGCGACTGTATGCCTTCGCTAGCACCAACGTCTCTTCCTATGCCGTTAGCAGACCGTCGATACGACGTTCTTATATGCAATTTGATGCGCATAGCATTTCGAACAATTTTTTAGCTACTACTTTCGCCTTCATCACTCTCATCCGCACGTAGGAGTGCCGCACCGAAAAGCGGCAGGAGCCCCAAAGTTCCGATTACCCACGAAAAGAAGGGCACGGTGTCTCCGTAATACCTTAACCAAACGGCAAGCAGAATTATCGCAATCCCATCCACTAACAAAAATAGACGTGACAGAAAGCACGGCCTCTTCATTGCAAGAATGGCTCCCCCAAACGTTGCAGCAGAAATTCCGGCTGGGATGAGAAAGAACAATAGACCGGAACCGAGACACCTCAAGATGTTTCCATCATCACAAACTACTACGAGAGGAAATACGCCAATTAGAACAGACAATACTAACAACCCGGCTAGAACGACTCTGTATATCCCCAACAGAACTTCAAATACATCCAATAGTTGTATAGTCGCCATCGCAAGTAAGTCCTATCAGTTATTTGACTGCCAAATATATTAATACCAACGTCCGACCGCTCCTGGCCGGTTTTTGCCTGTTCTACATTGATCAATCTTAATATCCGATCCTCATCCTTTAGCAGCCGCAGGACTGTCGGTAAACCCCCTCGGATACTGGCCTATAGCAGTCAGAACATATTCGGCAATTTCATCTGGGAGCAAATGTCTAACCTCTGAAAATTTGAATGGACTTGCTTGGAATCAAAGAGGCCGTCAGCAATTAATATGGGCGTCTCCTTATGCTTTCCAAGAACCTGCTCACCGTCATCAACAGCCATATGCAGATATCCACTATTGTTACTCCACCTGATGGATCGTTCTTTACCGCGCTTGTCGTAACACAGTTCAAAAGCAATCAAACGTTCGTCATCAGATAACCAGACAATAAGGTCAAAATCGTCAGAGGCGAACCATCGCCTTTTTGATTCCCCCTGGATTTGACGAACGCCAACGCGTTCTTCCATGATCGGCCTATAAGTAGATATCAACTATTCAAATATTGCCACATTAATTCGAGTGATAGCTCCTGGCCGATTTTGCCTGTTTGCATTCGTTAACGCCACCGTTTGTTCCTCACTCGTTAGCAGATCAACGGGGTCGACAGAACTACGGAAGTCGTTCTGCGTCATTGAATGCTGGGCGCTGAACACATGAGGAGAGCCATCTGCTCACATGTGGCCAACGTGCAAGAGGAATTCCGCTCGGGAAGCATATTACTGATGCAACATTCAGGTCGGCAACTGTGAATCTGTCTTCAAGCAACCACGCCCGTTTACTCAAGGCGGTATCGAGTCTGGTTAACGGACGATCCAATTCGTTAATTGCCGCCTTGGCCAGTTCAGGCTTCCTGAGTTCAGGTGGCAGCCAGTGCTGGTGGTCAGCCCACCGGTTGTATGGCTCCTCCAGGTCGGTTGCTGCCCAGAAGCTCCATTGAAGCGCCACTGCCTGATTGCGTTCTTCACTTGGCCACAGCTTCGGGTACTTCCTGGCCAAATATAGATTGATCGCCATGGATTCAGCCAGTATGAAGTCATCTTCCCTCAGGCACGGTATCGATCCGGCAGGGTTGAGTGCCAGGTAATCCGGGTCTTTGCCGCAGGTTCGCCAGTCGGTGGGTTGGTGTTCGAACGCGATGTCGAGTTCCTTGGCTAGCCAGAGCACGCGAAATGCTCTCGATTTGCTCGTACCAAAAATGGTGGTGGTCATGGGCTGCGCCAGACTAGATCGCATCTTTCAGGGTCTCCAGTTTTGCTTTGACTTCAGGCCACTCAGCTGCAATCACGCTGAACAGCACTGAATCGCGAACCCGACCGTCGCGCATTACCATGTGACTACGAAGAATCCCTTCCTCCTTCGCGCCCAGTCTCGCTATCGCTGCCCGGGACTTGATGTTCAAGACGTCGGTGAGCAGTTCAACCCGATTGAATTGCCACTGCTCAAATGCATGCCGCAGCATAAGGTACTTGGCCTCGGTGTTGATATGGCTGCGCTGCCAGGATTTGGCGATGAAGGTGAAACCTATTTCCAGGCGTTTGTGAGTAGCCTCAATGCACCGATACCGAGTGCTGCCGACAACAGTGCCGGATGCCTGATCAATAGTGGCGAAGGCAAGTTCTTTGCCCGCGTGATATTGAGCTTCTGCAAAACGCAGGAACTGAGGTAAGTCACTTGGATGTGGAACGACGGTGACGGGCAACTCCCAAAGCGCTCCGTCTTCGATTGCCATTGCCAAGCCTGGAAGATGTGTCTCTTTCAGAGGTTCAAGCCTGACTTTGGAGCCTTGCAGGATTGTCTTTTCAAGATTCATTTATGCGGCCTAATGTTTTCATTTCAGCTGTTCAGGTACAAATATTTTGTATTTATCGGTGACTTCATCAAGTGAGCGAGATTCCGGGATATGAACACCTCCGCTACACTGGTTACTGCAAGGATAGCCGACTGCGACCATCAGCAGTTTCATCCAAAATAGGAAAACACAGCAAGCTTGTTCCCGCCAAACTCGAATTCAGCGACTTCGCTCATCCCCATTTTTTCGTGAGCACGCAGAGAGGATGTGTTATCACGCCTGATAAAGAGTATGCCCTCGCGTGCTGGTTCGAGGCGTCTCAACTCCGAGAACATCGCTTGCGCCAGCCCTTTGCCGCGTTCTTCGGCGCTTACGCAGATCGGACCATATACATAGGCATCAGCAGTCCCCGGGTAGGCTGCTAGCATTGCACTGATGATGGGAATATCTGCATTCGTTGCACGTGAGCTGGACATCAGGTAGCCAGTGATTTGGTCGCCTCGGCGTGCAACAATCAATGGCATGTCACGCATCATCGCCGCAATTCTGGAATAGGGCAGGTTGGCGGATAGTGTGCCTCCATGCTCGGGTTGGTTTGCCGCTTGAAGTGCCACGATGCCATCCAGGTCGTTCTCTGATGCGCGGGCGATGTCTGCTTCAATATTCGTCATGACTTAATCATCTAAACTGTTGCCAAAACCGGACGCTTATTTGGATGGGTTGCTTGTGCCTGGCTTCGCCATGAATGCAAATGGAATTGCCAATGGCCCAATGATCGCGCCCAATACACCCCAAAAAACCAGTTTCGCTCCACGTAACTTTGCGATGTAGTGGCACAAGAAAATACTGGCAATATTTAGCGCAATCAAAATATAGATCATCATGATTACCCTTAAAATGATTTAAGTGGCAGGTATTGGCTTAATGGTCACTTGCTAAAATTTCACATGAACAGATTCAGTAACAGAACCGCCGTGGCTCGATGCGGCCAGATGCGTCGCACACCCGGCAATCGAATACACCAGAAATAGCATAATAACTACTTTAAGCATAAACCCTCTCTGTCCAGTTCCGGCCGCATTTTGCGACTGACTCATTGCGCACCGTCTGCTTTGCCACTCCAACCCGGCCATTTAATTAATGTACTTTACTGCAATGGGGATGGAAATTAGACAACAGCCGCCAAATAGTAAACGGCTATCAACGCCACGGGTAGAAACTCATGCGCCAGCAGCGCTGACAGGGAAGTCTGCCGGCAGCTTTGTCTGAATGCCCGATCAGCCGCCACCTCCGACCGGCAGGCGGATGGTGAATTTCGTCCCCTTGCCGACGGTGCTCGTTACATCGATCGTGCCGCCGTGCTTCTTCACGATGTCGTAGCTGGTAGACAGGCCCAGGCCCGTGCCCTGGCCCGGCGGGTGCGTGGTGAAGAAGGGCTCGAATATCCGGTCAATGACCTCAGGCGGGATTCCGCAGCCGTTGTCGGTAATGACAATGGTCACCATGCCGTTGTCGTGGCTGGTCTTGAGGTGGATGATGCCCCGTTCGGCAATAGCCTGGGCGGCGTTGCGCAGGATGTTGAGGAAGACCTGTCCAATTTCCTGAGTCCGTCCCAGGATAGTCGGCAGGACACCATAGCTGCGCACGACCTCGGCCTTGTCTTTCAGTTCGTTCCAGGCGACGTTGACGGTGCTATCCAGATAGTCGTTGATGTTGATGGACTGCGTGCCCTCCTGATCCACGGCGGAGAAGTTTCGCAAGCTCTGCACGATGATCCGCACGCGCTCGGCGCCGTCGCGCGACTCCTTGATCAGCGACGGCATGTCCTCCATGATGAAGGAAAGGTCGAGCTTCTTCTGCAGTACTTCCATTTTTGTTCGGTCCGCTTCGCCGCAGTTTGCCAGCAGGCCGTTGGTGGCTTGCAGGTACTCCTTCAGGGCCTCGCCGTAGTTGTTCAGGGTGCCCAGATTGCTGATGATGAAGCCCATGGGATTGTTGATCTCGTGGGCGACTCCCGCGGCTAACTGGCCCACGGAGGCCATCTTCTCCTGTTGCAGGAGTTGCGACTGTGTTGCCTTCAAATCGGCCAGGGCTTTTTCCAGTTCGGTGTTCTTGGACGTCAAATCGTCCCGCGCCTTGGCGAGCGCTTCCACCATGTGATTAAAAGCCCCGGAGAATTCGCCGAGAAAATCCACCCGCTGGGTGAAATCCCCAGCTGCTACCTCCTGGGTCTGCCAGGTGAGGTGCCGCAGGTTGGCATGCAGTCCCTTCAGGGCACCGGCCAGGGATCCACGCAGGTGAAGCGTGGCCGACAGATCCCCGTCGGCCATGGATCGGGTGAAATGACTGATCTCACCCAGATAGGCAACCAATTGCGAAAGCTCCTCCCGGACTTCGCTTTCGGGAGGAGCCTCGGACGGAATCTGCCCGTCGGCGAGGCGCTTCAGGTACTCGGACAGCTCACCCATTCATCAAGCCGCCTCCACCGTTGCCAGGAAGCGGCAGGTTCGGTCGCCAGTGCACCAGCAGTCGATCTCTTTTACCTTGAACTTCTTGCCGGAGAAGCGTTCCAGGAGGGCGGAGATGAAGCCCTCGTCATAAGTACAAATCTCGTAGCTCAGCTCCGGCAAACCCGAACAGTCCAGGTCCTCGGAAACGGTCAGCACCAGGCGACCGTGGGCCAGATCCTCCTCCTCAACGCGCAGAACGCCGATGCCCATTTCCCGCAAGACTTCCTGTAGCTTCTTGACGAAGGCGCCCAAGTCCGGCGTCGGGCCAACCATGTGGTCATAGAAGTGGCCGCCGGCGGTGTAGCCAGCGTTGTAGAAAATCTCGTCGGCCTTGGCGCTGCCGTATTCCTGTTCGATGATGTCGCGGAAACAGAACTGCATCAGCCGATAGACTTCGAGGCGGGTCATCGGCCCCAGGTTGGGGCGGCCTTCCTGAATGTTGCCGAGTAGATCCCAGGAGAATTCGTACTTGCGTTTTGCGGGCTGCGCTTGCGGGGTGTTCATGATTACTCCTTTCCAGTCGTGCGACGAATGAATAAATCACGGATAACGATTGAAGCTAAGTGCAAGTATACCCTCAGTATGCAACCGGTTGTCGCCACCCGCTTTCGTTGCCACCCCGGGTATCGAGTACGTTAGTTGTTGCGATAAGTAAAATCCATACAGGTGGAAAGCTAACCTCGACCGGCCGCTCATGGCCGTTTTTGCCCGTTCATGGATTGGTAAGCCTCACTATCCATACGAGACCTTCAAACTTCCCCAATCCTTAAGGAGCAATCCGGGTAGCCAGAAACTCACCATTCCCGACAGGCACGGTACACGTAGCAAAGTCCGAATCTGCGGAAACCAGTGCCATGAAGGGCGACATCTCTGCGGCATGGGATGTGGCGTTATCTACAACTAGAAGACCGCCTTTACGAAGCACTCGCTTGATGTCAGGCCACCACCCTGAATACTCAGAGCGCTCGGAATCGAGAAAGATAAAATCGAAGCTTGATTCGGGGTTGCACTTGAGCTGAGCACCGGCGTCACCGCGAATTTGAGTAATGAATGGGGCAAGGCTGGATCGTTCGAAGTTCTTTGCCGCAAGGGCAAGTTTATAATCGGATAGTTCAAAGGTGGTAACGTGCCCTTCGACTGCCTTTGCTGCCAAGGCAAGCCAGAGAGTCGAGTAGCCATTAGAGGTTCCTATTTCAAGCACACGCCGAGCATTCATGGCCCGGACAAGTACCGAAAGAAACTTTCCTGTGTCTCGGGTGATGTTCAACATGCGCCGAGGCCGATCAGTAATGACGCCATCGTTGCTTAAGCCGAACTGTTCGAGTTCAAGTAGCAGTTCTGATAGAAATTCGGTCACGCTATTTTCCTGAAGCCAAAACGATATTAAATTATTCCATGCCAGCTTCTTCAACGAAAGCGTCAGTTTGAGTCTGGCAACCGGGTCGTCACTGATTGGCGAGCAATTGGGGGCAGCATCACAATGGTTTTGGCAACAACCGCAAGTGAAAAATCAAACCGAACCCGACCCCAATATTTTTTGCGATTCATGGATAATTGTGGTTCTCAAGCGGCCTTCCTGGCAGGCAGTGCAAAATAGATCGTCGCACCCTCGTTGATTTTCCCTTCCGCCCACACGCGTCCACCGTGACGGTTGATGATGCGCTTGACGATGGCGAGACCGATACCTGTCCCTTCAAATTCATCCACGTTGTGTAATCTCTGGAATACGCCGAAGAGCTTGTCAGCGAACTTCATGTCGAATCCCGCGCCATTATCTCTTATGAAATAGATATCCTCATTTCCTTCGATGGAGCATCCCACCCGGATTATCGCGGGATTCCTGTCGCGACTGTACTTGATGGCATTTGACAGCAGGTTGATAAGTACCTGATGCATCATGGCGCGGTCTCCATTTGTCGGAGGCAATGGGGCGATGTCAAGCTGAAATTTGCTGCCATCGACAACGGGCAATAGCTCTGCGATGACTTCCTTGACGAGTTCATCCATTTCGATCTCAGCGTATGCGATCTCAACTCGACTGGCGCGTGAGAATTGCAGAATATCGTCGATGAGTTGTCCCATTCGGTTGGTATTGCTGCGCACGACGTTCAGCAGGCGCTTGCCCTCGTCATCCAGCCTGTTTGCATAATCTTCGAGCAGGATATTGGAAAACCCGTCTATGGCGCGCAATGGTGTACGCAAATCATGAGATACGGAATAGGCGAACGTTTCAAGTTCCTGATTGGCTGCTTCCAGCTGCGCAGTACGCTCCTGGACCCTTTGCTCAAGTTCAATGTTGAGTCTGGCTATTTCTGCTTCAGCTTTCTTGCGAGCGGCATTATCGAGTTCCAGTTCATTGTTGATGGTACGAACCGTCTGGTAGGCCCGGGCGCGCGCATTCCATGCGCGCAGTACTGTCCATCCGGACAATGCAGTCAGCAGCACGAACAGGGCTGCAGCTGCCCCGAGCTTGACGACGTCCGTCCTCCAATTGGCGAGGATGTCGTCCGTACCGAGGCCGACCAAAGTAATGAGCGGGTAGTTGCCGACGGGCTGATAGGAAAAGGTGCGCCTGATGTTGTCTGCGCCGGCATAGGCTACGTAGGTTCCCCCTTGGGGGTTGGTGGTGATCATGGCTGTGAACTGGGGTGACACTTTGGTCTGACCGACGAATCCGGCCTGGGGAAAGCGTGCCAGCAGATCGAAATCGCGACTGGCATCGCCTCGCAGTACTACGGCACCTCGCGATCCAACTTCAAGTCTGGCGAATTTCTGGTTGAACCACTCGATTGTCACCGGTGCATAAGCGACGCCGTCGAAGGAACCGTCGGCGCGATTGAGCGCACGGGCAAAAATGAGAATCCATTTGCCGCTAAGCCGTCCCACGAGCGGCTGGGAAATGACCAAGCCGGTGGAGGGGTTCCGGCGCAGGGCCTGGAAGTATTCGCGATCCGCAATCGATATAGCGGACTGCAATTTTCCGCTGGAATCCGCGACCACATTTCCATGGGCATCGGCGATGCCCATGCTGTCAGCCATCGGCAGCATTTCCAGCTGATGCCGCAGGAAATTTGTCAGGGCTTGCCGTTCAGTGCGGCTTGAGCCTGATCGCCGCGCGTGTTCATCCTGCACATTGCGCAGGCCCATATCGATGCGATCAATCTCGCCCGCGATGCTTTGCGATACCAGACGGTTTGTGTTGCGCGACGTGATTGCCGCCTGTTCGAGGTACTGCTGATAGCTGGCATGCAGCGAAATCATGACCAGCGCGATGACGAATACGTCGGCAATGATGACAACGGCACTTACGATCCATGCATTGCCGCCAAAGAATCGTCGAAACACTGTCAGCACGGTCGTTTACCTGGGTTCATGGCGGATATTACCTGTGAATATCGAATGTTGACCGATAATGGTCGGGGACATTTTACGTGCTACTTTGGATATGTGTATCCCGTCGATTCTTCTCTCATCTTGATCGGTCGTACTTCAATTCTCGCTGTTGTGCTGAATTCAAACTCGGGATTGCCCTTCGCGATTTCCATGGCTTCATCCATATCCCCGGCAAGGATGTGGTAGTAGCCAACCTGAACTTCTCCGGTTTCATTGAATGGAACGACTTGCCATCTTTCTTTCGAGCCCGAAAGGATGCTGCCTTCCCTGACCAGGGGTTGTGCGATCCTGAGCTTGCCGCTTTTCTGCAGATTGCCGATGTAGCTTTCGCAGCTTTTGAGAAATTGCTGATGGCGTTCCTCCGTCCAGTTCGACTGATGATCGGTCTCGTTGTAGATAAGTAACATGAATTCTTTCATGGTTATCACCCCGCTCTGGTTGTTCACGCAGACATTAGAAATGCCGGCCCGGGTTAAGTTCGCTTCTTCAACGAAAGCGTCAGCTTGAACCTGGCAACCGGTTCGTCACTGATTGACGGAACAGTCGCAACAGCTTCGAACTGCCTTTCGACTCGTTCTCCCGATGCGGCGGCCTGGGCGACCAGTTCCGCAATTTCCTTGCCCTGACTGCAGCAGAAATCCACATCGCCTTCAGCGCGCTTGAGGAATTGCGCTTCGAAATCCTTGAAGACCAGCGCAATGTTTTCCGGTTGTTTCTTGATCAGATACATGGCGAGGACGCCAACTGCGCAGTCTGCGCCCGCGCTGAGCGCGCCGAAGTACATGGAGTTGAGGTGATTTTTAGTCCTGCGCCGCAAGGGGATTCTGACAACCATTCGTTCGGGCGAGATCTCCGTGATCGAGGCGCGGACATAAAACAACAGGGGAATCTTGGTGAGTCCGAGCCAGCGCAGGTAGAAGGTTTCTCGCGTGGTTTCCTTGAACAGGTTACTGAACCATTTCATAGATGAGTGCCTTTGTGTTTTGCAAGAGTTAATAAATCGTTTGGTTGCCCGCGCACGAATTTTAGCAGTTCGCTGCGCGCTGTTTCTTCAGAGCAGCCCGTCGCGGTCAGTTTTTCGACCAAGTCCTGAAATTGCTTGCGGCGCACGATGCCCTTGTCGCTGGGGTCGCGGCGATTTCGGTAGCTCTCCAGCAGGGTCGATCCGCAAACGCAGTTCCGGAACAATTCCACAATCGCCTGGCCGTCATCATCGTGGCTTTGTTTCAGTCCGCTGGAATTCTCGCGCACGGGCTGTGTGGCGGCGAGAAATTCGGCGGCGTTCTGATATACCCGGCCACAAGCTGCGCATCGTTTCGGAAATGCCGAATCAGCCAAGTGAAGCAGGCCGGCGTAAATATCCTCGTTATCGTTTGCTTTACTCACATGCACCTCCGTTTGGAAGTTTCCTTGCGAGCTTCAGCAAGTGTTGATCAATTCCGTCTGTGGACATGTAGCCCTTCGTGCCGGGGAATTGGAATGGCTCAGGCGGCTGTTTTGTTGTCGAGGTGCCGCTGCAGGCCATGCACCAGATTCTGCGTGAGCTGCGCCTGCAGTTCTTCCCATGGAACGGTGATGCCAAATTCGAGGGCCTGGGTGACGCGCAGTCCTTGGTAACCGCAGGGGTTGATGTTGTCGAACGGCGACAAGTCCATGTCCACATTGAACGACAGGCCGTGGTAGCTGCAGCCATTTTTTATTTTCAGTCCCAGCGCGGCGATCTTGGCATCGCCGACATACACGCCGGGCGCATCTTCGCGGCCTTCTGCCTTTACGCCATATTCTGCAAGCAGGTCGATGACGGCCTGTTCCATCAGGCGCACCAGTTCGCGCACGTTGATTTTCCAGCGGCGCAAGTCGAGCAGCAGGTAGGCGACGATCTGGCCGGGGCCGTGGTAGGTGATCTGGCCGCCGCGGTCGATCTTCACCACGGGGATGTTGGTCTGGTGCAGCAGGTGCTCCGGCTTGCCCGCCTGGCCTTGCGTGTAGGTGGGCGGGTGCTGTATCAGCCAGATTTCGTCCACGGTGTCGGCGGTGCGCTCGGCGGTGAACTTTTGCATGGCGTGCCAGGTCGGCTCGTAATCGACCATGCCCAGTGCTTTGATGTGTATCGGTGGATGTTGCATGCGCTTATTAAAGCACCATTTTGACCATCGGGTGCGAACTCAAGTCGCGGTACAGATCGTCGAGCTGTTCGCGCGAGGTGGCGCGTATGGTGCAGGTGAGGCTGATGTACTTGGCGGTGCTGCTGCTGCGCATTTCGATCGTGGCGCTGTCGAAGTCTGGTGCGTGAGCCAGCACCACATTGGCGATGGCTTGCGCGAATTCCGGATTGGCCTCGCCGAACACTTTGAGCGGAAAGTCGCAGGGGTATTCGATGAGGGAGTCTTTGGGGTCGATCATTTGCGCATCACATCGCGTTTGAAAGTCTGGTAGAGCGGATGCAGCCTGGCGAACATAGCTCCCGGTTTGCCGTTGCCGACAGGTTTGCCGTCGAGCGTGGTGATGGCAAGTACTTCCTTGGTGCTGGAGGAGAGCAGCAATTCGTCAGCGCTGAACACTTCCGCTTTGGATACGCGACGCACTTCAAACGGAATGCCGTTTGCTGCAGCGAGCTCAAGAATCACGTCGTAAGTGATGCCGGGCAACATGAGGTTATCTTTGGGCGGTGCGAGCAGCGTGCCGTTTTTCACCGCGAAGATGTTGCTTGAGGAACCTTCGGTGAGAAAGGCATCGCCGCGGATCAGGATGGCTTCGGCACAGCCCGCTTCGACGGCAGCCTGACGCAACAACACGTTGGGCAGCAGCGCGATGGCTTTGATGTCGCAACGCAGCCAGCGGTTGTCTACGACAGTGATGCAACTGATGCCGTTTTGCAATTGTTCAGCTGGTGGCGTGGTGAGCGGGTTGCTTAAT
>Ga0265336_10000723_pt1 | contig 17474 bp, 11 predicted proteins | sample 42119metaG_FD_193583 | JGI IMG/M metagenome (GOLD analysis project Ga0265336, IMG submission 193583) | Rhizosphere microbial communities from Carex aquatilis grown in University of Washington, Seatle, WA, United States - 4-21-19 metaG | ecosystem: Host-associated > Plants > Roots > Rhizosphere...
GTTTTCGTTTCGCCTTTCAGCAGGTGAATCTTCTCAAAGCCTACCAGGCTTTGGATGGGAGCCGCGGCGATGCCTTTCGGAATTAGATAGAATTCGACGGTTTCGTCACCGTCGCGGTCGCCGGTATTCTTGAGCTTGATGCTGACTTCCAGTGAGTCTCCGGCTTTGAGATTGGCGGACGAGAGCCTGCCTGCGCTGTACTCATAACTCGTGTAGCTGAGGCCGTAACCGAAAGAATAGAGCGGAGTGCCGGTAAAGTAGCGATAGGTGCGCTCGCGCATCGAGTAGTCGTCGAATGGCGGCAACTGGTTGGTACCGGCATAAAAGGTCACGGGCAGCCGTCCCGACGGATTATTTTCGCCGAAGAGTGTCTCGGCGATGGCAACGCCGCCGGCTTGCCCCGGATACCACGCCTCAACGACGGCGGAGGCGTGCTGCTCTGCGCTCTGCAAGGCGATAGCGCTTCCATTCATCAGTACGATCACCATCGGTTTCCCAGTGGCTGCGAGCGCGCCGATGAGTCGCTGCTGCGCATCCGGCAGTTCAATCGCGCTACGATCACCGCCATCGAATCCTTTCATATGCACCGGCATTTCTTCGCCTTCGATCTCTGGGCTGAGGCCAAGGAAGGCAACGATCGTGTCGGATTTTTCAGCGGCATTCACTGCCTCTTCGCGTAATGCGGCGGCGGGAGGTCTCCAATTAAATGTAAGGCCAGCACCGAAGTGTGCGGCGTCATGTACGTACTCGATGCGGATAGGATGCGGACGCGCATCAGCGAACATGAGTTTGAATGAAGTTGTTGGGGCTCGCCTGCCGTGGGTTGGCGGATGAGTGAAGTCGTAGACGGGCTTGTTATCGAGCCAGACTCGGACAATTTCCGAGTCCTCGCATGTACTGCAATGCGCCATCGAGAAACTAAATACGATTGTTCCCGGAACTGGCGGCGTAATGAAACCGGACCAGCGGACAGAAAAGCTTTTTCCGGAGACGCCATTCACGGGCGATGCGCCGTTCCAGTCAAAGTCGATGTTACTGTCTACTCGACTTAGAACGGGATGTGCTGTGAGACTGACGTCATTGAAATACTCTGCCTTGAGTCCATGAGCGCCGGACCCTATATCTGACGAAGAAAAGACGGTACTGGGCACCGGCAGAGGAATGCCCTCGACGTAAGGCGAGCCTTGCGCGTATAGGACGCGACCCGGCAAGCGCTTCTCGAAGGCGGCAAGAGGGGTGATAGGGTGTGATGCAATTCCGTTGTAATTGCCTTCTAGCGCAGCCAAGGCAGCGGCGTTTGGACCAACGACCGCAATAGTCCGCACCGTGCTGGCAAGTGGGAGAGTAGCATAGTTGTTTTTTAGAAGAACGATGGAAGCGCGGGCAGTCTCGAGCGAAAGTGCTGAGTGAGCGGCTGAATCGTTCTCGGAAAAGGGAATATTGTTGAACGGCACATCCGCAAAAGGATCGAACATTCCCAAGCGGAAGCGCGCCGTGAAGAGCCGCTTCACAGCCGCATCAATGCTGGCTTCATCGATCAGCTCCTGATGAACGGCATCGAGCAGAGCGCCATATTCTTTGCCGCAGCTTAGGTCGGTTCCGGACTTAACTGAGACGGCAGCGGCATGTGCCATATCGGGTGCAAATTTGTGGCCGAAGGCCACATCGGTGATGGCGTTGCAGTCGGAGACAATGAAGCCACCAAAGTGCCAATCGTCTTTGAGCTTCTGCTGCAACAGCATCGGGCTTGCGCAGGCAGGGGCGCCATCAATGGCATTGTAAGCGCACATTACGCTATCCACATGCCCATCCACAACCAGTTCACGAAAGGCAGGGAGGTAAGTATCTTCGAGGTCATGTGGCGAGACGACTGCGTTAAAGCTGTGGCGCTCTGACTCAGGACCGCTGTGAACAGCAAAGTGTTTTGCGGTAGCAACCACCTTGAGGTAGCGTGGGTCATTGCCCTGCAGGCCGCGCACAAAGGTGTAGCCAATCCGGCCGGTAAGAAATGGATCTTCTCCGTAGGTTTCCTGGCTGCGCCCCCAGCGTGGATCGCGGTCGATATTTATGTTGGGAGACCACAGGGTCAGACCATAGAAGATGGAGTGATTGCCCTCGCGCTGGGCCTGGTTGTATTTGGCGCGCGCTTCGGTGGAGATGGCATCTGCCACGCGATGAACCAGGCCGGTATCCCAAGTAGCAGCGAGGCCGATGGCCTGGGGAAAGACCGTAGCATAGCCTGAGCGCGCAATGCCGTGCAGGCCTTCGTTCCACCAGTCGTATGCGGCAATATGCAGGCGAGTAATTGCAGGGGATTCATTCTGCATTTGGGAAATTTTTTCCTGCAGAGTCATGCGACCGACCAGATAGTCGACTCGCCGTTGAATCGAAAGAGTTGTATCGAGATACGTTTCTTTTTGCGCTGGAGCCTGGGCAAAGACCGGCCATGCGCAAAGCGCTAGAGAAAGGAGTAATGTGTTCCGCACCTGAATAAACGAAAAAACAACCGGCATAATTTTTTCTCTCAATCGCAACAAGCTGACAGGAATAGCAGCCGGAATTTGACCCTTCAGGCGCTGGTTTGTTTCTTGATAGGGATGTGGCTGCCGGCATCCGAGGTGAATCGCTGGATGCCGGTAGCCATTTTTATGCAATGCCATTCAACGCGCACTCACCTAGAAGATCAGTTTCAGCGAGAATTGCGCGATGCGCGGATCGTTGGTGTAGTTTCCATTCTGCGGAGAAGTGCTGGTGATTCTGCCAAACGACGAGCCTGTGGCGCTCATGTTCGGGTCCCCGAAGTTGGTATGGTTCAACACGTTGAAATACTCGGTACGGAATTGGAGGGCCGCTTGGTTCTTCAGCGGGAACCTGCGCGCAATGCTGACATCCCAGTTCGCATATGCTGGGCCAACGAGGGAGCCTTTAACGAAGGTTCCGTAGCTTCCCAGAGCTGGAATCGTAAAGCTGGCGGGATTGAGGTAAGACTTGCAATGGGTTCCCGCAATGCAAGCTGAGCCGCCGTAGGGCGCACCGGTCATGATGGCGCGGTCGCGTGACTGTCCTGAGCCGGATTGGTTGCTTGAGTTGGAAATGGCGGTCAGCGGGTCGCCGCTATGAAACTGGAAAAGACCAGTTGTCGCCCAGTCATTGACTACAAAGCGCACCGAAGCCGGCGCTGATGCCAGGAACTTCGGAACCGTGTAGACATAGGAAACTGTAGAGACATTCCTGTGGTCAAAGTCCGACGGGCCATGATCGAGCGCCTTGAAGTTCGCAACAGTGATCGGATAAACATAGGAATTGCCCGCTCCAATTGATGTAGCGGCCGCGTTGAATGGCATATTGTCCAGCGCCTTCGACCAAGTGTAATTGGCCAGCAGTGTCAGCCCGTAGCGCATGCGCTGCTCGGCTGAGAGCTGCAGCGAGTGGTAGTTGGTGTTGGCGCTGGTGCTGGCTTCTGTGATGGTCGAACCGAAGCAACTGTTGGTCGCAGCGCAGCCGGGTTGATTGTAGATACGCGGGCCTGCGACGAAGGGGGTCGTGGAAACCGGAATGGAGGGGTTAAGCTCGATCGGTACCCATTCGTGGCTGCTGTGCTCTCCCACATAAGCGGCGCGCACAGACAGACTCCTGGACATCTGCTGTTCCACGGCCAGGTTCCATGAGTAGGTAAGCGGATCCTGGAAGCCGTTCTTGGTATCGTAAGTCAGGAAGCCTTGCGGCGGAATCGCTGCGGTCGGCGGGGGAGGCTGCGGAGCCGGGAAGGGGTTGGCTGTTCCCGTACTTGAGTACGGATTGGCAAACCTGATGCTTCCGACATTCGAATTGATCAAATCGACATTCGTGATAAACGGCGATGTGTTGGTGTAGATGTTAAAGAGTGTGCTGTTGATGCGGCTGTCGAAAAACATTCCCGCGCCGCCGCGCACACTAGTCTTGCCCGTACCGAAGACATCCCAGGCAAATCCGAGACGGGGCATGAAGTGCTTGAAGGAGGACTCCACTCCGTTCTTGTTGAACCCGGCATCGCCAGCGAACTGAAGGCCGGCGGGCGCAAGAGGATACATGGTTGAGTGCGTCCCGGCCGACCATAGCGTCGGGAAGAAGCTCCCCATACGGCCTCTGATTTCATGCCAGGGGACAAACGGCTCGTAACGCACGCCATAGTTCAGCGTTAGCCTGCGAGTGGTCTTCCAACTGTCCTGAACATATCCGCCATTGAATTTGTCGCGAGCATTGAAGAACTGGCCCGAGGCTTGCGTGAACTCGTAAACATACCCCAACAGGAAGCTGAGCGTCGCGTCGTAGGTGTTGTTGGCGTTGAAGGTAAAGTTGCTCGGCTGCCGGTAGAGATTGTCCACATCAACTTTGCCAATTTCGCCGTGATAGCCGAAAGCGATGTTATGCTTGCCGCGAACATAATGCAGGTCATCGGTCAGCGTGTAGTTAGACCGCCGGAAGAATCCCTGCGGATTGTCGCCGACGCTGAAGAAACCGTTCGTGATGGAGTTGATTTGCTTGAATGCAGGTTGCCAGACTTCAGCAACTCCCAAATCATTCACGCTGATGCCGCCGGCATTTGGGCCGCGACCCGCGTTGTCGATCTGGTAGCTCAGAATAAAAACGTTCAGAAGGCGATCACTGAATGTGTGCGTCTCCGAAACCATTGAGTTGTAATAGTTGATTTGCGCGTGATCGGCATAGGTTAGCAGGTTCGTCAGATCGAGCACGCCCGCAAGAGAATAGCCGTCGGAAAAGTACCGCACAGTCATCCGGTCTTTCGGGCTGAGTTCCTGGTCGACTCTGGCCGTTACTTCGCCGACATGGCTGAAGCTCGGCTTCACGTAGCTAATGCTGTTGTTTGCATCCAGCTTCGATACCGGGGGCAGATAAGTCAGCAGCTTCAAAGACACAGGGCTATACGCGGTGGTATCCACCGTTGCAGTGTAAGGGAAGGTTGTGGTGGCGTTGCAGACGGTCAGGATTGCCGCTGGGTTCATAGGGTCCTGGAGGCACCTTGATTCGCCGGCGAAGGTGCCGTTCCGCTGCGCGGCTGAGGGCAAAGTTGAACTCGCGCCGGTTGCCGTGTGACTAACGGTTCTTTGATATCCGAAGAAGAAGAACGACTTGTTCCCGTTGATGAGGTGGGGAATGCTCAATGGCCCACCCACCGTACCGCCAAACTGGTTGCGTTTGAGCGGGTCAACCGTATGGATGCCATTGAGATACGTGAAGTAGTTTGCGGCATTGAAGTAGCGGTTACGAACAAACTCAAACAAATCGCCGTGATACTTTTTGGTTCCGCTCTTGGTGATGATATTGACTACACCACCGGCGTTCTGACCGTACTCGGCGTTGTAATTGCTGGTCTGGACGCTGAACTCCTGCAGAGCATCGGGCATCGGAAAGGGGGCGTTGACGTTGGTGTACTCGTCCACGTTATTGCCGCCATCGAGCAAGTAATTTGTCTGCCCCACCCGCGTTCCGTTGGCTGTAATGGTAAAGGCCACAGGGAAGGTTTTGGTAGCTCCCTGGTCGGCCTGCGCGGACGGCGCGACAGTTACACCGGCAACCTCAGCTACCAGAGATGCCGCATTGCGGCCGTTCAGTGGCAAATCGTTCACTTGCGAGGTGCCGAGTACTTGCTCTAGTGTGCCGGTGGTGACGTCCACCTGAGCAGTTTCGGCATTCACTACAATGGTTTCTGTTGTAGCGCCTGCACGGAAGACGATATTGACCGTCAGTGAGGCGTCGGCACGAAGTTGCAGTCCCTTGTCCGTAAATGTATTAAACCCGGCGTGAACGGCCGAGAGGTTGTAGACCGAAGGCGCTAGCGTCGGAAAGACGTACACGCCATCCGAACTCGATGTGGTTTTCAGTGTCAGGCCGGTGCCAGTCAGTGTTGCCGTCACCACGGTACCAGGAACTACCGCGCCGGATGCGTCCGTCACGGTGCCACTGATGCTGCCATATCCTTGTGCAAACGCCCCGTAGGGGATGCAGAGGATTGCAGCGCAAGCGATCGCAAAACTGCTGATCAGCTTGAGACAAGTTTTCATGTTAGCCTCCTAACGTGCTGTGGCCTACTTCTCATCCCGACCCGCTCGGCGTCGCATAATTTCGTGAAGGCCAGCTTTACCAGATCGAACTGAACTGTAGATCGGAAACAGTTGTATTGAAGGAGACTGACAGAGGGACAGACAGATACGGTCCATGACTGTCAGAAACACGTAGCATATTGCTCATTTAAATAAACTTAGTTAGATAAGATAAAGCGCTTGCACCGGTCTTACGGCAGCGAGTCTATTCTGCCGATACCGCCAATACTTTTGGCGGTCCAGGCGTCTCGTCGGTCACCGTGGTGCCAAGAACGATCTGGAGGTTCTGGCTGGACCCACTGAGTTGCATCTGTTTGATAGTTGCCTGCATGAGCTTCGGATCAGTAAGAAATTCCCCGGCGGCCTCGGTGCCGTAGGTGTAGAGTCCTCCGATTACGACCACAACATGGCCCGTTCCCGAGTCTCGGATACGAGAGATCAGTGCATAGTCCTGCAACCTTGGGCTATTGGCTCCTAAAACATGAGAACGCGGCTGGTTTGTGCCCCAACACCAACTGCGCGAGGCCGGGTTCTTTGCGTCCTTAATGTAGATAAGATGCTTTTCCGCATCCAATGCAAGGCTGTAGCGCAACTGGCGCGTCAGACGCAGGCTCCACTCGTTATTGAAGGCCCCAATCAGAACGACCGCGCCTTCTCTCAGATCGGAAAAAGAACGCGAGTTTTCTCTCCGGATCAGGACTACCTTCTGATTTGCTTCCAATACGCCGGCTACCTTGGCAATGGTCACTACGTCCGAGAAAGGGACTGCCCCGGACGAGTCTGGACTGGGAATCGGCGTAGAAATATTTGCATTGTCCGTCGCATCCGAAAGAATCGGCGGGCCATTCGGAACGTCGCCCACTGCCAGAAGAACGGCTCCCGGCGTATCCAGAACCGGCTTCCAGAAGATATCCTGCGCACTGGGCTGATTGAGCCATTCATACCCCAGGCAAGCCATAATCACAACAACAGTGGCAAAACCAACTCCCCAATACCGACGCCGACTGATTATTCTGGACGAGGCTTTTTCTGCCACAATCTTCATTTCCCGCAGAGGGATCGGACCAAACTTGATGGACTCACGGAGAGTTTGCTGAAGAGTACCAGATGCATCGGACCCTGCCCCGGCTTCGGCGTCTGCATGCCGGACTTGCTCAGGGAGAGTAAACCTGGGGATATACGAACCAGGCACAAGGCTCATCCGTAATTCCGAGCGGTGCTTCTCGTCTACATAGTAAGTCGCCAGTTTCTTGCGAAGCTCGGTTGCTGCGGTTCGCACGATATGATCCAGATTGGTTTCATAGGACGGATTCCTTCCAAAAACCTCCATCCCGATCGTGCGTTCTTTGATATGATCCGCAGATCCGTTGAGCGTTTGCTCTACCACGTACTTGAGAAAGGCAACCGACCTTTTACTGGAGCGAAAAACATCATCTCGTACCAGCAAATCCAGTTGCGCACGGATCATCTCCGCGGTCAACTCGACTGTTGCTCCGTATTCGATCTCTTCTGTAATCATCGCAATCCCAGTGACGAGATTCTAGCATGCTTGTTGCTAGATGTTGTGCGCTTCACTGGTTTTTAAAAAATGAATAACTTGTTGTTAATCAACCAGATGCTCGCGGGGCTATTCACGATCCTCCGGATCATGCGGCTCACATTCTGCTCCAACCGAGAGTTCCTGTCAACCCTGCTGTCATTGTACTTCGCTCTCCTCGTGGTGGAGGAATGAGTTAAAATCCCTTCTCCGTAGACGTATTGAAACCGATGTGAATGGCCGAAAGTGTGTGTTAGGAACTGGACGCGAGTAGCAATTCAGTTTCCTGGCGCATCGAGATATAGAGCTGACAAATCAGTGGCCCACCCGTACGCAGAATTATTTAGAACAGATCCTGTCTCATCGACACCAGTGCGAATGTATATTTCATCTTCAATTTTGGCGTGCCTACTTCAAGACACATCCCTGTTTAATGTTCCCTTCGGCCATTCAAGGGCAGGCTTAACGTAAGGGAATTGCCAAAGTTTCCAGCGGAGACCTCGCCAAAGAACAACAAGACAGGTGCGTCCGTAATTAGTTGAGCGGTTGAGCAGATATGCCACGTATTGCAGCCAGAGAGGCCTTCCAGATGGCAGGGTGATCCGCCGATTGCGCATCTGAACGGCGGGCGATCTGATGGAACTAATCCGAAACGGCAACAAGACCTGCGTAAGTATCTTCCATTTTTCCCTGCGTGAGGTGAAAAAGCTTAGGTACAGCCAAAGAGAATCCTTATTCTGGTGAAACATGTGTTCGAGAGCAGAGCCAGAGAAGCATGAGAGCCAACTACGGCGGGATGCCGGAAGCCGGTCGATTTCTTGTGCGGCCAGAGGATGGAGTCGGCAATTGAACCAGGAGTAAGCATAGAAAAAGGCGATTGTTTGGTAGGATCGCAACGATGGGGGGTGGAACTGATACCAAAGCCGCCAAAAGGAATCGTCATCTGCATGAGAGTGGAGAAAAACGGCCAGCTCGAAAACGTGATGGACGATCCAGTCCCCGATAAAAAGATTACGCAGGATATGAAGTGCGAAATAAGCCATATGGTCGATAGGACTCAAGCAAGAAAACGAAAAACCGTTGACAACTCGCGTTGTGCGCCGCGCCCAAAAAAGATCGATCTCCGGAATGCGAATGTGTGAGACTCTTTCGTTCCATAAGCAAAAGTGCAATTCAATTCCAAGCGGCATACCAGGATCGAACGGATTGCCTTTCCATTGCCAATCGCCAAGTCGAACTAGAGTTTCCAGATGGTCGGCACGGGCATAGCTCGCCTTTTCGCCATGTGCCTTATAGCCAATCGCATAGAGCGCGTCGCGGGCGGCCCATATGCTTTCGGGTGGGCAGAAGAAGTCGATATCGGACTGCGCTCGGAACTGCGGGTCCGCGACATAATCGGGCGATTGCGTAAACCCTTTGATAACCAAGTGCTCAACGCCAGCCCGATCGAGCGCTTCGGTGGTTTCTCGGTAAGTAGATTTGATGCGCTCATAGCGGAGTACATTGTCTTCGAGATTGCTTCTAAGTCGCTCAACAACCCAGTCCGGGAATCCGTCCATAGGGAGCTGTGCAATCTGCAACGTGAGATGAGCGAGATCGCTGAAAGAGAGCAGGCTAGCCCATTCCTCACTGGACAACGTCTTGAGGGGCGCCAACTCAGGCTCGCTCAACTGAAGCGCTGAGAGCAATGCCTTGACCTCAGGAGGGATATGCCGCGCTGTACTTCCGGATCTGAGAGCAACTGCGTTCATCACTGGATAAGCCTCCGGTATTAGTGGGTGTACATCTCCGGTTCGCCCAGGCTGCCTGCCTTCGGCAGATGGCGGAGATACAGCACAATTGACCATATCTCGTCGTCGCTGAGCATATTCTTCGACCCCGGCATTCCCGATGGCCAGATGCCGTAGTCGATAATCCACTTCAATTGTCCGTCGGTATAGGACTGTACGTTTTTCCCAGTCAAGGAAGGCACTGGCGGTGACATACGATCAGCAAAAAGCACTCCGGTATTTTGGCCATCTAACCCGTGACATGCCACACAATAGTGCGAGAATGCAACTTTTCCATCCGCGATTCCCTCGGCATTATCCTTGATCGGATTCTTCTGTGATTTGTTATGCACGAATAACTTACGTTTGGCCCAGTTCATGACTGCAGTCTCTCTTTTGCCTGGCGGATTGGCCTTACAGCCAGCGAGCAGGCCGGTGAGCAGCGACGCGACAAGAATGGAAAGGATGGTCCGCGACATGAGATTATTCCACAATGTGTAGGGTCAGTGTCATCTTTCCGTGACCGGAACCGCAAAAGACGGAGCAGTGTCCGACAAAAGTTCCAGCCATCGTAGGAGTAAAGGGAATATCGCTGGTCTGGCCTTTGTTTACCTTGGCGTCGACACCGAGTTCTTTGAGGCGAAGGCCGTGATCCACATCCACGCTCTTCAACACCAGCACAACAGGTTCACCCTTTTTCAATGTAATCTCGCTGGGAGTGTACTCAAATCGTCTGGCTGCCACCTCAATGCGTCGCGGAGTACGCTGGGCAGAAGTTGCAAAAACGAACAATTGCGTTATAGCCATGATTGCAGCTAAGACAGTCAAATACGCAAATTTCAGCTTCATATGGAAATCCTCAACAGCACACCGAAGCAACGGCCTGTTGAAACTCTAGTTAAGCCTCGAAAATAGATTGTCATGTCGCTGTAAGGCGAATGTCATCGGATTATTGATGCTTGCGTTTATAGAAGAGTAATTTTCAACAACGCTGGTAACGGCTCTGTATTCAGTGCGACAGATCTGGACTCTGGCCCGCCCCCCCAAAAAGTGACAATCTGTTGACAACCGAGAAACGATACAGAGACACACCGATCGACGACATCCGCTAGTGTTGCTCGTATGTTGCGTAGGTCTCACACGTCCGATTTCAGCTCGTCAGTATGCGCAGTTCGCCGTCTCTTGTTCGTACTTGGCCTCCTTGCGGCCATACAGTTAGGCTTCGCGCAGCAAACACCCCTCATCTCTGGAGGTGTAGCCTACCTAACCAGCACTAATGGTGGCAACACCAGTGACTATCCAATCATCGAACCGCTGCTTGCGGCTCCGCTTGGCAAAAATATTCTTGTAGAGTCGCGTGCCGCTATGCTTGAGTTCTTCTCGCCCAAGGGTGGCAACCAGACTGGCTTCAACCATAGCCACTTTATCGGGCTTACTTATCTTCAGGGCGATTACCTTGCCTCGCAACACCTCACGATTGTGGGCGGCGAATACCTTATCCCCTTCAACACTTTTAATGAGCGTCTTTCTGAGGTTTGGATCGGTAACTTTCAGGACAGTCCTACTATCACTCCTCTCGGCCTCTTTTCGGCTGGCATTGGCCTCGGAGGCATGCTGCGTGGCAATGCCGTGCAGCATAACAAGTACTCCATTGACTATGCCTATTTTTATTCCACACGCAGCGGCATCGAGCAATTTAGCGCTTTGCGCGGATCAGGCGGGCGAGCCAGCCTCTACCTGCCTGAACAGCGTCTTGAATTGGGCTTCTCTTGCGACCGCCGTCTGCAAGGCGCGCACGAAAGCTTTTATGGCGCCCACGTTTGGTGGGAGCCCAGGGACACCGCATTCCGGCTGCGCTCCGAGTTTAGCCGCGGCCAGCATGTCCAGGGCTATTGGGTTGAGGCCGATTACCGTACTCGCGCCTTCGGAGGACTCGACAGCGCGATTGGCCGTATTGAGCCTGTCTTCCGTATCCAGCAGACTTTCCGCATTGACACCCTTGCCAGCGACAGCTTGCCATCTGTGAATACGCAACGAGCTGACTTCGGTCTTGACTACAACCTGCCGCACAACACCAGGATTCTCACCAGCTACGCGCGGCAGTTTTCCTCGGCTGGAGATAGAAATGTTTGGGAGACGGGAATTGTGTATCGTTTTCTTTTCCCGGCATGGAAAGGGAAGAAGCTATGATCTTCAGACATCTAATATTTGCATTGCTCGTTCTGGCATCGGTTTCCGTACTCGCGGTTTCCGCAGAGCAGAGTAGCGCGGCGGCAGGCAAACAAGCCGCGAATTCCGGCAAACAAAAACAGATGGTTCAGACGCAAAATGCGGGCGAGCGAGTATTTCAGGCCCACTGTTCTCGTTGTCATGCAGCGCCAGAGGGTTTCTCTCCGCGGATATCTGGCACAATCGTGCGGCATATGCGCATTCGCGCCTCGCTCAGCCAACATGATGAGGAGGTTCTATTCCGTTTCTTCAATCCGCAATAATCGGAAAGTACTTTGCTATATCTTTCAGAAACTGAGAAGGCTCAGGTCGAAATGCTAGTAGACGGGGTGAGCGTCGGGTTCGTATGGACGTCCGAATTTGTTCAAATGAGGTTGCGGCATCTGGCGACTGGAATAAAAATCTCCCATATCTGTAATTACTCCAGAGATATGAACCCTGCGCGTAAGTCGATCCAGTACGGTTTGCCGCTCCCCTTCGATCCAGATATGCAGATCGTAGTCTCCTTCAGGAACGTTCTTGATGCGAAAAGCGCCGTGCGGGTCAGAGAGGCCAAAATATGGCGTTGACAAAGCAATCACAACCGCGCTCATATCCGAATGTATATTGCAAAAAATGTAAGAAATGCCCTCACGCGAAAATACAACGCTGCGCGTCGAACCTGCCTCATATAACCCGAGGTCAAAGCGCCGCCCATCAAAGAGCGAGAATACGTTGTGAAAGAAGGGGTCGGCATTTGGAAATACGACGCTGCTGCCGACGGGCACTACAAGCAAGTGTGGCGTGAACATTTTGTTCTTCTGCAAAAGACTATAGTTTTCCGTTGCAAGGGGGCGTGCGGCATCAGCACGTAAAGGATTCAACCAAATCACCGCCAGCGGAATTCTCTCCGCCGTGTGCGCTGCGCGGGGCTGTGCAGGCGCGAGTCTCGCGAATACCTCGGTCTGTTGCAGCGGAGCGTCATCCGCTTGTGCGCCGAGGCGGCCGACGCAGCCAGCGAAAAGCAGTGACCAAAACAGTCCCCTGAAACTTGCTTTCAGCATCAGAATTTGTACCCCACGCCTATCCCAATTACATCACTGAAATTCGTCGGACCGGTGCTGTAGTTGGTCCACAGGTGTCTGTATTCAAGAGAAAACAGCAAATATGCGCTAGGGCTGAAGATCACGTTCGAAAAAAAGGAACGGTTTCGCGCCAGCCCCGCATAGGTTGTGCCTGAGGCTACATAAGCTTCGGCAATCTCATGGGCAAATGGATTATCGATGCCATAGCCGGTATTGATCTCCAATCGCTGACTCGCGGTCGCCTTCAACTGAGCCCAACCGCCCACGTCATCCAGTGCGCGTATGGTAGCATTTGGGCTCTCGTAATAGTAGTAGTTCACATATCCGCCGCCGCCAAGCCCGGCTAGCGCCTGTCCGCGATATGCATTCGCGGTAATTTCAAGGTACTTGGTCAACGACGATCGAAAGTCAATGGTGGTTGCCCATGCGTCATAGCTATTGCCGTTGCTAGTGCGATGCGGGCTGAAGTAGCCGCCGACACCAATCTCTGTCTCTGTGCCGTTTTCGCCGCGCTGATATGCAATTCGCGCCTCTGTCCCAGGCCAGCGACTGCGTTCAGTTTGCGTCACGGACGAGGTGCCCGAAGTTGACCCCGGAGGTAGAGGATCAGATGTATCAATTAGAGCGGATTGAAGTTTGATGCGCGAAAAGGCCGTGACCTCAATCTGATGGGAGATGCCGATCTGCGGATTCCAGTTCCAAAGGTTTCCCGCCCACGCCAGTTCTGGCTGTGCAAGGGCGACCAGAGAGGAGGGTTCGTTCGGCTCAAGAATACTGCGATCCAATTCGGCGAATGCCTCTGTCTTCTGCCAACGCAATGCCGCATGTGCAGTGCGCAATCTCAGAAGTCCGCCGGCAGCATAATTCGATTGCGTCCCATTCGCAAAGAAATCCACGCGGAGATCGGCATGGCTAGTTGCATTGAACAAATGCGGACCGCGTGCGTCAATCCCCAATACTGTTTGACGCATTGAAAACCCTGTGCTACCCGAACCAGCAACCGAGTATGCAGGTGAAGCGGAAATGTCAACCTGCCGGGTATTCACGAAGCCGTTGAAAAGAAGCAATCCGCTCACCTTCAATGGGTACTTCGATTGCGTCTCCACTTTTGTTAGGTCATGGGTTGCAATCTGCGACTCTTCAATCGTCTGCCGCTCTCGAATCTCTTCAAGGGACGCGTCATTGCCGACCGTAGGATTTGCTTTAACCGCATTCGCAGTTTGTGGCTGAACGCCAGACGAAGCCGCCTCTGTTGCCATCTGTTGCTGTAAGGCAGTCAATTGCCGCTGCAACTCCAGCAGTTGTTCTTGATAGGTCTTCATCTGCGCCTGAGCCTGCGCAACAGCGGCGGTCAAACGCTCCACCTTCTGCTCGATTGATTCTGGAGGTGTCTGCTGCGCGGGTCCGTCCTGTGCCCTCACAAAACCGCCTTGGCAACAAAAAAATAAGAGAGCCGCTGCTAAAACAAAACGTCTCCGCTGCCTGGTGCTGGCAAAGATGCGAGTCAGTTTGCAGAGATTCAAATTTGCACTCATGACATTAGCACTCCGCTCGGTGAATGACTGGACTTACTTGTTGATTCCTGATGGCTCCTCGCCACAGTCAGGCGAAAGATCGTCTCGCCGGGGTGGCTGCTGACTAACTTTACCTCGCCGCCATGCTCGCGCGCTACGCTCCAGGCCAGTGTCAACCCCAAACCAGTGCCTTTTTGTTTACCCTCACTCACAAACGGATCAAACAAACTATCACGAATTCCTTCGGCCACGCCGGGACCGTTGTCTGTTATGGTTACGCTGACTGTCTCGTTTTCAACACTCAGTGAGACTCTCACCTCGCGCAGTCCTATGCTTTTTTGCGCTGACTGGCAAGCATTCAACAGCAGGTTATAGACGGCTCGTTCCACCTGCGTTGTGTCCACTGCCGCTGTTGTATCGACGTCGATCCTTTCCAAAAGCACCGTTACGCGCTCTGCATCTGGATGCGTTTTAACTAGAGAGATCGCGCGTTCCACCAGCAAACATATAAAGGCCGGGGTGCGCTGAAGATTGGTGCCTGTGCGGCTGAATGTCAGCAGAGAATCCAGCAGGTCTGTCGTTCTGTTCACAGCCACACGGATCTCTTCAAACATCTCCAACCTCTCGCTCGAAGAGAGCGACGGCGAAACCAGAAATTCGGCATTCGCGTAGACCGTGGCCAGATAATGCCGCAGATCATGTGAAACTGAACTTGCCATGCGCCCGATTGTAGCCAGCCTTTCCGACTCGAGCAATGCGCGGTTTGCTTTCTGTATCTCATCGCGCATCTGGCTGAAGACACGACTAAGGTATCGCATCTCCTGTGTACCGCCGGTTGGCAGCGCGTACTGACGGTCGCCTTCGCCGAAGGCTTGAACGCCAGCAGCCAGCAATTCCAGAGGTCTCGTCACCATGCGTGCCAACAAAAGCATCATCAAAGATCCGGCAGCCAGTACGAGTGTACTTACCCAAAGGACCACCCAGTCGATTTCCCGCTCTGCACGGTCCGCCGCATCGAAAGACTTCATGACCAAAAGCCGCAGAGGCGTGCCAGCCAGGCCGTTCAGGTCTTTGTTCGCGGTCAAATAGCGCTCTCTTCCCGCCATCGTGACTGCGGAGTTACCTCCTGGTTGCAGTAACGGAGAAAATTCCCGCTGAGCCTGCGCCTTGTCTGCCGACAGTGTGCTCACGATAATCTTATTGCCCGCGAAAAATGCCGCCTCGGCGCCTGCGCCGCGTCCAACCTCAAGAAGGAATCGACGGTCGATTGCATAACCACTAATGACATATCCAAGTACCGTGCCATCCATCGGTCGGCCAAAGTAGAGTGGTCGAACGGAGTATTCAAAGAGTACTCCATTGTTCAATAGATAGTGTCCTGACGAATCTGAAATTGCGGTCTGAAGGTCGCTTTTCAAAGCCTCGGTATTTGCTGCACCCTGCGTGTACGCAGCCTGTACCACGAGATCTCCGTCGGTCAGTGCGAATAAGTCGTTGCCACTAATCTTCCAGAAATCCATGGCGTCATCGGCGATAGTTCGCGGATCGTTGGTGGTCATCAGCGCCTTGAGACTCGGCAGAGAAGCCATCAACGCATTTTCGCGTTCGAGCGCAGCCAGGCGCCTTGCCTCCAGATCCTGGAAGGTTTGTACAGCGTGACCCAGATCAGCCTCAAGATTTGAACGCACCTGATGCCGCAGCTGGTTGCGAATAATGAACAAGCTGGACGCTGTGGTTCCGGCAATGATTAGTACCAGAGAGGTTACTAAGAGTGCGCGTGTCCGAACTCCCCGGCCATTTTGGTCAATCGGCACAGGAAACGCTCCTCTACGGCACAAATCTATATCCCGCGCCATATACGGTCTGCAAATAACGTGGATTGGCCAGGTCGTCTTCCAGCTTTTGCCGTAGCTTCAGAATCTGATTGTCGACGGTGCGCGTTGTCGGATACGCGTTGTATCCCCAGACCTTGATAAGCAGCTCTTCGCGGCTCAGAACGCGCTCAGGGTTCTGAATGAAATACTTCAACAACTTGAATTCGTGCGCCGTAAGTATGATTGGTTTGCCAGCGCGCCGCGCCGTCATCTTGGCAAAATCGATTTCGAAATCGCCAAAGCGGCATATTACTGTTTCAACCGCAACGTTCTGAATCCTTCGCAAAGCCGCCTGAACACGAGCCAGAAGCTCGCGTGGACTGAATGGCTTTGTCACATAATCATCCGCGCCCAGTTCCAACAGCAAAACCTTGTCCGCGACCTCACTGATCGCGCTCACGACAATTACAGGTACACTTGGCCGCTCCGCTTTCATGATCTTGCAAAGATCACGCCCGAAAATATTGGGCAGCACAAGGTCCAATATCACCGTCGACGGATTACCTGCGCGGAATTCGTCCAGCCCGGATTGGCCATCGCCGCACACGGTAACGGCATAACCCTGTTCGCGGAATGTTCTTTGCAGTATCTTCTGCATCTGAGGGTCATCTTCAACAACCAGAACACGAGTCCGTGATCCCACCGCCTGCGGATCCATCTCTCTGAAACTTGTCTCTGATTTTTCGCTTTGCATCATGCCTCCATTCTCGCGCATCGCTACCTCGCTGCAACAAAAGGCCTTAGAAGATGACAATATCATGACATTTCAGTGACAGCATTGCTCTACGAGTTCCAATTCTACAGATTTCAAAAATTTTGCCAATTATTTTTAGCCTGAATCGGCACTTAGGTGACCCGCACACGGCACCGATGCTGGTACTCGATCTTCCGGAGCAATCAGAGTTCTGAATAGGAAAGCAGCCGCCAACGCCAGCGCCGCAATCCCCACCAGCACGCGAGGGTATCCAAACTGCGCAAAAAGGATCCCCGCGCCCGCTGTGGCACAGGACTGAAGCAGCGCATTGCAGAATAACGTCATCGCCGCCGCCGTACTGCGCTCCTTGTCGGGCGTCCTGCTCATCAGAAGGTTATATAACCCCGGAGTACTCATCCATTGCATTGCGGAAGAGCTCAGGTAGAGTGCAATCGTCAACTGCCGGTTGTGGGTTCCTGCCAGGCAGCCCAAAGTCACCGCTGTTGCAACCTGTGTCGCAACAATCCCATTCACCATGCCAATCCAGCGAAAGACCATTGGCGTCATCAAAATCACACACAATTGGATCATCTGCGCCGCTGAGAAAATCAACCCTATTTGTGTGAAAGGAATATGGATATTCTGAGCTAGATATACGTTGGCGTATGGCGTAAAGGACGCCAGTACGGCCG
>Ga0265336_10000726_pt1 | contig 17454 bp, 9 predicted proteins | sample 42119metaG_FD_193583 | JGI IMG/M metagenome (GOLD analysis project Ga0265336, IMG submission 193583) | Rhizosphere microbial communities from Carex aquatilis grown in University of Washington, Seatle, WA, United States - 4-21-19 metaG | ecosystem: Host-associated > Plants > Roots > Rhizosphere >...
GTCGATAACCAGGTGGGCACCGACTGGGCCCAGTTAAGTTTGCTGGAACCGGCTCCAATGCTGACTTACGGTAAACCGGCAATCAGTCCGTTGATTCCGGCCGACAGCGCGGCGGCTTCCCTGTTTGTCGTGGAGGGCAGTGATATCGCTGGCAACGTGCCTGTATACGTGCGCATCGTCCGGGTCGAACGCATGTTGTCATCCGCGGTATCCACCCAAGGCGCCGGCGTGCCGATTGCTTTCAGCGGCTATCCCATTACAGGTGACAACTTCATCGTCCTGGATGCTGTGCGCAGTTACGACCAGGGAATCGATTATATCGTGGACGCTGCCGGCCGCCTGGTGCCCATGAGCACGGCCGCCAACAAGAACCTGACCATCCTGTTTTCGGCCCAGTTTCCTGGGTACCAGAGCTCGCTGAACCAGCAGGACTGGAGCTCTCTGCTGCTGTTTGATGCCATCCGGCCGTATCCCGATGGAGTCAGCGGCCCGGTGCAGATCGTCAACAATCAGTTTCCCCTGTTGGATGACCAGAACAATCCCTTGGGACTGTACTTGACGCCGCTGCAAAACATCGATGAGGAATGTCTGTTCCGTATCGACACGCCAGTTGCCAATTCCTACGGTGTGACGGCGACGCTTACCGTGCAACTCGACAAGCCAACGTACATGAATGGTTTGCATCTGGCGCCGTTCAGCACCTATCCAGGACACCTGCAATCCATCCAGGCCGCCGGCCTGACGACCGACACCAACACAGAGATCTGGAGCGGCGATCTACTGTTGGACAGGCCCGTCTCCGTACGCTTCGATCGCCAGTTGGTTTCGCAGTTCACACTGACCTTTTACCAGGAGAATTACACTTTCCAGTCCTATGTCGTGGATCCCGCAGACAAGATCCGGCGGGATGCACTGGTCAGTCTGCAGGCCGTGCTGCCATTCTCCTTCCGGCGCATCAACATCTCGTCGTCTCCAGAGATCAGCGGAGCCCAGTACGATCTGGGTATCAAGGACATCTGCGGCGAAGACAACCAGGCCGTCATGCCGCAAGATTGCGGTGTAATCGTGGCAGGTCCGTTTGAAGTGGAGGGTACACCCGAACTGATCCGGCTGGATGCTCAATATTGCGGCGGCATTCCGGGTGTTTCGGGAAGCACCAACGTGCAGTTCTATCTGCTGGATGTGCCCTTCAATTCAAGTCAGGTGGCGGTGAGTTCGGTCATGATCCAGGACAATCCGAACGGCTTTCTGATCACGCCTGGCCAGGCGATTTCGTACATTCCACCGTCCACGATTTCCAGCACTTCGAAGGTGCAGTTCTACATCAAGATGGTGATGCGGGATCCCTACGCGGTGATCGAGCGGTTCCTTTTGCAGGTGACCAGAATATGACCCTCAATAACTTAGATCTCTCCGGCGGCAACGAACTGCAGGCCTCCCGCATCAAGGATCTGCTGCAGAGCGCGCGCGGCTTGTCCTTTCCAACGCAGGTGGAATTGCAGGCAGAGATCTACAGCCGGCTCAATGCCATCCTGGAACTGGATGACAAAGTATCCATTCTGACGGCCGTCCGCGGCGAAACGCCGGCACTATCCGGAGATGTGTACCAGAACCTGCAACTGCTGAGCAAGGACGCCCTCGGCATCAGCCAGCAGCTGCTGGCGCTCGAACAGGATGCCGCCCAGCTCTTCAACCTGGCCGCGGCTGCGCAGAATGCCCTGCGGCAACAGGTCCGCGGGCAGGTTTTCACCTCGACCTTCCAGGACTACGAAGAGAACTTTATTGACGGCACGGCCCTGGATTCCATCAACACCTCGGCTTCCTTGGATTTCGGTGTGGGAACCGCCTGCCTGCCGTTGCTTTCCGAACAGCCGGCGATACCCTCCAGCCTGACGTTGGGCGTCAACTGCGACGCCGGCAGCCTGACGGGAGATCTGAGTAACCTTCTCGACCAGGATCCCACTACGTTTGTGACCTGGAACGGATCGCTGTTGGAGTTGTTCTTCACCTTCAAGACCCCGACTATTATCAACCGCATCACCATCACGCTCGACCGCTATCAGGGCATCACTCTGAATACGCTGCTCAGTTCGCCGGACGGAATTCTGGTGGAAGACCTGCGGCAAGATCTGGCGGCCGACGCCCTCTCGCTCGATGGCAGCTCGAACAAGTTCTCCGGGGATGTCACGCTGGACTTCGATCCGCGGCATGTGAAATATCTGCGGCTGGTGTTGCAGGACCTGGCGGGCGCCAAACAGATCTCGCTGCGGGACGTCAGTTTCGTCAACCGCACCTACGATACTTCTGGCACCCTGCAGACGGTTCCATTGGTATTCGATAAGTTGGGCACGGTCAGTTTCGAAGCCGACGTGCATACCACCAATCTGTTGACGGCTGTGACGCACCAGATCAGTTACGACGGCCTCAGCTTCCAGACGATCCAGCCAGGCCAGGAGATCGATCTGGGAGCCACCAAGTGCTGGTATAGGGCTCTGCTACAGAGGATGGACGCCAACTTCGCGCAAGCGGCGGCGCCCATCGACGATCCAGGTACGGATCCGGCTGCTTCCACCGGATGGTTCCAGATTAAGAGCGTCAACACGCTCGACCTGGGCAACAACGTTCTGCAACGGACCATCAATATCAACATCCTGGCGCAGGATCCTCCGAGCAGCGATACGCGACTCGTCGTCCTGCAGGAGACACCTCTGCCTAATACCCTAACGGTATACCAAGGCAGCACGTTGCTGGGACCGGATGTCTACCGATTCGCCAATAATGCGATCGCGTTTGCCACCCCGGAAGACACCCCGGGCATCATCATCTGCTACCAGACCTCGGCTGTAGCCAATGCCGGCATCGTGGCGCGCAAGAATAGCTATACGCCGCGGATTTCCCAGATCAACTTCCGGAGAACATTCTAATGTCCCCTACCATTGAAGACGGAACCCTGTCTTCCGCCAGCCAGTTCATGAACCTGCTCAACAGTCTGCAAGCGACCGGCGCCAGTGTGTTAGCAGATCTGGCACAGGCCCGGCAGGACACCCTGTTCCGGTTCCAGCAGGACTTCAGCGCTCTCACCAGCAAGCAGCAACGCGCCGCCCGCCTGTTGTCCCCGGATATCGCCTGCCGCTTTGTCACCAGCGACTTCCTGGACGTGGATCAGAGCCTCACCAGCGCTACCGTGCGCTCCGACAGCCAGGCCGTCACATTGCGGGAATCCACGGCCCTGGTAGAAGCCAACGTCAAGTCCACGGTGTTCTCATCCGCGACCGGCACCGTCAACCAGTTCAATCGCATGTACCAGGTGAGTCTAACCGATGGATCTACGCCCACCGGCGTGTTTGAAATCCAGCTGTTTGCATCCCAGGACATTACACTGCTGGTCTTCGACGCCATGATGCCGCCGGCCGCGCCTACTATTCGGGTCTTTGCCAGCCTGACTGGAGTGACCTGGGTGGAAGCAGCCATTTCGCAGAACGGCTCCCGCGTCAACGCCTGGTTCGACAAGCAGCCATTCCGGTATCTGCGGGTGGAAATCTCACCGTCGCATGCGGACACGATCGGAGGCAATACCTTTACCTTCGGCCTGTCCAACCTGGGCGTGTACGTGGTGAACTATCAGTTGTATTCCGAATATGTCAGTAAGCCGGTAATGATCCAACCGGTAACTCCCCAGGTGCGTTTTCGCGCGGCCAACTCGGACCTGAACTATTACCTGGCGGTCGGCGATCAACCGCTGCAGAAAGTCGTACCGGGAGACGTGATCTCGCTACCCGGAGTCACCGCCGTTTCTCAGGACACGCAAATCAATACCAGCTGGATGTTGTGTCCCGTTGGAACCGCAAGCGCCCTGGTGATGCCGGCAACCGTGTATCCCAGCACCCTGAAGGTGACCGATAAGATTCCCAATAACGGAATGAAGGTGGCCTACGGCCTTAATCCGAACCAGTTGCAGAATTCCCTGTTCAACGAGTATGTAGGGGCAATCCAGAACGGCCTCGACTGGAACCTGATACGCGTGCCGATAGTGTCTGGTGCCTACCCCAGCGAAAGCGGCCGCACCTTCACCGTGCAATATGTACAAGGACCGAGTCAGATTCCGGCTATACTCTTGGTGCAACTTTCCACGCGAAATCGCGCGCTGACTCCCGTATTCACGGGCGCCTATCTGGAAAACGTTTACTGAGCTTTTCCCTATACTAGCAAAGGATAGAACATGTCTACATCCCTCAGCCTGCCGTCGGTCGAACTTACTACGGTGATCGCGAAGGTTCCCCAATCCGGGTCTCCGTCCAGCTCTGACTTTAATGCGTTTCAAGAGCAGGTTCTCAACGATCTGGCCAATATCGTCAACCTGGTGAATGAACAGGTCCTGCCGGTGCTGAACGCGCTGCCGGCCAGCGCCTCGACCGGATTGGACGGATCCAATATCTACGCCAGCAAGAGTGTCAACACGCCTCTATTCCAGGATCAGAACGGCAATCTGTACAAAGTGTCGGATGTTCTGTCACTCCTGTCGAATGCGCAACAGGTTCTGAATTCCTCCATGGCCAGCCTGAGCGCACAGGTAACCGCGTTGCAAACGCGCCTGGCGACCACCAACCAGAACAATCTGCAGAACTCCGTGCAGGCGCTGCAAGGCGCCATATCGAGCATCCAGGGAAGTCTCAATACCATGGCCGCGAACGTTTCCGCCGCCAATCTGGCAGTTGCGAACTTCCGCGGCGTCTCCATTCCATTTACATCCCTACCCTCCGGCATCAACACACTGAACGTAATCTTTACTCCTGCCTTTGCCAACAACAATTACACCCCGACCTTCAGCGTGGAAATCCCGGTCGACGCCGACAGCACGACCTACGGAGGTGCAGGTACCGGACTCGACGCGGTCATCGTCGGCACTTTCGTCAAATTGCCCAATGGCCAGGGTCTGACCGTGAATGTCACGGTCGACGCTACCGCCCCTACTGGCGTACTGCATGTGATGGCCCGCGGACTCTAACCGCCCGGGCCGGAAGATATTCCTACGGCCACCAAACGACGATCCCGGCTCAAACTTGTCTCGGCGAAGGCCCGCAATCGCCGCGGGAGAGCTCCGTCGTCGGCCATGACCCACCGGCGCCGGCCGCACAAACAGTCCGGCCTGGAAGTGATCGTGGAAAACTGGCTGAGCGAGCTAGGCATCCCCTACAAGTCCGAGTTTGCGATTTCTCGCACGCACGTGGACTTCTTCCTGCCTCCCAAGACCATCATCGAAGTGCAGGGCTGCTACTGGCATGCGTGCAGCGTATGCAATAAGACCAGTGACCTGACGAAGCAGCAACTACGCTGGCGCCGGCGGGATGCGCGCCGCTTCACCTTCCTGATCAACGCCGGTTATAACCTGGTGCTCATCTGGGAACATACGATTGTGAATCACCCTGCAACCGCGAAAGCACAACTAATGGGATACGAGAAGGCTGCCTGATCCTATGCCAATACCTGTTGCCATCTGGGACGATCTCCTGCGCATGCTCAACCCTGCGAAATGGGGTTCGCTGGCGAAGAGTGAAGGCATTCTGCCCGCGGCCTTCGCGGCGAGAGGGAATCGTTGGGCTACGGCGCGCGCCGGGCTCATCAGCGGTGCTAAGGCCGGCGTAGGCGGCTATGCTACGTTCGGTCTGCCGATGGCTATCTTCAGCGGAGCCATGGCGCCGCGGTTCCACAAAGCCTCGGCGATGGCCGGCGCCAGTGTCCCATTCCTCGGCATGGCGATCGGTACGGCTTTTGGAGGTGGCATCGGCGGTCTGGTGGGCGGATTCGTGCTCGATCCTCTGATCCAGACGACGGTGGGAAATACCATGCAGCGCATTGCTGACTACGGCCGGAACAATCCCCGGCTGCAGACCGGCGGAGATTACCAGGACACCGAGCAGAACTACACCATGCGCCAAGTGGCCGCTTCAGAGATGTCCCGCAGCATGCTCAATGCCCGGCAGTACCTGGGCAAGGAATCCGCTTTCCTTCACAGCTAACCAGGAAAACCTTCTCTACCTTCCGGAATGCAGTGCAACAGGAACAGTAGCAGGTAAAGCGCTGCACAGTATCCGGATGAATCTCTCTACGATCTTTACCTAAGGATCTCCACAGGATCTCAAGTTCGGACCTGGTGAAGGTCATACTCCCAGCAGTTGATTCACGGACGTCTGCAAATTCGTGACCGAAGTCTGCAGATCCTGCAACTGCGTGTCCAGGGTCAGCACCAGTTGATTGATGGTCTCCTGCGCGCCGGAGAACTTGGCCTGCAGTTGCGCTACCGCCGACTGCGCAGGGTTCGGCAAGTTCTGCCCGTCCAAGGCATTCACGCGCGCAGTCAGCACATCAAACGCCGTCTGCACATCCTGCAATGATTGAAACATTCGAATCTCCTTTGTTTATTGAATCGTTATACGGCCGGTCATTGTGACGTATCCCTGAATCATGATACTGGAGGGTGCAAGTTCATTTGCCGGGGATAGACTGCCGTACATCAAACCGGCAGGACTGACGGTTGTTATGCCGTTGTTTAGCGCGGTCACCAAGTTTTGCATGTAACCGTCGCTGCCATAGATTGCTTTGGTGTTGTTGACATCCGTGGATGCCATCACCAAGTCGGCACAGTCAAAGATACTAAATCCCTTGATACCCATGTTGTGCGCCCAGACGTTGGCGACGGCATTTATCCATCCGAAATTAGCCCCATTATCATTCCAAGTCTGCCAAGCAGACCCGATGTTAGTACCAGCTTCGACTGGAGGAGTGCCTCCGGTTGTAGGTCCCCACCTAAGCATGGAAGACTCATTAACAAACAGGTCTAAATAGTACGCCGCTATTGACCTGTACCGGTTAAAAAACGTGCTGTATGTTAGACCCGTGCTGGATCGGTTACCCATCGTTGACGCGAACGATGATGTGGGCGCAGATCCGTTAGGGTAGACATCGATACCCACGTAGTCGAGAAATGGATCTACCGTTATGTAATCGCACCAGTAATTCAATGAGCCACCGGAATTTGGGCATCTCCAAGTAGCGCCGCCCATGTCCGGTATTATTGCACCAGCGCCTACATGCACGGAGGCATTCAGCGACGTGCTCTTGATGGCTGGAGTTACGTGCGAAAGAAATGTATCTACATTAGCGGGACTTGACAAGAAGTCACACGCCCCACACTGGATAGCATAGATTCCGGTGACCTCGTGAATACCGTCCACCCTGGACAACCAGTATGCTGCAGCGAAGGTCTGAAACAGAGGAACCAAGCAAGCGTCCATGTTGGCCAGAGTGCGGTCGGCCAATAACATGAGGTTTCGGCTCCCATCAGGAACCTTGCAGGTTGACAGAACGTAAGTTGAAAACGTTGGAGATATTCGGATAGCCGCCGATGGATACTGGCTGTGAATATACGGAATCGTCTGATCGAACGTGTACAGTTGGTGCGTTAAGATGCTGGCGTAAGTTGTAGGGGTGAAGCAGGCGTTAAAACCTATCACGGCGCTGTAAGCTGCGCAGATGGCCGCATATTCTGGCCGCTGGAACATTGGCCCAAGGTCTGGGTTTATATCAATGCCCGCCGCACCCATGCCTCCTGGTTGGGGTAACAAGAACTTATCGACTACCTTGCGGGCATTGCTCCAGTTGTTATACAGACACGTACTCGCAGGAGATGCCCCGCCGCAGTTGTTGGCGTCCGCGATCATGAAGTTCGCGCCAAGAGACCACAAGTTAGCGGAATATGCAATCGGATCAGTGTTAGTATTGGCGTTATTTGCCACAATGGTGGCGTAAGACGTTCCAGCCCCGGCCATGAAGTCGTGGTAATTCTGCCCCGTCCACCCCGGCTGGCCGTTGTTAGTTCCGTCTAAAACGTTGGCGACCCCTGTCCAGCCCGTTGGTATGCCCGTAGTTGGACAGGTGGACGGAGACGTAACAGTGCATGTGGTTGGCGGAACGGTCTGAGCGCGTACAGCGCGCCCAGACACACCAATCAGCATTGCACACAAGACAAACCACAAGAGTCTCTTTCCTAAGTTGATCTTCACGGCTTCACCACCTCGACGCAGGCGTAGTCAAACACATCGCTGATGGCGGAAGTAGCCGAATAGAAATCCAGTTCCACCACATTGGTGGTCGTTGTGTTCACAGCTGCAGTTGTTAACCCGGATGCCTGTGAGGCTATTGCAAACGCCGAAGTCACACCTGAGCCTGAAGTAGCTCCAAGCATCTCCCAACCCCACATCGTTCCGCTGGACCCCGTAGTCTGTATCGTTGCATTACCTTCTACCCAGTAAGGAGCGTTGGTAGCCAGGGTGGCATTAGTGGTCGCGGTCATGGTAGCCACCACAGTGCCTCCGATCTTCGTTTTTAAGATCACGGTACCTGTACCGCCTGTATTACTATGCAGAGCATGTGCTTTCACACGAAAGGAAGTCTGGGCGTTAAAGGTATTGGCAGGAAACGCAGAGGTCGACACTATCGCGTGATCCGTCGAGTCACCTGTATAGGTATTAGTGGATGTCGTACAGACTTGTCCACCGATCGTGCCAGGAGTTACATAGTCGGTCCCGGGAACCGCTATGGTCGGTATACCTGTGCCGGTTGTGTTCTTCAGAAGTCCCGTGCCTAGTCCGGCCAGAGATGTTCCGTTGAGTTTTGTAACCTTACTTGCGCTAGTGTTTCCGGTCACATCGCCCGCCTGAGATACGACGTTTATACGGGACCAGACGCCGCTAGCAGTGTCTTGTAGGCGTGTTGTTGCAAACTGCGTTTGGGATCCACCTGACGAACCGCCATCAATTGTGTCCGTGCCATTGGGAGTTGCTGTGCACACATTCGCTGAAGAATCAGTTTTACGCACAGATATCGTTCGGTTCGAGCCTGTGGCTGCCGGAAGATTGACCGTGATAGCTCCACCTGTGGCGTTGCACAGGATCAGCGAATCAGTGGAAAGCGCGGTATAAGGACTCTGGGAGTACGTAATGGTTGACGATGTCTCATGTATCTTTCCAACGATAGTTCCCAGTGAGCCGGCGGAGTTGTTCACGTCACCGGTCAAAGCAGGCATTTGTGCAGCCAGCAAACTCGTGCTGACTGTCATCAGAGCAGTACCGCTCAGGGTCAGACCTCCTGAAACGGCACACAACGGGTGCCCTACAGGAGTGGATTGTGTGTCCCAGAAATAGACGCATCCCTGGGCTCCGGCCGTGCCGAAGTAGGCGGTTCCGGCCGACAGAATGTTGGTGACGTTGGCATTGCCATCAATGTTTGCGTCGCCCGATGTATGAATACTGGCGAGATATCCAGCCAGAGAGCCGTTATTCAGGACCGACGGCGATACGAAATCCGTGCCATCTACGGCAGTAGCGGTGGTATTTAGCGAGGTGCGCTTTACCATGCCATTACTGCCAGGATCCGCTAGTCTGGCAGTCTGCGAGGCACAGGTAATGCTGCCGTCCGTGTTGATCTTCTGGATCATCTGACTGCCTGAGGAACAATCCTTGGAATTCACGCCTCCTAAGGTGGAAACCCCGGGAGCCGGCGGAGTGAAGGTGCTGGGCCAAGTGCCCGGTGCGCCGCTGATAGTCGTCTGCTTAGCGTTCAGTTGTGCCTGCACAGACGATGTGGGGTCTAAGAAAGCCATTGTCGCGGCAGAGACGCCGTTAACCGTTCCTGTGCTAGTTAGACTTCCTGGTACCTGTACAGTATCCGCACTGCGCCCCAGCACCACGCAGTTCGAGCATGTGCCCGTCGCGCCCGCGCCGATCACGGTCATATACGTTTGCTGCGTGGAGCTTCCAGGTGCCGCAGCGTACCCGAGAAACGTATTATTCGCGCCGGTGGTGTTGGCGTTGGCCGAGCTTCCATAGCCCGCGTACGCACCCATCGCCGTATTGTTCGTACCGCTGCTGGTGGTGTGCAGCGCGTAGTAGCCCACGCCTGCATTCGCATTGCCGGTGGTGGTGTTGAGCGCGCCGCTGCCCACCGCCGTGCTGTAGAGTCCCGCGATGTTCGCATTCAAGGACGCGTAACCGACAGCGGTGTTGTCCGTGCCGGTGGTGTTCGATGGAAGCGCGTAGGCTCCCAACGCGGTGTTCTTCGCGCCGGTGGCGGTGGACGGCAAGGTACTGAACCCATACGCGGTATTGAACGACGTCAGGGAGTTGACGAAGCCGGGCAGGTTACTGAGGTCGAGATAACTTCCGCTGGTGGCGACCGTGGTCAGCGTTGGCTTGTTCAGAATCTGAGCCGGGCCACTGCTGGCATTCCAGTCCGCGGGCGCCTGGGGCAGAAGTTGTTTCTGCATGTTGGCGCCGTCGTAGATCATGCTGACCCACTCTCCCGCCTGTATATCGCCGGCTGCCATAGCGGTCGATACGCCGGCCACGAGTTTCACCACCGGTACTGCACTCAGGGAGTTGAAAGTGATGGTTGCGGCGCCTGTGTTGGATACGTCTGCCTTGAAGAAATAGCGTTCTCCTACCACATAAGAAGAAGGTGCGGATGCAATGCTGCAGGTGTAAGCTGTGCCCGACCCGCTGACCGCCTGGCAACCGAGGTTGCGTTTAATAGGTTGCTGGCCGAACAGTGCCGCAGAAACTACCAGGAATGCCAGAACACGTTTCATAATCTCAGCTCCAATGGTGCAAAGGTCATAACAAACTGTTAGTCATATCGCTGCTGTGACTATGGAATCACGACAGCAGTGACGGGTCCTGTATACAACACGCTGTTGTTCGCAGCCCGATATTGAATCTGGTAATACAAGATGCGTTGCGAAACCGCCGGAACAGTGATCGTACAGCCGGAAGCGCAAGAGGCGCCGGCCGGGTTTTCCGACTGAAAGTAAAACGGCTGAGTACCTGTCGGAACGGTGGCGGCGGTGGCAATGCACACGTCGTTCCGCGTGGTGCAGTTCAACAGCTGGGGTCCGCCGTATTCCCGGTATCCGAAATAGACGATCGCGTTGTTGACTGCTAGGCCCGTCGCAGGCGTAAGATTGAGGCGGACCGGTACAAAGGTGCCACGCGCCACGTTGTCTCGCGGAGGATAAGGCAGCATCTTGGCGGCCCACATCTCCGCGCGCTGCATATCCAGCCAGTCTGAACGGTATAGCAACCACGAGTTGTCCGGCAACAGCCGGTTGCTCTCGAAGCCATACACCATGCGCATACGTGCAGTGGCGGATACCAGGGTGCGGCTGTAAGCTCCCAGGAAGTCCGTGCGATCCAGAGTGAACTGTCGAACCGCATTGGCCGTATTGCTGACGTTTCCTATACAGATGTCAGCGCCGGAGGCACCAAACGGAGCGCCACCATGGATTCCAGATCCTTGGCAGGTGGTGGCCGTAACGCCCGGGCAATTGACGTAGATCTGGCCAACGACGCTGCCTGCATAACATTCACCGGCGACGCGCACCACGCAGTACGTGTAAGCCGTGGTGGAGTCTGTAGCGATGGCAGACGCCGGTCCGCTGATATCCACCAATGGGTGGATTCCGCAACTGGCGCATTGCGCCATCAGTTTACGGTTGATCGCCACCACCCCGCCCGAAGTCGTATATCCAAATGGGTCGTCTGCGTCGACATTGGATGTAGGAATCGCGGTATAGAGATTACCGGAGACCTTTGTAAAAGAAGGATCGAATCCACCTCCCTGCAAAGGCATATTGTCAAAGGCTCGAATGGCTTCGTTCGGCGTGGCCAGCTCTCCAGCTGGATTCGGATGGCTGCCGGCGTCAAACCCCCAGGGATGTCCGTAATATCCGGCAAACGGAGGATTCGTGCTCACGTAGTTTATGCCCGGCGTAGCGAACAACGAAACATTCGCGGGCGAAAGGGACAATATATCCGGAGAAGATCCCAACAGGGTCTGGTAATCGGTAGGCCAGCCCCAGATTGGTACGCCCCAGACTGGAACGTTGGTGGCTACCGCCGCGCCACCATTGCGCCACTCTCCGTGTCCGCCGGTCTCATTGGTGTCCGTGATCATGCAGTTGCCATGCGGATCCGGCATGCCGCCACATCCAGTGAGCGGGTTCCAATAAACCGTGAAGGTACCGGCCGCGGCACTACCGGCGGGCATCATCCAAGCGATGCTTTCCCACCATAGAGTGACCGGGCCCGTGGTGATTGCTTTTTGTACACTATAAGCGTTCCGCTGAAATACCCAGGCACCCGGCGTGCCCTGGTAGTCCTTGATGACCAGCGTCAGCAATTCCTGCTGGCCGACATATTGACAACTGCCGAGACTGGAAGCAGCCACGCAGGCCGTATCTCCAAGTTGAGCGGTGCGCGTTTCCCCGGGAGCGCCGGTAAAACCTGCCGGGACCGGAGACAGATACGGTTCGTAGCCTGTGACAGAAGCATGCGTGTAGCTGTTGATGTTCAGCCCGATGCATTGATTTCCACTGGCCAGGCCGAATGTCGAACAGTCCGCGCTGGTTAGAGGCAAAGTTGTATTGCTGGTACTGATAGGCGGCGCAAAGTGCGTATTGATCTGGGCCCAGCCGTTGTCCGATTCCACTACCGCGTGCAGACCGTGTCCGTACATCCCCGTGTAACCTGAAGCAACTGGCGTGTTGCTGGGAGCATTCTGAGTATTGAGCGCGCCCACGATCTGCGGACCGCCAGTTTGAGTGGCATGCGCCGGGTTGCCGTCGCCCGGAGAGAACGCCAGGACCCAGGCCGCTCCGTCTTCATAACTGGTATAGCAACCGATGTAGAATAGCGTGCCGGAGAACCCATAAGATTGGCAGTTGAAGCCGCCACTACCCTTCAACTGCGAAGGAACCAGGGACGGATCGAAAGTTGCCATCTGGGCTAGGATGCCGTGATTTCCCGTGATCTGCGGGGTCAGGTTGGTGAAAGTCAATCCATTGTTGTAAGTGATGGAATAGGGAGTGCTACTCACAACAGATGCATTGCCGATTTGGTGACCGTTGACATAGGGTGTCGTCGGCGTAGCGATGGTCGTCGGATTGAAGATTCCCTGCACCACTACAGGCGTGGCGGAAGTAGCGTCTGTCGATGCTACGTAAAACGTCAGGACATTCTGAGTCTGATCGATGTTGGCCGACTCACTGCCTGGAATAATCCCGATCGTGTGCCATGGATTAGTAATCGGCTGACCAAGTTCGTTGTTAGATGGCACGTACATGTATCCGTAATATGCGGAATTACCCGTAGTAGGGTTGATCCAGTAAAGTCCGCCATACATGCAGAAATAACCGCCCTGAACCTGTTTAACGAAACAGGCCCCGTCAGCCCCGTTGTCAGGATAGGTCGGCGAAGTGCTCTCGACCGCAGCCATGGAGGCTGCCGTTAGAGTAACCGTGCTACTGTCAGTTGGCGCCTGGTCGCGCCACACCATGACGGCAAAGTTGTCTTCACACCAGTACACCTGACCGGTGATAGGAGTGTCGGAAACCGTCAGGTTATTGCCGTCTACCATACTTGTGATCGTGTATTCCGACGACGGAAGGACGGCGTTCGGAGGCGTGATACAGGCCCGGCTGGCGCGTTTCACTCCTTTCCCGGAACTGATGGATGTAACGGTACTGGGGGTAAAAGTCACTACCGCCTCGGAAATAGATGTGATGGTTCCGTTGAAATCACCGCCGTTAGTGCCTGCGCCGGATATAATGATCGTGTCTCCCACGAAGAACCGGTCGGAACTGGTTAGGGTGACCGAGGTTCCAATCCCGGTAGTTCCAACTGTAGTGGGAGTTGGATTGTAATCGAAACGGATCTTTCCGTTTCCACCGGTCGTCCAATAGGTACTGAACAGCTGGCCAGACACCCAGGTAAGCGTGTTGCCGGACACGGTTCCCGTGCCGGAATGCGGGGAAGATTCCTGCACGTTGAGACGCGGGTTAGTGTCGAGCAGCCAGGGCAGGACGCCATACTGCGAGGTGCTAGCCTGTCCCACGGTCTGAGAACCACTGGTTTGTCCAAGGACCATCTGTTGGGTAGAACTGGCACAGGAAACGCCTCCGTTCAGCGACAGGCAGATATCCAGCGTGCGAAAGCCGGCAGTTACGGAATTGACCAGGCCGGTGAGCGTTACGCTGAGCTGGTCGAGCGTCCACATGTTGCCGTAATTGTAGGAACCGTAGCCGGCGTTCCAGGCGCCTCCGCCTGCTAATGGCGGCCGGATAATAAGAGGTGCCTGGCTGTTGCCTACAGCTGTGCTTCCCGAACCTCCGGTGACGATCGCGCTGCAGGGGTTGCTCCACGGGCCGACGCTATCGCAAGGTATCTGTCCCTGGTTATAAGCCGAACCGAAGGTCATATTGGACCAGTATCCGTAGTTGTTGGATCGCAGTCCCAACCGCATCAAATACGTACCAGTGAAAGGATCAATGAAAGATTCCGGCGTCAATCCGCCCACGGATTCCGGCCAGGGCTGATCACCTGGGCGCGAAGGATCTGTCAACAAAGGATCGCCATACGTAATTCCCAAAGGTATATTGGAAGTAGTGAATGTGAAGGGCAAAGTGTCCGTGCCACACGTCACCATTCCATAGTGCAGCGTATAAGCCTGCAAAGCGCGCGAGAAGTGCCGAATACCGCTGTAAGGTCCTGCGGTGGCCAGTTGCGAAGCTCTTCGGCCGATCACCACTTGGCGCGTAAGTCCTGATGTGGTGGTGCTGAATCTTCCCAAGTCCAGTTGAGGACTCAGAAAGATCCCAGGGTCGAGGTCCGGGATTGACGGAACCAGACTGGGATTCTGGCTCACCTGAACAGAGCAGGCATTACTGTCAGGTGCCCTATAGGAAATCAAAGCCTGCGTGGAAGTCGTGCCTTGTACTTGGAAGTTAGTAATAGCGCCCAGGCACGACCACGAACAAAGGAGAATGAAAGTAACAAGCTTCATCGGGTCAACCCTTGAATCTTCATAGCCCACCAGTCTACGAAAAGCGATTCACTACCGCCTGTTGTAGTGGTCAAGAACTGCGGAGCCAAACTAGCCGTCGGCGCGGCTGCTACGCTGCCTGAATTCGCACCGTTGATCTGAAACTGCACAGTGCCGGGAGTAGTCGAATACATGCGCATGTGGTACCAGGTGTTTGCAACCACGGCCACGCCGCTGTTCACACAGGTCTTGGTGCCCGCTACACTGACCTCATAAACCCAGTTCGTGGTGCTTTCGTTAGAAGGACAGCCGCCTCCGACATGGTCAAATCGGACCGAGATCTCATTGACTCCGGAGGAGTGGTAGGCGGACTGGTTGTCACTAACTCCTACCAGATACTTCGCTCCCGAAATGCCATTGGTGTCGGTCATCACAACAGCCTGCAAATCCCACGAGGACCAGGCCCCTGATGCCATATTTACGAGCGGATATAGCGCACCCTCTGTGTTGTCCGACAAGGTGAGAGAACAACCATCTCCGGATGCGGTACCGGAAACAATCTGATAGATGCCAGGATGGTTCGCCTGACTTTGCACCATGTTGCTTCCGCAGGTGGCGCCCATGGTAGAGACTCCCCAATGCAAGGTTCCGATCGTTCCGTTGCTATTCTTGGACGGCAGGAAGTCTTCCACCGCGTTCATTACCGTCGCGTCCAGAGGAGTGAAATCAACGGTGCCGCCGTTATTGGTCAGGTTGTTACGGAAAGTATTGCTCGATCCGAAACCGGATCCATTGGTCTGAGTCCACTGGCCGGTGGCTACCGACTGGCAAGCCGGCGCAGCCGTGCCAGCTGCCGCGTTGCAGACGTAGGACTTGTGCGCAGACGTGTCGTTATAGAAGTCTCCCGGCAGGTTGCCCGGAACCGAGGCCGGATCGGCAGTGCCGAAGTATTTCATGGGAACCACGGACGTATCCAGACCCAGAGTGGTTGTGCTGGGAGTGGTTGACTGTGTGAGCCCGGCCGAATGCCCGATGATCTTGGACGCACTGATGAAAGCACGGGCATCCGTGCCGCCGTTGAGATCCCAATATCCAGCCACCAGGGATGTCCATGAGTAGATCGGCAATACATCCATCGGCAAAGTGGAACTGGTAGCTGCGATCAGGCAGCCGGAGCATCCAAGACTCATTCCGGACACCGTGCCTGCGACCGTAATTACTCCATCTGAAGTGAGATAGATATTCACGGCTCCAGTGACAGTTCCGCTAATTGTGATGGTAGCCGGCGAGGTAATCGGATAAGATTTGTCGCCAAAGCGCAGGATGCAAGGAACGCTGGTCGTGCAGTTGGCTCCTACTGTCAACACAGAAACGGCCGTGCGTGTCACGTTAAAGTCGCCCAGTTGGGCTGCCATGCCCGCGCCACTGCTCCCGCTGCCTCCCGTCGAAGCTCCCAGGGAGAACGAAGGTGTCAAAGGTCCTCCGGACAAGTTGCACAGGTTCACATTGAGGGTATTTGTAGTGGCCCAGATCCCGCCGACCGTACCTGCTGGAGAATTGGCCCAGTTGGGTATCAGAATGGTACCTGCTACCAGGCCGCCGGCGGCGAAGGAAGTCGTACCGCAATTACCATCTTGGATCGTGCTGAACGTGGCCGTCCCCGTGTAAGTGGCAGTGGATGTCCCGCCTCCGCCACCCCCGCCGCTGGAGATAAAAGTGCAATCCGTGCGAAATGCGCCGGCATTGTCCACGCAGCCTACGGACATGTTTGCGCCGCTGATAAAGTTGATGGTAGAACGGGCCGTCACCGAAGTGCCGTTACTGGCAACTGTTCCATAAATGTTGGGCCAGATGGATGGAGAACCAGTGATCGGAGTCTGATAAAGTCCGGAAAGGGCCGCTTGCGCGCGCAGGGTGGTGAAATACAGGTTGCCGCTTTCCGTAACCTGAGAAGTGTTGCTGGGAATCGTCGGTTTGTTGGACAGATCGTTGTAGTTTCCGGACGTAGATACGGTCGCAAACGTTGGCCAGGTCCCTGGCGCGCCTGCGATCGGCGCCTGGTAGTTGAGTGCCGGAATATCGGAGGCTACTAAGGTTCTCCAGGATGGCACGCCGCTGGTCGTTGGAGCAATGAGTAAAGCATGTCCGGCCTGAGAGGATAAAGTCACTCCTATGGTTCCATTCACAAGTAGAGGGTACGTATCCACACTGAACCCGGACGGCATGGTTAGACCGATCGATGAGATTCCACTGCCTACGCCTGGACAAGTAATCCAGGAAATAGTTCCGGACGTCCAGTTTGGACAGAAGATACCATCGCCGGGGGCTGCGAGCCGCGTAGCCGCGCCGGATGTTCCGCCTACGAGGAAATCCCCGGCCGCGGTCAATGGATAGCCTCCCAGGGACGTGAGTGTAGGTTTGTTGGTCAAATCGGCGTAGCTTCCAGATGTGGCTACCGTCGCGAAGCTGGGCCACGTTCCAGGCGCGCCGGAAATCGGCGATTGATAGAGGCCGGCCATTGCCAGCCTTGCACGCGTGTCGGTGTAATAAAGATTGGTGCCCTCTGCCAGACCCGTAGTGTTC